>ERZ773024.726-NODE-726-length-11843-cov-5.625636_pt1 | contig 11843 bp, 8 predicted proteins | sample MGYA00511667_ERZ773024 | MGnify/ENA primary metagenome ERZ773024 (study PRJEB29015, sample SAMEA2738117) | human oral metagenome | biome: human oral; feature: human-associated habitat; material: saliva | place: China | collected 2258 ... | reverse complement strand
TCACTTTGCCCAAGCAGCTGAGACTCTTGCTGCTATCAAAGAAAAAGCAGGCATCTACGCCTATCTCTTTGAAACCCAGGCTCAGTTGAATGCCATTTTAAGTAGTAAAGTGGATGTAGGTCGACGCATCCGTGAGGCCTATCACGCAGGTGATAAAGAGAGCTTGCAACAAATTGCTCGGGAAGAATTACCAAAACTCAGAAGCCAGATTGAACACTTACATGCTCTCTTTAGCCACCAATGGTTGAAAGAAAACAAGGTCTTTGGTTTGGATACCGTAGATATTCGTATGGGTGGACTCTTGCAGCGGATCAAGCGAGCTGAAAGCCGTATTGAAAACTACCTAGCAGGCGAAATCCCTCGTATCGATGAACTAGAAGTAGAGATCTTGCCATTCAACGATTTCTACGGGGATCAGGACTTCGCAGCCACAACGGCTAACCAGTGGCATACTATTGCGACTGCCTCAACCATTTATACAACGTAAAAAAAGCCAAGTTGGATGACAGATATCTCATCCACGGTCGATAGGAGTAGAAGAGGAGCTGTCTTTACGACCACCCTTTTCTACTCCTTTTTTAAAGCTATGTCATAAATTTGTAGAATTTTTTCTATAATTAGGAGTTTGAAAATGTAAATGGGCTATCTTATAATAGGTAATGTAAACGCTACCAAAGCAAATAAACACGCTCAAGGCTCAAAGGGGGGAGTTAAATGAAAAAGTTTGTAAGGACTCTGAGAGAAAATTTCATTTTTCTTTTAATGGTCTTACCTGGTGCAGCGTGGTTAATCTTATTCTTCTATATTCCGGTTTTTGGGAATATCGTAGCATTTAAGGACTATCATATCACAGGAGAGGGCTTCATCGACAGTGTCATGAAGAGTAAGTGGGTTGGTTTTGACAACTTCAAGTTCCTCTTTAGTTCCAAAGATGCCTACATTATTACAAGAAACACGGTATTGTACAACTTAGGATTCATCTTCTTAGGATTGATTGTTTCCGTTGGGATCGCCATCATCTTTAGTGAGTTGAGATCAAAAAGAGTGGTCAAGGTGCTTCAAACCTCCATGCTCTTCCCATACTTCCTATCATGGGTTATCATCAGCTTCTTCACCGATGCCTTCCTTAACGTGGACAAAGGATTGGTCAACCACATCTTAACTTCATTTGGTATGAAAGCCATCAATTTCTATTCGGAATTGTGGATCTGGCCAGCGCTTCTCCTCTTCTTAGGAATCTGGAAAGGCTTTGGTTATAGCAGTGTCATGTACTATGCAACCATCATGGGAATTGACCCAACTTACTATGAAGCAGCGACCGTGGATGGTGCGTCTAAGTGGCAACGCATTCGCAACATCACCATTCCTCAGTTGTCTTCCTTGATTACGGTTTTGACTATTCTTGCAGTCGGAAATATCTTCCGCGCAGACTTCGGTCTTTTCTACCAAATCCCGCATAATGCTGGAGCGCTCTATAGTGTGACCAACGTTATTGATGTTTATGTCTACAACGGTTTGACCAAGTCAGGGGATATCGGGATGACAGCAGCAGCCGGTCTTTACCAATCGGTAGTCGGTTTGGTTCTTGTTTTAATCTCAAATATCATTGCCCGTCGCATTGATAAGAATGCCGCTCTCTTCTAGAAAGGAGGATCGTATGAAAAAATCAACCATTCAAAAAGAAAAAATTGATAATGTCGGGATCCATTCTTTCAGTAAGAAGAGCAACTTCTTCTTTACCTTGTTGTTGACCTTGGTCGGCTTGACCTGTGTGCTTCCCTTCATCTTCGTTGTCATGATCTCTTTGACAGACGAACAAAGTTTGGCAGTCCATGGCTTCCAATTCTGGCCAGCAAAATTTGGATTTGATGGTTACCTCTTCTTGGTACAGTTCAAAGACAAAATCTTGCAAGCCCTCTTCATTACCTTGTTTGTGACCATTGTGGGAACAGCATGTAATGTCTTTATCACCACAACCTATGCTTACGCAATCTCACGGAGTACCTTTAAATACCGCAAGTTCTTTACCGTATTTTCACTCCTTAGTATGCTCTTTAGTGCAGGGTTGGTTCCAAGCTACATTGTGACCACTCAACTCTTGCAGTTAGGTGATACCATCGGGGCTTTGATTATCCCAATGTTGCTCAGTCCATTTAACATCATCTTGATGCGGACCTTCTTTAAACGGACCATTCCAGAAGCTATCCTTGAATCCGCTCGGATCGATGGGGCAAGTGAAACACGGATCTTCTTCCAAATCTGCTTGCCATTGTCTCTACCAGGGATTGCGACTATCAGTTTGTTCACTGCTTTAGGGTTCTGGAACGACTGGTTCAATGCCCTCCTCTATATTAAGAGTGACAACCTTTACCCATTGCAATACCTCTTGATGCAAATCCAAAACAATATGGATTACATCGCTAAAAACGTCGGGGTATCCGGCCAATTGGCAGGAGCTGTACAATCCATCCCACGGGAAACAGGACGTATGGCCATGGTGGTTGTGGCAACAGTGCCAATCGCCATTCTCTATCCATTCTTCCAACGCTACTTTGTAAAAGGCTTGACCATCGGTGGTGTGAAAGAATAACATCGTTCATTGAAAATCAGCAGGATTTTCAACTCATAACTTAGTCTAAAAAGAAAATAACATAAAGGAGATTTTTCTTATGAAAAATTGGAAAAAATACGCGTTAGCATCTGCTAGTGTCATCGCTCTTGGAGCTACTCTTGCTGCTTGTGGAAACCTGACAGGTAACAACAAGAAATCAGCAACAACTGAAGATGGTAAACCAATCATCAAGATGTACCAAATCGGTGACAAACCAGATAACTTGGATGTTCTTCTTAAAAATGCCAACAAGATCATTGAAAAGAAAGTTGGCGCAAAATTGGATATCCAATATCTTGGTTGGGGTGACTACGCACAAAAAATGAACGTTATCATCTCATCTGGTGAAAACTATGATATTGCCTTTGCTAATAACTACGTTATCAACGCTCAAAAAGGTGCTTATGCTGACTTGACAGAATTGTACAAGAAAGAAGGGAAAGACCTTTACAAAGCACTTGACCCAGCTTACATCAAAGGGAACACTGTAAACGGCAAGATCTATGCTGTTCCAGTAGCAGCTAACGTTGCATCTTCTCAAAACTTTGCCTTCAACGGACCACTTCTTGAAAAATATGGTATCGACGTTTCAAACGTCAAAGACTATGCTTCTCTTGAACCAGTCTTGAAAGCTATCAAAGAAAAAGATCCAAACGTTGTTCCATTTGCAATGAACAAGAGCTACGGTGGACCTTCAGATGACTTCGACTATGTGGCTGTTGATGGACTTCCATTCGTTGTTGACTTGAAAGGTGACACTACTAAGATCGTTGACCGTTACACAATTCCACGTTATGTAGAAAACTTGAAGACTCTTCACAAATACTACGAAGCAGGATACATTCCAAAAGACGTAGCAACGAGCGACACTGGTTATGATCTTTCTCAAGATACATGGTTGGTTCGTGAAGAAACAGTAGGACCAGCTGACTACGGTAACAGCTTGCTTACTCGTGTAGCAAACCGTAAGATCGAAATCAAACCATTTACTGAACTGTACAAGAAGAACAATACTACTCAAGTAGCTAACTTTGTTATCTCAAACAACTCTAAGAACAAAGAAAAAGCTATGGAAGTGTTGAATCTCTTGAATACTAACCCAGAACTCTTGAACGGCCTTGTTTATGGACCAGAAGGCAAGAACTGGGAAAAAGTTGCCGGCAAAGAAAACCGTGTCAAAGTCTTGGATGGCTACAACGGAAACACTCACATGTCTGGATGGAACACTGGTAACAACTGGATTCTTTACATCAACGAAAACGTAACAGATGAACAAATTGCACAATCTAAGAAAGATTTGGAAACTGCAAAAGAATCTCCAGCACTTGGCTTCATCTTTAACACAGATAAAGTGAAATCAGAAATCACTGCTCTTACAAATACTTTGAACCAATTCGCAGGTGCGATCAATACTGGTACTGTGGATCCTGAAGTAGAAGTTCCTAAGATGCTTGAAAAATTGAAATCAGAAGGTGCTTACCAAAAAGTGCTTGACGAAATGCAAAAACAATACGACGAATTCCTTGCTTCTAAAAAATAAGAACAGGTAGTTCGAAAAGGCTTTGGAGGGATCTCCAGAGCCTTTTCATGTCTTTATGAAAATAGAACTGTAAATGAAAATCAATATTTCAATTTACCAATGCAAATAAGGGAAAGCGTTTTATTTTTATGGTATAATAGAATCACTAATTGGAAAAGAGGCTGAATGATGGGAAAAATCATCGAGTTCATTTTTACGAGAGTCTATGTTGCTATGCTGGTAACAGGGATTTTTTGGGTCTTGACGATCTGTGGGGGTGTTCTACTAGGAGTAGGACCGGCTAGTGCCACTATCATGAGCCTCTATGCGGAAAATGGCATGACCTACAAGGACTATCATTGGTCACGCGCTTGGGAACTCTTCAAAGAAAATCTACGCCCGGCTAATCAAGTCTTTTATACCTTCTTTGCCATTGAAGGGGTTCTCCTCTATGGCATGTACCTCATGGTCCAGATTCCTCACTTGAATTTCTTCCAAATTTTGGTTCTCTTGTTTAATCTGGTTTTCCTCTTGGTTGCGCCTCTAGCTTACGCCGTTTATTTGAAATTGCAAGTTCATTTTGATCTCTCTTATGCCAACAGTATCAAGCTCAGTTTGATCGGAATGTTGCTGGACATTCGTCCGGTTCTCAAGCTCATCCTTGGAACCGCGCTACTTGGTGTCATTAGCTACTATATGCCAGCCCTTCTCTTTTTCGTCTTGATCGGTGTATGGCATTTCTTTGTCAATGATATCTTTGACCCTGTTTATCAAAATATCCACGAAAAATTGGTATCCTAACGATGAAAAAAATCTGGTTAAGTACGCTTTTAAAATTCTACGCCTATGTCATGGTGGTCATTTTGACCATTATGGGCCTGGTTGTTGCGGGGATCTCTTGGAAAAACCAGCAAGCTGAAGCCGACCGGATCGCCCAACGGGTCTTGACCGAAGTGGTGACGGATCTTGAGACCTCTTATCAACGGGTCACACAAGAAGGTCGTAGCCTCGTTGAAAACCCTGCAAAATTAGAAGGAGTTTATCGCTATTTTACCTTGTCACCATCGGAGTATGAGACTTGGAGATTGAATGCCCAATTCCCTTCGTATATCCAATTGTCCCTACATAAGAATATTGACAGCCTCTATTTGAGCAATAAAAACATCGAGGGCATCGATGTCACCTTGTCTGATTACAAGACGGTATTTGTCTCTACCCGGCAATCACAGGGAGGCAAGCAAGTCTCAGCGGACCATTACAAGGCTCCTGCGACAGCCATTCCGGTTCCTTTGACAGATCCGACTACGGGTGCTGGAGTTGGGATCGCTTATATGACGCTGGACCAAGAAATATTGACAGCAGCGATTGATAATGCCAGAGGCGATCTTCCGATCGCTGTGCGGATCTTCACTCCCTTTGGAAAAGAGATGTACCATGAAGGGGATAAGGGGCAATCAAAAGATGTTAAATGGCAAACCCGTAGCACGATCTATGGCTACAAGGTGGATGTAGCTGTTTCTGAAAGTTATCTGGTCAAAAAGGGTCTAGCCAACCTGACCACTTTTCTCTCCATTGCTTTCTTGATTTTCTTGATCCTTTACTTATTAATGCGGCAAATTTTCAAAAATTACCGGCGTCAAGTCCTTGATTTGGTCGATACCATGGAGCAGATCAGTCAAGGCGATAGCGAACGACGGATTGATACGTCCACGAAGGACCAAGAACTCTTGGTTATCGGGGATATGATCAATACCATGTTAGACAATATGGATAAGAACATTCGGGATATCTACCAGCTGCAGCTCAGCCAAAAAGATGCCAATATGCGGGCCCTACAAGCCCAGATCAATCCCCATTTCATGTACAATACACTGGAATTTATCCGGATGTATGCCGTCATGCAAGAGCAGGATGAATTGGGTGATATTATCTATGAGTTTAGTAGTCTTTTGCGCAATAATATCTCAGATGAGCGAGTGACGACGGTTGAAAATGAGCTCGAATTTTGTCGCAAATACAGCTACCTCTGCATGGTGCGTTATCCAAAATCGATTGCCTATGGCTTTAAGATCGATCCAGGCTTGGAAAAGATGAAGATTCCAAAATTCACCATCCAGCCTTTGGTCGAGAACTATTTTGCACATGGAGTGGATCACAAACGCAAGGACAATGTGATTAGTGTCAAAGTCTTGCAAGGAGAAGGGCAAGTCATGATCCTAGTTACTGATAATGGGCGCGGAATGGAAGAAGAGCAGCTAGAAAAGATTCAAGAGATACTAGCCAATCGCCATCCTCACTCAGAAATTGAAGAAAAGAGTGGCCGGCAGTCCATCGGAATTGTCAATGTCCATGAACGCATGCTACTCTATTTTGGAGATCGCTACCATATCCAAGTCTTCTCCCAACCTCACCATGGAGTGACCTATACGATAACCATTCAAGATGAATAAAGGAGACAGAATGTACAAAGTCTTATTAGTAGACGATGAGTATATGATTACAGAAGGGTTAAAAAAATTAATCCCCTTTGACCACTGGAATATGGAAGTGGTCGCAACTGCAGAAGATGCAGACCAGGCCCTTGATTATGTCCGCGAGCATCCGGTGGATGTGGTGATCACGGATGTCAATATGCCTGGAAAGACCGGACTTCAGATGATTGCTGAGATGAAGGATTTGATCCCAGATGCTGCTTTTATCATTATGTCAGGCTATCAGGATTTTGAATATGTCAAGACAGCCCTCAATTTGCGCGTGGCAGACTACCTGCTCAAACCGGTCAATAAGGTGGAGATGGGCAATATCCTAGAAAAAATCCAGCACCAAATCCAGCAACCAAGCCAAGAGTTGGCCAACCGCTTGATTCACGATGATATCTCTGAGGAAGAGTTTTGTCGGTATATCGCAGGACGAAACTCACTGTGGATTGGGGTTGCTAAGGAGAAAAAAGGCTTTATCAGCTCGTCTTACCAAGTTCTCGGGCAAAATCTTCAACTCTTTATCTCAGATCAAGAAGAAGAAGCCATGATTGAGAAGGCCTTTGAGCCTCCTTATAAAGAGCACTTTCGTCAATTTAAGGACCTAGTGGAACGGAGCCTCTTTTATGGAGCGACCCCTCTCAATGAAGATGAGGAAGTCTTTAACTACTACGAGCCGGCCTACCGGGTGATCATGCAAGGAAATATCCAACAGATCTTAGAAGAACTGGACTGGTTGGAAAAAATGATCCTTGAGAAGACACCCAAGGTTTCGTTGACCAAGCAGCTCTTTATCCAATTTTTGATGGATGTCTTTCATTTGTTTGAATACCTGCAGGGAGATGATTTGGCTGATGTGGTCAAGAAAGTCCAAGAAGCTGCTACCTTTAGCGAGATGATTAGCTTTATCCAGGAAGAGTTGTCCCGTTTTTTATCCCACTATCGGATGAACGAAAATGTAGCGAGCGTCCTCCAAGTGATTAGCCGTGATTACCAAAAAGAGCTGTCGCTCAAGGATATCAGTCAGGCTCTCTTTATCAATCCAGTCTATTTAGGCCAATTGATTAAACGAGAAACCAATGCAACGTTCGCAGAACTCCTCAACAAACAGCGGATTAAGGCTGCCCAGCAGCTCCTCTTATCGACCAATGACAGCATTGAAGATATCTGCTATAAAGTCGGTTACAGCAATGTGGGCTATTTCTACAAGGTTTTCCGTAAACTCTGTGGAAAATCGCCTAAAACCTATCGCTTACAAGTCATGACAGAGCACGCAGAAGATGAGTAAAAGGCTGAGACGATATGATACACTCCCCTTATAGTGGATAGCGAAAATCACTATAAGGGGAGTTTTTCTTATGTCTAAAAGAAGTCCAAAATCAGTTGAAATGAAAAGTAGTTTTTCTCTATTTTGAATAAGGAAAGTCAACCACTATACTCTGGTAAAAATTCGGAGTAGGTGATATTATTAGAAATTGGATTTGTAAATATCAATGGAATGACATAGAAGGTCTCAAGGAGAGTCGTAGCTGGAGGCAATATAATTTAGAGTTGATAAAACAGGCTGTCCAGAAATATGTAAATAGGAATTTTAGTTCATCTAAATTAGTTGAAAATATGGAATTTCTAGCCGATCTATTCTAGAATGCTGGATAAAACGGTATACTAGTGGTAAAAATTAACAACTACCCATAAAGGAAAAACTCGTATGAGATACGGATGTAAAACTACTTTTGAAGAACGCGTTGAGGAAGTATACCTCACTATTTCCCGCGATAAAGACCATCAAGGGGCTTCAAATAAGAAATAGTATACAGATATCACTTTCATGCAGTATGGACTAAAAAAGCAAAGCTTATTTGAGTACCATCAAGGAACTCTATGGTGGATCGATTGTCATTCATCATATCAGTAAGCATAAGGATAATCCTTTGGGTATGGAAAATCTTCGACTGAACTTTGAAGCTTGTCTAGGTGCAACTTCGCTAATTCATAGCGAACGTACCTCACAGTATGTATACATCACTAAATACTACGTGCAAACTAGTCAATATCATATGACACGTTCTATGTCTCATGTTTGTATATGAATTGATAACGTACCAATTGAGAGCTTCTTTGGACATTTTTAAACCAAGTGTTACTATTGAAAAAGTACAATACTTTTGAGGAGCTTGCCGCTGACACTGATGGCTACATCTTCTTTTACAATAACGAACGTTTTCAAGAACGCAACAACGGCTTTGCCCCTCTTGAAATCAGGAACAAAGCCGTTGCTTAACCTTATATTATCTTATTACCTACTTGACAGAGAGCCGTTCAATACACCTAATCTATCTAAATTTTCCATTATAAATCCGGTTTACTTTTCTTCTTTACGTTTGAATCCAAACATTGTAGCTGTAGCAATCACTATCCCAATTATTCCAAGAGTTGAAACCTCAGAACCCGTTGTCGGAAGTTCACGATCATCAGGTTGTTTAGTTTGAGTAATTTGAGCAGACGGTGCGTAAGTTGTTACGGTTGTTTTAAATGCATAAAATTTAGACTGAACTTTTTCTTCTTCGTATTTAATTACTTTACCAGTTTCATCTACTACAACGATTGGTTTCTTACCTTCGCGTTGAATACGTTCGTATTCCTCTTTGATTTGACGTTGACGAAGAAGTTCTTGTTGAGCTCGTACATATTCAGAATATGCATTGAAGAATTTATCGTAGTCTTCTTTAGCTGCAGATTGTTTAGCTTCTGCATCTTTAAGAGCTTTTTCAGCTGCTTCGAATTTAGCTTTAGCGTCTTTAAGAACTTTTTCAGCTGCTTCGAATTTAGCTTTAGCTGCAGCTAGGATCTTAGGTGCATTCTTAAGATCTTCGAGATGAGCTTTAGCTGCAGTCAATTCAGCTTCAGCTTTGCTTACTGCAACTTTAGCAATTTCTACATCTTTAGCAGCTTTATCTGCAGTTTGTTTAAGTTCTGCAAGTTTAGTTTGTTCAGTAGCAAGTTTAGATTCCGCATCTTTAAGATCAGCTTCTGCAGCTGTCAATTTAGCTTGAGCTTTTTGAAGAGCAGCTTTCTTTTCTTCAACTCCAGCAGTCAAAGTAGCGACTTTGTCATTTGCTTTCTTAAGAGCAGCTTCTGCAGCATCGAACTTAGCTTGAGCTTTATTTGCCGCATCTTGAGCTTCAGCTGTACGATCTTTAACAGCTTCTGCAACTGCAAGTTCATCTTTAGCACGGTCGAAGTTATATTGAGCAACTTCAGCTTCAGATTTAGCAGATTCGTATGCACGTTCTGCATCGTTTTTAGCAGTTTCAGCTGCATCACGAGTTACTTTAGCTGCATCGCGTTTAGCAGCAAGATCTGCAAGATCGTATGGATTTGCAAGAGCTGTAGTGCTGAATGATGGATCTTTAGCTACGACATCTTCTGTCAAACCTGTGATAGCATGAACGTTGAATGCGTCACCCGGATGGCTAACTGCAAGACCGAAGTAAACTTGTTTGTCGTTGTCAGAGAAGCCAAGCACGCTGAACATGTGAGCTGTATCACCAGTAGTACCTACGAAATCTACGATTGAAGAGTAAACTCGTTCTTTGATTTGTGAGATTGTACCTTTAGCAAGGTAAGTAGGTGAGTAAGGACCGCCGATCATAGTTTTGTTTTCGTAGTATTGCCATCCTAGAGCTTCGTCTTTAGCTGACGTAGTAGCGAATCCGTGACGACGAGCTACGTTATTGATACCTTTAGCGTAGTGACCAGCTCCGCCGGCATCGTTCAATGCCATTGCATCGTCCCAAGAGAAGTTAGCTTTTACGTATTCGTCTGCTACTTCGTTAGCAAATTTGATTGAAGAAGTAGTTGATTTAACTTCACGCATACCGACAGCTCGACGCATCTGGTTGATCAAGTCAGCCGCGAAGAGAGAAATATCTTCTTTAACATCTTCCGGAAGATTATTTGCATCATAGACTGTAGTGTTTGATTTGTCTTTAGCAGATGCGTGATATTGGTTGATGTCTTGCACTTGAGTGTTGTACTTAAGTACTTTTTCACGAGCAGCTTTGAAACGATCTTTGAAGTCGTTATAAGTTGCACCGTTGCGGATTGCTTGTTGGAATTCTTTGTCTAGAGCGATATACTCTTTCAACGCGTTAAGGAAATCTGATCCAAGGTCGATTTTGTTAGCATTTACGACTGCGTCTTCAGCAACCTTGTAAGCTGCATCTGCAGCTTCGAAGTCTGAATTCTTTTGATCAAAGACTGATTTAGCTGCATCACGTTTAGCATCTTTAGTTTCTGAATCAGTCTTAGCCGCATCGCGTTTAGCAGTAGCATTATCGATTGCTGACTGACGATCAGCTGCATCTTTCTTCGCTTGATCAAGATCTTGATTAGCTTGATCGAGTTTAGTTTTAGCAGTTTCAGCATCTGATTTAGCTTGTTTTTGAGCGTCTAAAGCTTCTGGAAGACCAGTTCCTTTCAATGCATCTTCAGCAGTCTTGACATTTGATTTAGCATTGTCGACGGCTTGTTGTTTTTCTTCTGCAACTTTCTTAGCTGCATCAGTCTTAGCTTGCTGATCTTTCACAGTGTCGTCAGCTTTCGTTTTAGCAGCTTCAGCATCAGATTGAGTCTTTTTAGCTTCATCTACTTTAGCAGTAGAATCTTTGATTGCATCTTCAGCTTTCTTAACTTCTTTGTCAGAAGCTTTATCTGCAAGTTCTTGAGCTTTATCAACTTCAGTTTTAGCAGTCTCAGAAGATTTTGTAGCATCTTCCAATTGAGATTTAGCAGTTTCTTCAGATTGCTTAGCAGTTTCAAGATCTGTATTTGCAGCGTCGAGTTTAGCTTTAGCTTGGTCAACGTCAGATTGAGAAACTGTTGAAGATTGTTTAGCAGTTTGATCAGCTGTTGTAACTACTGAAGAATCAGTTGTAGGTTGAGTTTGAACTTCTTCAGCGTGAGCAATTGTTCCAATTGAAGCGATTGCAGTTGCACCAGCGATAGCAGTGATTGTTTTAGTTTTGATTGACATAGATTAATACCCCTTTTTCCTTTTCTATTATAACATACTTTATAAAACATACAAAGAAAAAATCACTACTTAGTATATTTTGTCGTGAAAAATTACTCTCATTATGTTATGAAAAAATAGATCTATGTAATAATATATAGAGCATTACATATAGATATTTTTGAAATGAAACCAGGCAAATCATCTTAAGCTTAGTTACAA
>ERZ773024.723-NODE-723-length-11868-cov-4.726065_pt1 | contig 11868 bp, 20 predicted proteins | sample MGYA00511667_ERZ773024 | MGnify/ENA primary metagenome ERZ773024 (study PRJEB29015, sample SAMEA2738117) | human oral metagenome | biome: human oral; feature: human-associated habitat; material: saliva | place: China | collected 2258 ... | reverse complement strand
CATTTTTTTTCAAGCGATTTACCAGGGAAAACGGTACGCGCAGGTCAAAGGGTGTGTTTGAAGCCATTTTTTGTCTTTTTGAAGCCATTTTTTCGATTTTGCAAATGGCTCCGAGCTTAAAAAAATGGCTCCGACTCTTAAAAGTTAACCGCAGTTAACTTATCAGATATAAACATTTGAACATAATTATATGAACGTTGTTCATAAAAAATAATTTCAAAAATATCTGGACTCTGTCGAAATTCTGCGGTATAGTTATATCCACAACGATTGGAGAACAAATGATTACACGCGAACAAGCCATTGCTATTGCCGAGGATTATTTCAACGGAGACTTTAAGGCAAACTATTGTGAACATCGCTTTGAGTATTCCGAGTCTGAAAAACGTTGGTACGGAATTGTGTATCTACACGAACCAGACTGGAGCAATCCTTACGCGGGTGATACGACACTGTATATTCCTTATGAGTTTTACATTGACGAGTCTGGAAAACTCACTGAAATGAATTATGGATATTCTATGAATGAGCTTGTTTGGTAGTATACTAAACGCATCAAACAGAAAGGACTTGCTATGGCATATGATGTTACTTACAACGCAGATTTTAATATTCTGGCAACCATTACCGCGCCGTTGTTTAAATCTACTGACCCAAATATCAAACTTGATACCAATGCAACTTTGAGTCTGGCGAACCTTGTCGCTAGTCATATCAACCGCGTGTATGAAACAGTACCAACAAAAGTTGGTGCAGCAACGGTTAGACTAGACCGCGCATATGGTTCTGCACCAATTCAAGAGTTTATTAAAGAGAAAGTAGCCAACGGATATACTTATTCGCTGAGGTTTAACGTTGCTTGGGAACTTTTCGGAGCAACCATTGACGCATCCAGCCGAATTGACAAAGACAAGTCTGCACTTGACGAAATTAGACGCGACCTTGAGTGGGAGCTATCATCAGATTTCAATACAAATAACATTCTATTCGTGACTGATTACGACGCTCCAAAAGTAAGCGTAAAAATCAGCGACATTAAAATTACCGATGACGAGCTTGATGAATTTGAGCGCGACATTATCGCAACTGTTAGGTACAATCTTGGAGCCGATTTTGATGGAAATGGAAAACTTGACTTTTACGATTGGTACGGCGAATTAAGTAAAACTAACAACATTCCAACACTTAAACAGCTTATGTTTATTGAGGATATTGAGGATGAAACAGGCGAAACATTCAGAGGTTTCACCAAGGAAACCGCCACGAAGTTTATTAGCGACTACGTAGATAATCGTGAAAGTTATGACGATTATATGGGCGATTGTTTGAATTACTAATTCTGGAAAGGATGACAATGACTAATCGTGTAGATGTTGCAAGAAAATTGCGCGGCAGCGGCGATAGGCTATTCGGCAACTCATTTGGTGGGGGTTCGGTAAAAGCGATGGATATTATACGAGAGTCAATCAATGTAGCATACGATTATGATGAATTATTTGACCACTTAGCCGACCTCATTGACCCTACATGTAAGCCTATGATTACCGTTGAGAGTCTTACAGAGTCGCTCACAAAGTATACGTCTGAGTGCTCTGAGTGCGGAGCAATCTTTGGAGATTTTCCGACACGCGAACAAGCAGAAACGACACACCCTGCATATTGCCCTTGCTGTGGCTCGAGAGTGATTACACCTAATTCTGGAAAGGATAACGATAGTGAGTGCTAAAAACAAATTAACACTTACTTACCAGAGGAACTGTATCCGAAGCTAAAGCAACTCGCCAATTGCTGGGAAGAATCAGTCAATGGGTACCTTAATTGGCAAATTAGATGCCAAGTCGAAGACTTTGAACGATTAACTGAGAGTGGGAAGTCACTTGAGCGAGCAGAACTGATTAAACCCGAGCTGTGCTACCGTACTAACCAAACATGCTACCTTGAATATTTTGAGTACATCCCAAAAGGTGGAGACGAAGCTGACCTCAGTTGGGATTGGACTTGCTCAAACTGCGATGCTGATTTAACAGACCGTTACGAAGATTTGGACATCAAAACACCAAATGAGCTAGGTCTTTTTCACTGCCCTCATTGCGGAGCCAGAATTTTAGGAACTCGCCATAGAAAGGATGACGATAGTGAACGATAGAACCAAAATTGCTGCCGACTTACGACACGCAGCAGATTATCCAAGGGACTGGATACGCAGACTTGACCCTAGATTGGGAGTGCCCCACAACACGTTGCATGAAATGATGCGTGTTACTGGGTGTTTTGATAATCACAAATCTGCTAACCCGCCTATGTTATTTCATAGACTTGCTGACATTATTGACCCAACGTGTCACAACAAACAAATCGAGATTAACAAAATGGCACCGCTTGAGTTTAGAACAGATAACCTTATCTGCTCAAACTGTGGTGAAACGTTCTGCGCTGACCCAGATGGCATTAACGCGCCAATAGACTGGGCATATTGCCCGAATTGTGGTTATAGAATCGTAGAAACTAACTCTGGAGAGGACAACAATGGTGAACGATAGAATTAAACTCGCGGACGAGTTACGTGCTGCTGGAGCGGAGCTTGACAAAGACCCCAATGCAAGTATGCGTGACGCGTTAATTAAGATTGACCTCGTTGCCAATGGTTCTAACCATGACTATAAATTTGAGCCATTATTCAATCGCTTGGCTGACATCGTTGACCCAACATGCAGAATCTACTGGACTGACACTAGCTACAATACACCCGACACGGGCTATGTATCAGACGGCTATTATTCTTGCTCACATTGCAATTGTGAATTTGGCGATTATACTTCTGAAGTTTGGGACACATATCAAGCCAGCTATTACGAAGGCGAGCCACCGTTTGAGTTTTGCCCTCATTGCGGAGCCAGAATTATTATCGACGAACCTCGAAAGGACGACTGTGCCAACTAATAAAACTAACATTGCAAGCGCACTAGTCAATGCTGGAACTGAGCTTGATAACATGGCAAACGCAACCGTAGAGGACGCGTTTGACAAAATCAACATCATCGTCAATCACACGGACAAGCATGACGTTTTCTTGCCACTGTTTGACCGCTTAGCTATGCTCATTGACCCAGTTACCGATGTCGCTGTTGAAACTAACGAAGACGACGACGTTGAATATATATTCTGTGGAGGTTGTGGTGAAGAATTTTCAACCGACCTATTAAATGAGCATGAGATTACACATTGTCCATATTGCGGTTGTCGCTTTAGGAACCCGCGACAAAATTAACGAACACTTGCCGCCGAAGCAAACGTGGACTATCCACAAAGGTTTCGGCGGTTTCGTTTGTTCGTTGAGTGTTCTCGCTAAATTAGTTAAAATTTTGATATATTAAATGCAAAACGAACAAACTCGCCACTCGTTGCAAACATTAAAGATTATGAATTTCTTGTGTAACTGCGACAAATGTGGTAAACTATATGCACCGAAACAGAAAGGCGGCTTACATGTTTACTTATTACAATCTTAGGCGCAAGAAGCTAAGTTTCTCATACGCCATCCCATTCAATTTTACTCGCGACAACGATTATTACACGGGAGATAGCGAGTATAACTTACTAAAAAGACGCGACTATGTGCTCGTCAGATTCTTAAATGGTGGAGATGATTACGATTGTCTACAAACCATTGACCTCAAAATTGGAAACCAACATAGTCTGCGGCAACAACTCGATAATGTAAACAAGTTTTCTTATGATACCCTTAAACGTTATGACGCCGATTTCTTGGCAGACTTTGCAAGAAACAAGCTCAGCATCGACCCATTCAAATTTTTGAAGAATGTTCCTATTTTTGAGATTGAAAATATGCAGCTCTACGTGTATATGCCACCAGTTGATGACTTTGGAAACCTTCAGATTGGTGATGACCGAATTGGCTATGTTGACGTGACCGTAGAGATTACAGTCATTACCGTTGATATGGGTTCTGAAGATTTCGAAAAATGCACCAAGGCAATATTTGCTGCTATATGGTCAAGTGGTATTGAAACTGAGCACGAAAGGATTGACGACCTCGGAGAGGTCGATGAACCCTGTACAATTGTAACGAGTATTGATGAGCGCTCTGAGGGCACCGCGGTGTATGGTTATAAGGACACCCCGAAATCTCAAGTAATTCGCAATAGCATCCCGTTAATGACAGAACACAATAAAGAGCTTGCGCGAAGGCTCTATTGTGGTAAGGTATGGACGTGTGATGCACTAAAATTTGCTGAAACTTACTACGAGCATCGCGATAATTAAATTACTCCATCAACTCCCGTCATTATGTGGTATACTGTATTCAACGATTACAACCACTAATGACGGGAGTTATTTTATGAAATTGCCAAGATTTTTAGCAAATAGTTATCTAAACGATGCAGATATGTCCGAATTTGATTATGACGATTCTGACTTTTTCCATTCAAATCCAGACGATTACGTAGAACATTTCAAAGTAATTTTCAACGACTACAATACTAACGTTGTAGAAATTAAAGATGTGTCTACCAATAAAGTTTATACGTTTACCAAGTACACGTTTGAAATGGGTAGCTGCATGGAGGAAGATGTTTTAGAATATACATACGGTGGCTACCAAGAAGGTAAATATTTCGAGTTTGATGAGGACGAACGAAAGTATATTGAAGTTGAACCATTCAAATATTTTAATGAGTTCGCAGAGAAATACATCGAGTCTGGCAAAAATGACTTCTTGTACCTAACTGACGAGTTCGAGGATTTAAATCAGCTCATTCCAGATTGTGCCGAAGACAGAGCGACTAACTTAGAGACGATTGAGGATGTAACTGAGTTTATGCGCTCGCTCGGATACGAAAGACTTGGAGCGTAAGCAGTATGGAACATAATCAAGATTTGACGGTCGCTTATGTAACCGTAAAGGTAAATGGCGGCACGAACGTGTTGAGAAATGTCTTTCATTTCAATAGTGAAGCCATTGAAGATGCGTTTAGAAACGAGTTTAATGATATGGCGCGGTTAACGGATTTCGTAGCCGTTAGTGCCGCTCAAATAGGTGCGAGTATTAGCTACGCTGAGGAGCGTGCAGTTTTAACGCTGGGTCTTGTACTCGATATCGAGTGCGATGAATCAAGTAATAATTTTGATTATGCAAAATCATTATTGAGCATCGTATATCCAGAGCAGTTTGTTAAGGAACTTAGCCAGGCAACGACGATTGAATCGCTTGTCCCCTATGTCGCCACAAAAGCGGTTCACGACTTAGCCGAAGGCGATGAAACGATTGATTATGAAGGCATCGAGACTGAGGTTGAAACGACAAAATAACGAGAATTGAGGATATGATGATAATCACCGAAGATAATGAGTTGCTGTTCTCCGTTTTATTCGAGCGCGACTTTTTACCACAGGATGCAGAAGCACTACTCGGCTTTAAGCCAAATAATGGGCGCCATGTGTGCGTTTCTGACACATGTGTTTCTGACCACCATGGAGGTGAACAATCTATTGACGCCGTCGAGCGTACATTCGGGACACTCATATTAAACACACTTGCTGGCGCGGTTAATGATGGTGACAGAATCCAGATGCTCCGACCAAAACTTGACACAATCATTTCCGATGGAAACGATAAAGATGGGTTTATGCTCGAATTTACATTCTTCGTAGTTATTGAGTGTACGGAGCAAGATGTTAATGATGGGCACATTTTTAGAAAACTCGTCAAATCGCTCCCAGCAGGATGGCAGATTATATAAAACAGTGGATTGGATATTATATGGATATTATTGATGGTTGCGCACCATTTGTACTCACTATGACGCTTGAATACTCGCCAGAGGACACGGAGTCGTTGCTCGGATTCAAGCCGCAAAACGGAACTAACTATTATGGTTTATATGATTTTCCAGATAAGAGCTACTATTACAACATTATGCGTTGCATGGGAACACTTATAGTAAATATTCTTACTAGGTCAATTATTGACGACGGTTTTGAAATTGAGAAACCAACTCTCATGTCTGTTACAGTGAGTGGGAAGAATGAAACGTCGTTTGCGGTCGAGCTTGAGTTTACACTGTTTGTCAATGGCGTAAAGTCAAGTGACGACGCTGATAAAATACACGACCAGCTCGTGGCAGCCTGCCCAAATGGTTGGGAAGTTGAATAAAAATAATGTAATCCACTGACCGAGAAGGGAACAAATTTATGAGTTATATTACTATGCCGCAAGAAGGCACCATTGCTTTTATGGTAAGCACTGGCTTTACCTGTGAAGATTCTAAAGAAGTAATTGAAATGCTGGGCATCACCCCAAAAGAACAATATCGAGAATATGTAAAAGGCGACCCAGAGTTTGCTTGCGCTTCAAGCAAAATGGACAGCTACCTCGGATTCGATATTAAAGAGTACGTGAGAAAAGTATTGTTTAAATATACGAATTGTTTTAGCATCGTCCCAACAGTTGTGAACATTTCACTTTGTGGTAACGACGATAGCGGATATAGCGTCACAGTAACTTTCTATGTTGAAGTTATGGTTGAGTCAACTGTTTACGGTAACAGCTTGAAGCGAGAAAATTTGGAACAGCTTGAATCTGATTTAGTACGAGCATTTCCAACCGATTGGCAATTCGCAAACGCTTGATAAGCGCACAATATAGAAAGGCATGTGCTAAGTTAACGGAACCGTTAATTAAAGGTATTCCAGATTACTGGACGCTAGGCTAATTTCTGAACAAAAAAACACTAACTTAAACCGCCAGGTTATAACCTGGCGGTTTATTTGTGTAGATTCTGTGTTGACTTGAGCGCGAAAAAAATCATTTCACGACCATGCTAAAATTGCATAAGTAAAACAAATTGAAAGGATTTGACATGAATTGGAAAACCGAGAGAAACACATATTATATTGATGAGAAAAATAACACAGCGACTTTTGACGTCCGAAGCAAATACGACAAGGCTCACGATAAATTTACTATTGATTTAGATGACTTTGACGCCGTTAACAAATATCTATGGCGCCTTCAATTCAACAATGTCAAGAAGACGCGGACTTTTATAAATTCGCATGATGACACATTGATTCAAGCCATTGCCAGCAAATATACTTATGCTCACAATTCGAATATGCCACTAATCATAGGTCGTTTGAAATCAAAAGTAAACGATTTTAGAAAAGATAATTTGATAATTAAATCGCGCTTGGAAGATAAGCCCGTAAAGAGTCTTACATATTCGCGCGCCAAATTGGAAAGCCTGTCTGGATACTTACACGTAAGCAGTTGGCGTGAAGATGAAGGAACTGTATATTGTGCACAAATTACGGCGCACACAAAATGCTTGATAAATTTACGTGTCAAGAAGACATTTAAAGACACAAAATATTTGTATGCAGAAAATCGCACAATCTACGCTGCATATCTTTTCGAGAAAATGTTTTATGGAGAAGATTTCTCAGAGGAAGAATACGCTCGTAAAGAGGAAGCGTTTAAGGTACTCGACAAAGCCGAGCGCGCCGAGGTTGAAGACGCCATCGTTGAACAGCTCGAAAAGCTCCGATTAGCACGAAAGAAGATTGATAACTATTATCAATCTCAAACACTCGCGGCGAAACTCGCAAGCGGTGAGGTTATTGTGCGACCAGATTGGAAGGCTGGTAACGTTGAGGAATCCGAGGACGTTGTGGTTGAACCAGAACCAGAACCAGAACCAAAGCCACAGCTAGAACCAGAACTAGCTGCGGTGGATTATACTATTAAATGCAGCAAGCACTTGTTAAACAGCGCTCACCAAAAGCGCAACACTGACGAATTTGTCCACGTCAATCACGCAGTTCTCAAAAGCGGTTCAAGATGGGTATCTGTAGGCTCACTGCCTAAGCGCAACAATATTTTTAACGTTACATTCACAGAAGGTAACTATACAGATGCTAGAGCCGTGGCAATATATTCAGCATATCTATTTGAGAAGCTCGTTTACGGCAATAATTTCCCAAAGACTGAATACAATCGTAAGCTGGAGGTCATCAAAACTCTGTCCACCAAGGAAATTGAGTTTGTAAACGAAAGAGTTGCGGGTAAACTCGAAAAGGTTTATACTGTTCTAAAGGAATTGGCTTCTGAGAAAACTGCTAAAAGTAATGAGCCTTTGTCAACGTGCAAGATTGAAAAGTCTGCTGACGAGCTTCTTGAGAAGATTAAACAAACTCCATCTGAGGATAAAACCATTGACTCCGTAGAGGTAATGATGAAATCGACAGATGAATTTATTGACCAGTTCAGTAGACCAGAAGTTCAGCAAGCAATCGCAGAAATGAAACAGAAGCCTAGCTTATTCCAGCGTATTAAAAACTGGTTTGCTAACTAACGTTTACATTTAGATTTGAAAGGATTACACATTTGACTACTAAAAGTAGACTCTTACGCTCTATTGGAGGAGTACGAGCCGTCGGCTCCGATGAGAGAGAGAGAGACGATTATTACGCAACTGAACCTAAAGCCGTAGAATTGCTCCTGGATTTGGAGAAGTTTGACTCTAATATCCTGGAGCCTTGTTGCGGCGAAGGTCACATGTCTGAAGTATTAAAGTCCGCTGGTTACAACGTAACCTCATCGGACTTAATCGACCGTGGATATGGTGAGGTTAAATCACTCTTTGACTACGAGCATTTTGATGGTGATGTTATCACTAATCCGCCATACAAACTTGCGCTAGATTGCGTAAAGAAATCTCTTGACCTCGTTGATGATGGTCATAAAGTTGCAATGTTCTTGAAGATTCAATTCCTTGAGAGTAAAACGCGTAAGGAGTTCTTTGAACAGTGTCCGCCAAAGGTTTTATATGTGGCTAGTAGAAGACTTATGTGCGCAAAGAATGGTGATTTTGAGCAGTACAAGGGCGCGGCAATGTCTTTTGCCTGGTTTATCTGGGAAAAAGGCTACAAAGGCGATACAATCCTTAAATGGTTTAACTAATAAAATACCCACCTCAAACGAGGTGGGTATTTACGTAGCAACTACTTTTGAATAAGCTGTAGCTTAGCTTGGTACTTTCGAGAGTAATCATCGCGTGGATAAACCTTCAAAACATCGTAAGTACAAATGCCGTTTGAGTCCTCGCTAACAAAAGTGTACGTATCGAGTTTATTTGTGAACTTGCCGCCAGACTTAATACTCACGAGATTGTTGATAAACTCAGAATTATCATCAAATAGATACTTGCTATGAATTTTATCATCGCCGTAATCACCAATTTGCGTAAAGTATGCAATTGGGTTGGCAATTGACTTTAGTTCGTCAATGATTCTGCTATTGATGTATTCTCCAGACTCGTGTGCCCACTCCTTATCATCTGGAACGTTATCGCCCCAGCCATAAATGTCGTAACCTTGGGAATCTGCAAAATCTTCCACCTCGTCATCCGTAAAGATGAAGGATTCTTTTTTAATATCCAGACATCTAATAATGCGCTGTCCTTCATGGTCGAGGTATTGCCCATATGTATAAGTATAACCTCTGAACTTAAACTCGTAAGACAGCCAGTAATAATTTTCAGAAATCATCTCAAAACTAGGGTCATTCTTAACATCAGAAAGAGCAATGCCATCCTCAATGAGGTCAAGATTATCTATACCAAGATTATGCTCAACCTTAGATAGCTTAGTAATTACGTAAGCAAAATGTTCAGTTTCAACAACTGCAAATAGCTGCTCGTTACGACCAATGAATAGTGCGTAATTGGCGCTGTTAATCTCTAGGTGTAACGTAACACCATCGCGCGCGAACAACTCTTTAAAGGTTTGGCAGTCGGCTTTGAACGGAGTCATATCATGGCAAATCATGCGCTCAGTTGCAAACTTAGTCTCATATGGTGAAATGTCTTGAAAAGCTGGATTACAAAGGTCAGAAACTGAGTGAATATGATACTTGTCGTTGCTTTGAATGCCATATGCACGACACTTGTAAATAAATTTGTTGGAGTAATCAGCTAACTCATCAAGCGTCGAGAGGTGTACAAAATTATTTCCATTCTTAGCAACACTAAAAATGTCTAAACGCCTGTCGTATTTGTTTTCAATTTCCATATAAGCGTCGTAGCCAAAAGGAGTTTTGATTGCGTTAATAAGCATGCCGTACTCGTTTACGTATGCAAACGTGTCTCCCTGTGGAAATAGCTTGTGGTGTACACCAATCTTCGTGAGTGTTCCTGTATCGGTCATAGTTCATTCCCTTCCTAATAAGGTGTTTCTTTGTAGTTATAGTATATAGTCGCGACGCTTCAAAAGCTAGAGTTTCTCATAAAAATGCTGGTGTACCACAAAATCTACACAACTAAAAATAGTTCTTGCATTTATGCGAGCGGCTCAGTAAAATAATAATAGCAACAAACAGAGAGAGGAAGTTATTATGACCAACAAAACTACCTGTATTAAAGGTGCTTACCTTGACAGACGACTCGTCGAGGAAGACGAAGAAGAACTCATGGCTGCACAGCGCATGGCAGCGCAAGGCGATGACCGTGCTCTGGAACTCTATGCAGAAAGAATCGCCGCTAGAGGTTGCGAATATCAAGACTGGGACGACGAGTACAACTACGACGTCATGGATTACTATGATGACGAGGACTAACAGAAAGGATATGACTATGACCAACACCGACCTAGTAGAATTCAAAACAATCTACCCAGACATCGAGCGCTATCTTGCAGAAGATTGTTATGTTCCAAACGAGGTACGTGATTCGAGAACTGGAATTTCGTGCATTCAGGTTCCTGCAAACACGATGGTTGCAGAGATTGTTAAGACGGTCAAAATGGCTGCGGTAATCGTACCAGACAGCAAGATTGTTGTATTCATGTGGTATGACAATGATGATGGCGACAATCCAGACATGCACGTACGCAACATGCAATATTTCGATGCAACCGACAACAATATTGAGTTCGCAAAGAAATACGCGCGTGGTACTGCGGTTAGAGGTGTTGACCATATCGATGCTTTTGACCCAGAGAAAGACGCTCGTCAATTTGCACAGCTTATGAATCTGTGTAACGGTCTTATTATTTGCGACTAAGAGAAATAGACTATCATGGATACAATTAGTCCACAACATGAGGTGACAGCGCGTAAGCCACACAGCTGCTCGTGGTGCGACAAGGAGATACTTCCAGGTGAGAAATATGTAACATCTACACTCAAAACAGATTATATTTACGAGTGGCGTGAGTGTGACAGGTGTAAGCCCTATGTAGATGAAATGTTTGACGACGATGTATGGGGTGATTATGACCCCGATTACGGTATTGACGCTCAGACATTTTATGAGTTCATGCTCGATAAACACCCAGACGTATTAGACAAATGGCAATCCGTTGATACCTCCAACTAGCAAGAAAGGAACCCCTTATGCCAGCCATAACATTCACTAAACTTATCGACGAAAACTATCATGAACACTTTGTTAACATAAACATGATTGTAGACATCGACAAGCATTATTGCCTAGTTACATTAACAAACAATGATGAAGCACTCTCTATCACCAAGGAGAGTTTAATTAAACTACTTTCCCTTATTGGATGCGAGTAAGCAATGCCAACTGAACACTTCATCAAACTAACCGAAGAAACGTTTGGCGAAATCATCATTAACACATCGGCTATTACGTTTACCAGCATTGACACGTGCGAAATCTGTGTACGTAACACCGACATTCACGGAAACGGTATGCTCCAGCTTACCAAAGAATCTATGACAAAACTACTCCACTGTATTGATTACGACTAAGAAAAGGAACCTTGCGATTAACCATGACCCCCTACAACCTCCATCACACGCATCATAAACGTGAATCATTCACA
>ERZ773024.720-NODE-720-length-11876-cov-5.108536_pt1 | contig 11876 bp, 12 predicted proteins | sample MGYA00511667_ERZ773024 | MGnify/ENA primary metagenome ERZ773024 (study PRJEB29015, sample SAMEA2738117) | human oral metagenome | biome: human oral; feature: human-associated habitat; material: saliva | place: China | collected 2258 ... | reverse complement strand
CTAAAAAATAGATATATAATAATAGTTATTTTATTCTAGGTGCAATTTTTAATATCTTTTCTCAATACAAAACTCTTATTCTTGCATAACCCTTATAAAAGTGTTACTATTAATTCAGAAACGAAATAGATGAGTCTTTGGGGATAGGTGAAATTCCTTACCGGCGGTATAGTCCGCGAACCTTTTAGGTATGAATCGGTGCAATTCCGATACCGACAGTAAAGTCTGGATGAGAAAAGACGAAGCACATTTGACGTGCGTATTTATGATTACCCAAGGACTATGTATATAGTCCTTTTTTTATTGAGGTGATATGGTGGATGACGTAGCATATATGAAACGCGCCATTGCACTGGCAAAATTAGCCACAGGTCACACTTCACCAAATCCTTTGGTTGGTGCCGTAGTGGTTAAAGACAATACAATAATCGGTGAAGGTTATCATCATAAAGCTGGTACAGCACACGCTGAGGTTCATGCCTTAAACCAAGCTGGTGATAATGCTAAAGGTGCTACTTTATATGTAACATTAGAGCCATGTTCTCATTATGGTAAAACTCCACCTTGTGCGCTGCGTATTATCGAGGCTGGCATAGCTAAAGTCGTAGTAGGTAGTACAGATCCTAACCCACTAGTATCTGGAAAGGGTATGGATTTACTCCGTGAAGCAGGCATAGAGGTTGTTTGCCCCGTATGCAGTGAGGAATGTGCTGAACTAAATGAGCATTTCTTTACATATATACAGACCGGTAAACCTTTTGTAACTATTAAAAGTGCTATGTCACTAGATGGTAAGATTGCCACTTTTACAGGCCAATCCCAATGGATTACAAATGAGTCCTCCCGCAGAGATGGCCATGTACTACGCGCCACACATGATTCCATGCTCGTTGGTATTGGCACAATTTTGGCAGATAATCCTCAATTAAACTGTCGTTTAACTGATACTGAATTATCAGAGGCTTTATTAGGTACAAGCATACTTGATGAACCGATTCATGTTCATCAGCCAGATGTAATTATCTTGGATAGTCTCGGAAGAACGCCTACTAATAGTCAGGTTTTTGACGTAGAAAATCGAAAGATTCATATCTTTGTATCTAAAGGCTGTCCAAAGGGGCGGATTCAAGCTTTAGAAAAGGTTGGTGCCATTGTTACGATTGTAGAATCTATTTCTACACGTAAAAGTAAGAGTACTGATATCGTTATTGATATCAAGAAATTATCTATTGATGATATTCTTACAAAACTTGGAGAACTAGGCTACACATCAGTACTTGTAGAAGGTGGGTCATCCATCATTAGTTCCTTTGTAGAAACGATGAATTTTGATAAAGTTGTAACTTACATAGGAAATACAATTATCGGTGGTACTGATGCTACTCCTGCTGTAGGTGGTCGTGGCTTTGAAAGCTTAGCAGCTTCACCTCAATTAACTTTCACAAAAACTAAAGTATTAGACAATAACATTCGCATCGAAGCGTATCGTCAAGGAAGGAGGGGCGCTTATGTTCACGGGAATCATTGAAGAAATTGGCCGTGTAGAAAGCATTAAAAAGGGCCCTAAATCCTTAGCCATAACAATTCGGGGGAATAAAATATTTAGCGATCTAAAAATAGGTGACTCCGTAGCTGTCAATGGTGTGTGTTTAACGGCTACAACGATTGGTAATGGCGTATTTACAGCTGATGTTATGCCCGAGTCAATCAATATGACTACTTTTACAAATTTGAAAGTTCATCAACCTGTGAACTTAGAGCGTGCTATGCTCGTCAATGGTAGATTTGGTGGTCACATTGTGGCAGGTCACGTAGATGGGACGGGCCGCATCATTAATCGGGAACAAACGGATAATGCTATTATCTTTACCGTAGAGGCCCCGAAATCCGTAATGGATTACGTTATTTATAAGGGTTCTATTACAATCGATGGTATTAGCCTCACCATTATGCGACGAACGGACAGCAGTTTTTCTGTATCTATCATTCCTCATACCTTGGGCGAAACAATTTTAGGCTCTGCCCATATTGGTACGGAGGTTAATTTAGAAACGGATATCGCTGGTCGATACATTCGTCATTTTATGAATCTCGGTAGTGAACCTACCGAAGATAAACCTAAGAAATCTATGCAATCCCTCTTAGTAGAGAATGGATTTATATAAAGAGTAAGGAGCGTTCCTATGAGCGAACAATTACATTCTATTACAGAGGTCTTAGAAGACCTTAAAGCTGGCAAACCTGTTATTATTGTTGATGATGAAAGCCGAGAAAACGAAGGCGATCTTATCATTGCTGCTGAGTTTGCTACACAAGAAAATATTAATTTTATGGTTAAATACGCGCGCGGTATCGTATGTACGCCTATGCGCCGTGAAGCTTTAGAAAAACTTGGCATTCCTGCCATGGTTGCTAAAAATACAGATAATCATGAAACTGCTTTCACAGTTACTGTTGACCATGTAGATACTACAACAGGCGTATCTCCAGCAGAACGTGCTTATACAATTCAAAAATTACTAGATCCTAATGCTAAACCTGAAGACTTCCGTCGTCCTGGTCATGTGTTCCCTTTAGTATATAAAGAGGGTGGTGTTTTAGTACGCCAAGGTCATACAGAGGCATCTATCGACCTTTGTCGCTTAGCAGGCTTACAAGAGGCAGCTGTTATTTGTGAAATCACAAAAGACGATGGCGATATGGCTCGTTTGCCAGACCTATTACAATTTGCTAAAGAACATAATCTTAAAATTGCATCTGTAGCAGAACTTATCGAGTATCGTAAACAACATGAAGATATGGTAGAACTCGGTGCTTGTTCTAAATTACCTACTAAATTTGGTGATTTCAATATCTTTGTATTCAAAAATGAATTAGATAAAAAAGAGCATTTAGCTATCGTCAAAGGTGATGTGCAAAACTGTAGCGATGTCCTTGTACGTATTCACTCTGAATGTTTAACTGGCGATGTATTTGGTTCTAAACGTTGTGACTGCGGCGAACAATTAGATAATGCATTACGTGCTATCGAAAAAGAAGGCAAAGGCGTTGTAGTATACATGCGTCAAGAAGGGCGTGGCATTGGCTTAACAAATAAAATTAAAGCCTATGCTTTACAAGAGCAAGGTTTAGATACTGTAGAGGCTAATGAACAATTAGGCTTCCCTGCAGATATGCGCGAATATTCCTTGGCTGCTCAAATCATCCGTTTCTTAGGGATTAAGAGCATTCGCTTGTTAACGAATAATCCTGAAAAACGCCATGGCTTAGAGCATTGGGGTATTGATGTAACTAGCCGAGTACCGCTCATTATTGTAGCCAATAAATTTAACGCTGGTTACTTAAAGACAAAAGAAGAAAAAATGGGTCATATGTTAGAAGACTAATTATTTAGTTCTATTTAACAAATTGCTCGTCACATAAGAATTTCCTTTACTGGAATATAGGAGGTCAACATAATGAAGGTTCAAGAAGGTAATTTACTAGGTAGTGGTAAAAAGTTTGCTATTATCGGTTCACGTTTTAATGAGTTCATTACTTCCAAATTAATCGGTGGTGCCGAAGATTGCTTATTACGTCACGATGTAAAAGAAGAGGATATCACTGTTATTTGGGTACCAGGTGCTTATGAAATTCCATTGATTGCTAAAAAAGCTGCTTCATCTGGTCGCTTCGATGCGGTTATTTGCGTTGGTGCTGTTATTCGTGGTGCTACAACTCATTATGACTATGTATGTAATGAAGTAGCTAAAGGTATTGCTCATGTTTCCTTAGAAACTGGTATTCCTGTTATGTTCGGTGTAGTAACTACTGAAAATATTGAACAAGCGATTGAACGTGCTGGTACTAAGGCTGGTAATAAAGGTTACGATTGTGCTATGGGCGCTATTGAAATGGTTAACCTTATCGATCAATTCTAAGAAGACTATTAAAAACACTCAGTATCCTATGGTACTGGGTGTTTTTATAATATCGAAAATATGTTCTTTTACATTGAAAGTAATCTAGACGAACATATATTCCCTATAATTTGAAATGTAATTCTATGACATGATATACTATATAAGCACATAAAAGTGCAGTTTGAAACTTTAATTACTAATAAGGAATGATAGAATGGATTATATAAAACGTTTTACTACCCGAGAAGGGGTACGTATGTCTTTAGCGGTAACAACGGATACTGTTGAAACGGCTCGTGTACGTCATGATTTATGGCCTGTCGCAACAGCTGCTTTAGGTCGCGCTATGACGGGGGCTATTTTATTAGCTGGTGATTTTAAAAATCATGAAAATGTAAGTTTGCGTATTAAAGGTGATGGCCCTCTAGGCGTAGTTCACGTAGATGCGTTTGCAGATAATACGGTTCGTGGCTATGTAGATGAGCCACATGTAGATGTACCTTTAAAACGAGCCGGTAAGCTTGATGTAGGTGCTGCCGTTGGTCATAATGGTGAAGTACAAGTTACTCGCTTTACTCAATTAGCACAAGATTATTCCTCTACAAGTCCAATTCAAAGTGGTGAAGTAGCAGAGGATTTGGCCTACTATTTATATGCTTCTGAACAAGTACCTTCTACTATTAGCTTAGGTGTATTGGTAGACCCAGATTATCATACAGTTGTAGCTGGTGGTTTTATCGTACAAGCTTTACCAGATGCTACAGACGAAGCATTAGCACAAGTAGAAAAGAATATTAACGAACTTGGTCCTATTACAGAATATTTAAAAGCTCATCCAGATGGTAAGGGTCTAATGGAACGCGTTCTTGATGGCTTAACTGTGAATGAAGTATATAATGAACCAATTCACTTCCAATGTCGTTGTGGACGGGATCGCTTTGGTGCCGTACTTATGACATTAAGAGAAGAAGATAAAGAGGCTATTCTAGAAGATGAAGTAACAGAGCTTGTTTGTCACTATTGTAATGAAAAATATCATTTCACACGTGAAGAGTTACAAGATATGTTTGCTCCTAAAGGTCCAATTCAATAAAATCTATATAATATGCAGAAAAAATACAGGCTACGAGGTTTTTCCTATAGCCTGTTTTTCTATTCTATGAGAAAATAAAAGATAGAGTGATTAATAATAGGAGGTCACAATGAGTGCAATTGGCGTAATTGGTGGTACTGGCGTTTACGATCCGTCCATCTTTGAAAATATTCATGAAGAATCCTTAATGACACCATATGGTGAAATAGATTATGTACAAGGTACATACCATGGGAAAACAGTAATCTTTGTTGCTCGTCACGGCAAAGATCATACAATTCCTCCACACAAAATTAACTATCGTGCTAATATTTGGGGTCTCAAAAAATTAGGCGTTACATTTATTATCTCTACGACTGCTGTAGGTTCCTTGAATGAAAACTTCAAGCCTGGTCATTTCGTGTTGACTGACCAATTCTTAGATTTTACTAAGAACCGCATCACTACATTCTATGAAGGTGGTGACCGACCTGTAGCACATCTAGACGTAACAAATCCATATTGTCCAGAACTACGTGATATTCTTCAAAAGGTTGGTACTGAACAAGGTTTGTCTGTTCACAATGGCGGTACTTATGTATGTACAGAAGGTCCACGCTTTGAAACACCAGCGGAAATTAAAATGTTCCATATGCTCGGTGGTGATACAGTAGGTATGACAAATGTACCAGAAGTAAATTTAGCAAATGAAGCTGAAATGGCATATGCTACGATTTCTATGATTACAAACTATGCAGCAGGTATTTCTGAATCTGCTCTAACACATAGTGAAGTGGTAGAAATGATGGGCGACATGGCAGCTCAACTTAAAGCTCTCATTTTAGGTGCTATTGATGTAATCGATGTAGATGCTCGTTATGATGCGCATAATCGCATGCATGAATATGGTGGCTTTAAACTATAATCCATTTATAACAAAGCACAATAGTTCATCGAAGGAGAAGGTATGATTAATATTGAATGGCGTAAAGATACGCTGGTGCTATTAGATCAAACTAAATTACCTACTGAAATTACTTATGTTCACTGCACGGATTGGCGTCAAGTGGCTGAGTCTATTAAAATGCTTCGCGTTCGTGGGGCACCTGCCATTGGTGTAGCTGCTAGTTATGGTCTAATTTTAGCTGCTATGGAAGCAGGTCGTTTAGAGGCTCCATTTAGTGAACAACTTACAAGCTTATATGAATTTAGCGAGACTTTAAAAGAAACTCGGCCTACTGCAATCAACTTGGCTTGGGCTATAGATCGGGTGATTTCTTTAGTAAAAGGTCAAGTTGAAAGCATGTCCTCTATGAGTGATGTGGTAGACCTAATTACGCAGGAAGCTATTATTATTCATGAAGAAGACGTATCTTTGAATCGTCGTATGGCAGAAGCAGGAGCAACTTTATTTGAAGGTCAAAAGAATATTCGTATTTTGACCCATTGTAATGCTGGTGCATTAGCTACAGGTGGTTTAGGTACAGCACTTGGTGTTGTCCGTAAGCTTCATGAAAATGGTCAATTGGAACGAGTATATGCGGATGAAACACGACCATTATTGCAAGGTGCTAGACTTACCGCATTTGAGCTACATGAGGATGGCATTCCTGTAACATTAGAAACCGACAATATGGCGGCCTATGCGATGCAACATGGCCTCATTGATGCAGTTATCGTAGGCGCAGACCGCATCACTACTAAAGGTGATGTAGCAAATAAAATCGGTACTTATGGTGTGGCTGTGTTAGCTAAATTCCATAATATTCCATTCTATGTGGCGGCTCCGTATAGTACATTTGATTTTACTCTTGAAAATGGTGCGGATATTCCTATTGAGATGCGCGATGATTATGAAGTGACATCGTTACATGGTGTTCAAATAGCACCCAATGGTATTGATGTACTAAATCCAGCTTTCGATGTTACACCACATGAGCTAGTGACTGCTATCATTACTGAAGAAGGTGTTTTAAAACCAAACTATGAAGAGTCTATTGATAAGCTGCGTCAAATTGTAGAATCTAAATAACAAGCAAATCCAAGTGGGTTTACTATCAAATCTTTATTTTAACTATATCAACTCATATTAGTAAAAGGAGTTATTATGCAATCTTTAATTAAAGATATTAATTTAGCTGCAGAAGGCCGTAAAAAAATTGATTGGGTTTCTAACTTTATGCCTACTTTAAATACATTAGGTGATCGTTTTGAAGCTGAACAAACTTTCAAAGGCCAAACTATTGTTGTTAGTGTTCACTTAGAAGCAAAAACAGCTTATCTTGCCACTGTTTTGAAACGTGGTGGTGCTGATGTTATCGTAACTGGTTCTAATCCATTGTCTACACAAGACGATGTTGCCGCTGGCCTTGTAGATATGGGTATCACTGTATATGCTTGGTATGATTGCACAGATGAAGAATATTTTGATTTCCTTCATAAAGCATTGGATCATAAACCGCATATCATCATTGATGATGGTGGTGACCTAGTAAACTTGTTACATACTACACGTCAAGACGCTAAAGAACGTCTTATCGGTGGTAGCGAAGAAACTACGACAGGCGTACATCGTTTATACGCATTAGAGAATGCTAAACAATTGACATTCCCTATGATTGCAGTAAACGATTCCTACTGTAAATATCTTTTTGATAACCGTTATGGTACAGGCCAATCCGTTTGGGATGGTATTATGCGTACTACAAACTTAACAGTAACAGGTAAAAACGTGGTTGTTGCTGGTTATGGTTGGTGTGGTAAAGGCGTTGCTATGCGTGCAAAAGGCCTTGGTGCTCATGTATATGTAACAGAAGTAGATCCAATCAAAGCGATTGAAGCTGTATTTGATGGTTTCAAAGTATTGCCTATGATTGAAGCTGCTAAAGTAGGGGATATTTTCTGTACTGTAACAGGTTGTAAAGATGTTATTGTAAAAGAACATTATGAAGTAATGAAAGATAAAGCTATTTTATGTAATGCTGGTCACTTTGATTGTGAAGTTAATGTAGCTGATCTTACAGAACTTGCGATAAGTCATGAACGTGTTCGTCAAAACATCGAAGGCTATACTATGGCAGATGGTCGCAAACTTTACGTATTAGCTGAAGGTCGTCTAGTAAATCTTGCAGCTGGTGATGGTCATCCTGCAGAAATTATGGACTTATCCTTTGCTATGCAAGCGCTTGCAGCAGAACATATTTTGCATAATGGTAAAGATATGGACCCTAAGGTATATGTATTGCCTCATGAATTAGATGCGGAAATTGCAAAACTTAAATTGAACTCCATGGGCTATGATTTAGACTCTTTAACACAAGAACAAATCGACTACCTTACAAAAGTAAATTAATTAACCAAATATAACCGAGCTATTTTAGCTCGGTTATACCTATGAGGAAGCTTATGTCTGATTTATTGATTACCAATGTAGACGTCTTAACTAATGAGGGCGTTCTCAAGAATCATGCCATTGAAATTGAAAATGGCTTTATTACATCTATTGTAAAGGATAGTGAAGTAGAAAAGGCTAAAGAGTCTGCTAAAGATGTATTAGATGGGAAAGGCCAATTGGCTGCTCCAGGTCTTGTTAATACACATACTCACATTGCAATGGGTTTATTTAGAAACTATGCAGATGATCTTGAGCTTATGGACTGGCTAGAAACGGCTATTTGGCCAACTGAGGCAAAGCTTAACGATGAATATGTACGGTATGGCACACAACTTGGCATCGCTGAAATGTTGCGTTCTGGTACAACAACCTTTAGCGATATGTATTTCTTCATGAATACTACTGCTGAGGTAGTAAAAGAAACTGGTATTCGCTCTGTACTATCTCGTGGCTTAGCAGGTGTATCCCCAACAGCAGATCAAGCATTAGTTGAAAATGCTGATTTATTCCGCACATGGAATAGCTTTGATAATGACCGTATCAAGGTATTACTCGGACCGCATGCACCATATACTTGTCCAGATGCGTACATGGAAAAGGTTATTGCCTTATCTCATGAACTAAATTGTGGCATTCACATGCACTTGTCCGAAACAAAAGGGGAAGTAGATAATGTTATAAAAGCTACTGGTAAGACACCAATTGCTCATATGCATGATTTAGGGTTATTCTGGAATACTACATTAGCTGCACACTGTGTTCATGTAACAGACGAAGATATGGATATTATGGCAGAAAATAATGTAGCTGTTGCCCATAATCCACAATCTAACCTTAAATTAGCAAGTGGTACTGCACCAGTTCCTGAAATGATCGGTAAAGGTATTACTGTTGGTCTCGGTACAGACGGTTCTGCTTCGAATAACAATGCGGACATGCTTGAAGAAGTACGCCTTGCAGCTACCTTACATAAAGCACGTCTCTACGACCCTAAAGCCATTCCTGCACAAGCAGCTTGGAATATGGGCACTGTAGAAGGTGCAAAAGCTTTAGGCTATACAGACCTTGGTGTATTAGCAAAAGGCTATCGTGCAGATATCGTATTATATGACGTATCTGGTATGCACTGGATGCCTCGTTACAACGATTTAGCAGCACTTGTATACTCTGCAAATAGTTATGATGTAAATACTACAATTGTAGGTGGCAAAGTTCTTATGAAAGACAAAGAATTGCTTACAATTGATGAAGAAAAACTTCGCGCAGAAATCACTAAGGCTCAAGCGTATTTCAGTAACTAATATTAGTAAAAATTATATCTGTAACAGATTTGCTTTTTGCTGTCTATTGTAGTATTTTTCAGGTTTGTATTTAAATAATATAAGTTTGTATGCGAGGTACTGCTATGCTAAAAAGAATACTTCAATACCTTTCACTTTGTATGGCCTTAGTTAGTTTATTGATATTAGCTGGTTGTAGTAGTAATAGTGCGTCTTCTCAGTCTAAAGGACCTGAAGGGGAATGGATTGCTTACTCAGGCTATACCGTTCAAAATGTAGTGAGTGCTGTTGACACGCCTATTTTTACGATGAATCTTACAGCTCGAAATGATAGTAAGACGATTTATACTGCAGATATGAAAGCTTATAATTATCAATATACGACGCCTGAAAAGAGACCTGTAATTGAATCTACTCAAATGGTAGGGGATATAAAGGAAGCTCGTCTAAATTATATTACAGCACTTACACTTGTAATGAGTGCTAACGATATAGTAGGTAACGCAGATAGCTCGAATTTAAATACAATTAAGATGGATATTAGGGACATACCCAATACTGATCTTATTTATGATTCAAAAACAGATACTATTAAATTTATGGATCAAACCTTTAAACGAGTTAGCGATACGAACAATTTACAAACATTGGCCGATGCATATAAGAAAGACCTTCAAGTAGCTTCTAATAAATATTTAGAAGAGATTGGGAATGCAGCAAATCCTAAAACAAAATTTATAACAACCTATAACTTTGATGACTCTATCATTAAAGACAATAAGAAATGATTTATAAAAGAAAACCCACTTCTATTATGATATATTCCTTTATTAGATACTTAATAAAGGGGGGATATATCATATGGAGTGGGTTTATTTTGTAATATTTTACTATGAAGGCTATTTTATTACTTTCACCAAGAACATTGGTACAGGAATATAAAATTCATCTTCTTCACTGTAAATACGAGGTCCTACTGTGGAATCAATGGTGACAGAGCTAGCACCTAATTTTGTGAGCACTTCTTTGTCCCATTGAGGACGTGTGTAGGATGAAATTTCAAGCATATGGTATATTGTATGGCAACGTTCCTTTAATTCATTGCTAACGTGTTCATGCGCATGATGTACGGATTTCGGTAAATTATGATGGTTGCGGGCGTGTTCTGCATCATAATTAAGAATTAAGCCGCCTGGACGGATGACACGTAGCCATTCAGCATAGGCTTTATCTGGATGTGGTAAATTCCATGTTACATTGCGGGCTACAACGATATCAAATGTATTCGTATCAAAGTTAAGATTTTCTGCATCCATCACAGAGAAGGTAGCATCAGAATTTAGTGATTCGGCCAGTTGGTTAGCTTCATCAATCATATTTGGAGTAATATCAATACCATGTACTGTATGACCCATTTCAGAGAGAATGATACTAAAAAATCCAGCGCCACAGCCAATATCTAAAATACGTAAAGAACGGTCAGAATCAAAAATATGACTCATTAACTCATCACGCCAAAGTTTAAGTTTAGGGCTTTCTAATTCTTTAGCACGTAAAGAGCCAAAATCACGAGCTCGGTCACTCCAATAGGAGGTAATAAACTTTTTATCATCCTTCATAGGATGATTTTTTTCAAATATATCATTCATTTTTCAGTTCTCCTCATTTTTAATACACTTAATAGTACCATAAAATGAGAATGTACCATACTATAAATATCACACTTACTCCATAAATTATTAATATTGAGTATGATATAATACATCTATATTTTTGTTTTATGAAAGGACAGGGTAATGATTTTACAGACGGGACAGCGTACGGATATTCCTGCCTTTTATGGGCAATGGTTAATTAATCGCGTCCGCCAAGGATTTGTAGATGTACGCAATCCCTATAATCCGATGCAGATAACACGATATCTTATCAATCATGAGGTTGTAGATGGTATTGCGTTTTGTACAAAGAATCCGTTGCCTTTCATTCCACTCTTACATGAAATAAATGATTATAGACAGTATTGGCATATGACTATAACTCCATATGGAGCAGATATAGAGACTAATGTACCACCAGTGGATTTAGTAATAGACGGATTTAAACACATATCTACAAAACGTAATCCTCAGTCCATGGTGTGGCGTTATGATCCTATTATTTTAACCCACAACTATACAATTGATTTTCATTTTGATCTGTTGTAATCTATATAGATGTCTTAATTCTTC
>ERZ773024.719-NODE-719-length-11891-cov-3.510054_pt1 | contig 11891 bp, 10 predicted proteins | sample MGYA00511667_ERZ773024 | MGnify/ENA primary metagenome ERZ773024 (study PRJEB29015, sample SAMEA2738117) | human oral metagenome | biome: human oral; feature: human-associated habitat; material: saliva | place: China | collected 2258 ... | reverse complement strand
TACGAAAATCCTTCTTCAAAGGGAAACTTATCTCAAATTTACATTATGAATAAATTCAACAAAACGGCTGTTCTAACAACAAATACAGCCGATATTCGACAGCACATTATCCTTCATTGACAAAAAACGCTTGTTTTCGGCATTACAAGAAAAGCGCTGATTATCAGCATGATATATGTTTTTAATGCCGGCAAAAATAAGAATAAGTTTCAATAACCGCCGTTTCTTGGAGCTAAAACCGGCATTTCTTGCCGATGAAACCGCCCTTTTATGCGTAAAGAATCATCGTTTTTTGAGAGGAAATGCACTGAATGAGGATGTTTTCAGCTCTTGTCGATTCTCGAAGAGGTGGTTTTATGCCATGCGGACTTGGCAAATCATGGTATTTGCTTTTCTATTTCGTCAAAAATCACGAAGATGATTTTTCATTACTATTCTTGAGATTTCCAACTCGCGACAAGACCTTCTTTCTTCCGAATTATTGTAAAAATGATAGTAGAGAAAAAAGAATGTCATAGAAAAGCATAACGCTGTCTGATGACTGATTTGGAGGTAACAAAAAAAGCCGTAGCAGACTTTAAACGATGTCTGTTACGGCTTTTTCTATTGTATTCTTTCTGTCCTATTTATTGTATAGCATGGCGTAGATTCTTATTTGCTTTATCATTGCCAGCAGTCCGTTTGCCCGTGTCGGCGACAGATGCTCGCGCAGTCCGATGCGGTCGATGAAATAGAGGTCGGCATCGATAATCTCCTGTGGCGTCTTGCCCGAGAGAACGCGCAGCAAAAGGGCGACGATGCCCTTTACAATCAGTGCGTCACTCTCTGCACGAAGTTGCATACGTCCGTCCACAAGGTCGCACTGCACCCACACACGGCTCTGGCAGCCATCGATAAGGTTATCGTCGGTCTTATACTTATCGTCGAGTGGGGCAAGGTCGTTGCCCAGATCGATGAGCATCTGATATCTGTCCATCCAGTCGTCGAAGTCGTTGAACTCCTCGATAATCTCGTCCTGTATCTCGTTAATCGTCATATTTCACGGTCTTTAGAATGTATAACTTATCACTTGGACGCACCTTGTCAGGCACCGGTATGCTCACACGCCAGCCTTTCTTTGCTATCTCCACCGGCGTGAGATCGAAGCGTATCTCGTCGGCAGTCACATACATCACTCCCGTCGTAGGACCGGTGATGAGGAGCTTGTCGCCCAGATGCAGTTCGTTTGCCTCTATGAGAAACTCTGCCACTCCAAGTTTTGAGAAATACTTCATGCCCTTACCGCAGTAGACCTTCTTCTCCGTTGCGAGCGAACCGTAGTGCTTGTTCCACTCGCCGAGGGTCTGTCCCTGATAGTAGCCATCCCAAAATCCGCGGTTGAAAACACGAGAAAGGCGCTCGTCCCAATCATCTTTCTTCTCTTCAGTAAAAGTGTTGTCGATAACGCTTTGTATAGCTTCCTTATAGCACGTGATGACGGTATATACATACTCCGGTCCGCGTGCACGACCTTCTATCTTGAATACGCGGACACCCGACTTCATCATACGGTCGATGAAACGAATGGTCTTGAGGTCTTTCGGGCTCATGATGTACTTGTTGTCGACCTCTAGCTGCTCACCGGTGTCAGTGTCGGTCAGCGTGTAAGAACGTCGGCACATCTGCATGCACTCGCCACGATTGGCAGAGCGACCCGTCTTGTCGAGGCTCATGTAGCACTTGCCGGAGATAGCCATGCAGAGCGCTCCGTGGCAGAACATCTCTATGCGTATCTGCTCTCCCTTCGGACCGCAGATATTCTCGTCCACTATCTGTCTGTAGATTTCAGCCACCTGGTCCATGTTGAGCTCGCGGGCAAGAACCACCACGTCGGCAAACTGAGCATAGAAACGCAGTGCCTCGATGTTGGAGATGTTGAGCTGTGTAGAGAGGTGAACCTCCACGCCCACCTTATTACAATATGACATCACTGCCACATCGCTGGCAATGACGGCTGTGATCTCTGCCTCCTTGGCAGCATCGATAATCTGGCGCATCGCCATCATGTCCTCGCCATAGATGATTGTATTCACGGTGAGGTAGGTCTTGATGCCATGCTCACTACACGTCAGGGCAATCTCGCGCAGGTCGTCGATAGTGAATTTGTTGGCAGAATGCGAGCGCATGTTCAGCTGTCCGATGCCGAAATATATGCTGTTGGCACCGGCTTGAATTGCAGCAGCCAACGACTCACGAGAGCCTACGGGAGCCATTATTTCAAAATCGTTTATATTCATATCTTATAATTTTGTTTCGTATTTGTTGCATTTGCCGGTGATGACATGACAATTTCGCCATGACATACGCCCCATGCTATATTTCTTCTTTTTCAGGTCGGAGAATATTCATGTACTCATCATAGGAGATGAAGCGTCCTCCCATTGATTGCAGGTGAGGCGTCTCGATTTGACAGTCGATCATCTGTCCGCCGTGGCTTTGAAGATACTTCGCGAGGAATATCAGCGCAAGTTTCGAGCCGTTTGGAATGAGCGAGAACATTGACTCGCCGATGAACGCAGTACCGAGCGTGATGCCATACAGACCTCCAACGAGGCGATAGCCTTTCTCATTATAGTACCACTCGACATCTTCCTTGCCCTTAGGCGTTGCATTCGCGTCGGGCATCTTATCCCACACCTCTACACTTGCAGCGAAGCCGAGTTTGTGGAGTTTGGTGTAGGCGTCGATGATGTGCGGTCCGAGCCAGGCTCCACGTTCGTCAATGCGCAACTGCCCACAGTAGCCGATGACCTTATCGAAAGCCTGATTGAACGAGAACTGATAACGCTCTTTGCGGATAAGAGAACGCATGGAGTGGCTGATGTGAATCTCGTCGGGGAAGATAACGAAGCGTTTCATCGGACACCACCATTGAATCCAAGGGTCTCCATTCTCGTCGCAGAAGACATTGTCCTCCTTGCGGAATGCGTACCACGGGAAGATGCCGTTGCTGTATGCAAGCAGCAACCGGTCTACCTCAAGATCACCGCCAACGGCAAATATTCCATCCTCCTCACCGTCGCGTGGGTCGGGGAAATCGATGTTATCCGGATTTAACTGATATATCATATTATTGCCAATGCTTTGTCATTTACTCCTATGCTGATTGTGCGGACCGTGTCCTTTGACTTGCCTCCCGACTTTCCGCCTGTCGTCTTTCCGAAGAGGATTTCGCGCATGAGCAACGGATTGAGGTTCTGCTGGATTATACGGTCAATCTCACGGGCGCCATATCGCGGCGAGAATCCTTTGTCGAGAAGCAGAGAACGAGCCTCAGCAGAGAGTTGCAGAACAATATTCTTCGCCTTTAGTTTCAGGTCTAACTGGCGGAGTTTCTTGTCGAGGATGAGGTTTGCCATTGCAAGATCCATATCCTTGAACACCACGATTGACGACAATCGGTTGATAAACTCAGGCTTGAAAGTCTTCTTCACCTGTGTCATCATTGCCTCGCCGCGCGACACATGACCGCTGAAACCGACATTTGCCTGTGAGGCATACTGCGCGCCGGCATTGGATGTCATGATGACTATGACGTTGCGGAAATCAGCCTTTTGTCCTTTGTTGTCGGTGAGTCGGGCGTAGTCCATCACCTGCAGCAGTATGTTGTAGATGTCGGAGTGAGCCTTTTCTATCTCGTCGAGCAAGAGCACACAATTCGGTGTCTTACGTATGGCGTCGGTCAGCAGACCGCCATCCTCGTAGCCTACATATCCTGCAGGGCTGCCGATGAGTTTCGCAACGGTATGCTTCTCTGTGTATTCCGACATGTCGAAACGCACAAGTTCTATTCCCAACTCCTGAGCGAGGACGCGTGCCACCTCGGTCTTGCCCACACCTGTAGGACCTACGAATAGCAATGATGCTATAGGTTTGTTGTCTTCAAGCAGTCCTGCCTTCGACATCTGCACCGATTCCACTACCCGATGTATGGCTTCCTGCTGTCCGTATATCTGGGCGGAAAGCTGGGAGTCGAGGGTTGCAAGCGCCTTATTGTCGTCGCCCTTTAGTGCCTTGGCGTCAATCTTGCACACCCTTGCAAGGATGTCATTGACGAGCGGACGGTCAATCTTCTGCGAGCGTCGTGTCTTCTTTTCGCCGTTGTCCTTTAGCAAAGGGTTCACCTGACGGAAGGCACATGCCTCGTCGAGTATGTCGATGGCTTTGTCGGGCAGGAAACGTTCGGAGATATGGCGGGCTGCCATCTCCACGGTGTATTCTATTATATCGTCGGGAATAGTCACAGAGTGATAGTCCTCGTATTTCCTTTTCAGTCCTTTGAGAATCTCAACTGTCTCTTCCTGCGAAGGCTCGGCGATGTCAATCTGCTGAAAACGGCGTACTATGCCTTTGCTCTTAGCCAGATAGCGGTTGTATTCCTGATAAGTAGTTGATCCTATGAAGCGGATGTCGCCACTCTCGAGATATGGCTTCAGCATGTTCGATGCGTCCATTGCTCCGTCGCTGCCCTTACCGGCGCCGATGAGATTGTGTACCTCGTCGATATATATAATTGCTTTGCCTTCCTCACGAACGCCGTCCATGATGCTCTTTATTCTTTTCTCGAAATCGCCTCTGAACTGCGTTCCGGCAAGCAACGTACCGAGGTCGAGCGAGTATATGCGGTAGTCTTTAAGACGTTCAGGCACCTTGCCTTGCTCTATCAACGCAGCCAATCCGTACACGAGAGCAGTCTTTCCCACCCCCGGTTCGCCTATATGCAACGGGTTGTTCTTATCCTTACGGCACAGCACCTGTATGGTACGCTCCAGTTCTGCCTCACGCCCTATGAGTGGATTGTGGTCGGCAAGTTGGTCGTTGACGCAGGTCACGAGTTCACGCCACAACTGGCGTTTGACATTATGCTCCACAGCATCCTCGACGTCTTCATCGTCATCAGGGTCGCTGACATTCACATCTTCATCGTATGCAGTAAGGACATTGGTAACTATCTCTGCCTCCGTCAGGTCGGTATTGTTGACAAAAAGATAATGAGCCTGCGAGTCGCGCAGATGCAGAATGGCATCAACGAGATGTGGGACGTCAACTTCTTTCTGTCCGGCACCAAGCGCCTGTGCCTCGGCATAGTCCATCATATCACCTGCCTGGTCTGATACAATGAGTTCATAACCATCATTGCCCGGCACATGCTCCATGGTGTGCATGAAAGAATCAAGTTGCGCCACGAAGGTGCGGTATTCTATATTGCAGTATAACAATGCGCGGATGAACGTATCGTCGTTGATTAGTCCTATCAGCACATGCTCCGGTGTGACGAATTCGTGGCGGAACTCGTTAGCCTTGGCAGCGGCTGCATTCAATATCTTCTTTGCTTTATCTGTAAATTCCATAATATATGTGTTACTCCGGTTGGTAAGTCAGGCGCAAAGGAAAGCCTTCCTCACGCGCCATGTCCGTGGCTTTGCGCACCTTGCTTTTCGCAATGTCATAGGTGTATATGCCCACTACCGCCTGCCCAGAGCGGTGCACGTCGAGCATCAGTCGTTCTGCTTCTGCCGACGGTTTGAAGAAAACCACACGCAGGACACGCACAACAAAGTCCATTGTGGTGAAGTCATCGTTGTAGATTATCACCTTGAAACGACGCGGTTCATTGATACCGGTGCTCTGCTTATTGCGTACTGATGATTGTGATTTTGCCATTGGTGATGATTTATAATGGATAATATTATTACCTTCTCCTATTTCTGCATCTCATGCAGTTTGCGATAGTAGCCGTCGACAGCGAGTAGCTCGTCGTGTGTGCCGCGCTCTACGATTTGTCCGTCGTGCAGTACATATATCTCGTCGGCATTCTTGATAGTCGACAGACGGTGTGCGATAGCCACTGTGGTGCGTGTCTTCATAAGTCGTTCCAAGGCGTCCTGCACCAGTCGTTCGCTTTCCGTGTCGAGAGCTGATGTGGCTTCGTCGAGTATAAGGATAGGCGGATTCTTCAATATGGCGCGTGCTATGCTCACCCTCTGACGCTGACCGCCCGACAGACGACCGCCACGGTCGCCGATCGATGTGTCATATCCATGCTCCGAGGCAATGATGAACTCATGGGCGTTGGCTATGCGTGCCGCCTGTTCTATCTCTTCGTCGGTGGCACTGTCGACACCGAACGAGATGTTATTACGGAAAGTATCGTTGAAGAGTATCGCCTCCTGATTGACGTTTCCAATAAGTTGCCGCAGGTCGTGAATGCCGAGGTCTTTGACATTAATGCCATCGATAAGCACCTCGCCCTCCTGAACGTCATAATAACGTGGGATAAGATCAACGAGTGTCGACTTGCCCGAGCCTGACTGTCCGACGAGTGCTATGGTCTTGCCTTTAGGTATTACAAGGTTTATGTGGCGCAGTACCCATTGCTCGCCATATCGGAAGCTTACATCACGGAACTCAATCTGATGCTCGAAGGTGGTGATGTGTCGTGGCACATTCGTTTCCTTTATTGCTATCTCTGCCTTGAGAATCTTGTCAATACGGTCCATTGACGCCAGACCTTTCGGTATGTTGTAGCCCGCCTTTGAGAACTCTTTCAACGGATTGATAATTGAATACAGCATCACCATGTAGTAGATGAACACTGGTCCGGAGAGTGTGTTTCCGCCAAGAACGAGCATTCCGCCGAACCAAAGAACGATGACTATCATCACCGTACCGAGAAACTCAGACATAGGATGAGCCAGTTGTTGGCGGATGTTGACACGCATTATATGATTGCGGAAGTTGCTGTTGACATTATCAAAGCGCCGGTTCATCTTCTCCTCAGCACAGAAAGCCTTGATGATACGCAGTCCGCCGAGAGTTTCCTCCACCTGACTCATGGTATCGCTCCATAGCCCCTGTGCCGTTGTTGACTGCGCTTTCAGCTTACGACCGACATATCCCATGAACCATCCGAATATGGGAACAAAGACAAGTGTGAACAATGTCAGTTCCCAAGAGAATACGACGAGTATGGTGAAATAGGCGATGATAAGTACAGGATTCTTGAAAAGCATGTCGAGCGACGACATGATGCTGTTTTCGATTTCCTGCACATCACCCGACATACGGGCAATGATGTCGCCCTTGCGCTCATCGGAGAAGAAGCCTAATGACAAGGCGTTGATCTTACGATACAGCTGATTGCGTATGTCGCGGACCACACCGGTGCGGATAGGTATTATCATTGCCGATGAAAGGAAATAAGCACCTGTCTTGAGGAATGTCGTGAAAGCGAGGAATAAGCCGATGAGCAGCAGTGTCGTCGACGCTCCGAACGAATCAAGCAGTTGCTGCACGAAGTAGTTCAGGTCGTTGGTCAGCACCTTGTTAAGGCTTGCCTCACCAAGGCTCATGTACCTTGTGGCTGTCACCGCGTCGTCGGTCTTGAATATGATTTGCAGTATTGGCACGATGGCTGCAAATGAGAATATATTCAGCAATGCCGACAGTATGTTGAATACTACCGACAGAACCAGATACTTCTTATATGGCGGTACGAATCTCCGCAGTACTTTCAGGAATTCCTTCATTTATATGAGCATTGATAATTCTGTTAGCCTTTAGGACTTTATGTTCCCGTTACGGCTCTTATATCTCCTCGCCGAAAAGAGTTGCGCTTGACGAATCTGTGATTCTCACCTTCACGAAATCGCCGATATGATGATTGCCTTTGTCGAACACAACGACCTTGTTCTGTTCCGTACGACCGAAGAGCTGCTCGCGGCTACGCTTGCTGTAACCCTCGACGAGAACCTCAAACTCCTTGCCTTCGTCATTCTTGTATGATATGGCGCTCATCTCTGTCTGCAACTGTATGAGTTCGTTGAGACGGCGTATCTTCTCTTCTTCCGGAACATTATCTGGCAGATGCTTTGCTGCATACGTGCCTGGACGTTCGCTGTACTTGAACATGAAGGCAGAGTCGAAACAGACCTCACGCACAAGCGACAGCGTCTCCTCATAGTCTTCGAGGCTCTCGTCGTGATAGCCGACGAAGATGTCCGTTGTCAGTCCGCAGCCCGGAATAATACGGCGGATGTCGTCTATGGTCTTGAGATACTGCTCGCGAGTGTATTTGCGGTTCATGAGTTTCAGAACCTTGTTGCTTCCGCTCTGTGCAGGGAAATGGATATGATTGCAGAGATTCGGCTCGTCGGCTATGGCATGGAGTATGTCCTCTGTCATATCCTCTGGGTTTGATGTAGTGAAACGTACACGCATTCCCGGCACCGCCTGTGCCACCTTGCGGAGCAATTCGGCAAACGATGTGCCGCCCTCTACCCGTTTGCCGGCAGGAGAAAGACCGTAACTGTTGACGTTCTGACCGAGGAGTGTCACTTCTTTGAAGCCACGTGACTCGAGGTCTTTCAATTCGTTGAGTATGCTCTCTACGTCGCGGCTGCGTTCACGGCCACGAGTATAAGGAACGATGCAGTAGTGGCAGAAGTTGTTACAGCCACGCATGATACTTACGAAGCCTCCCACCTTGCCTGAATGCAGTCGTTGTGGGAGTATGTCGCGATATGTCTCTGTGGTAGAGAGTTCTATATTTATAGCCTTATGTCCGGCTTCTGCCTGTGCCACCAAGTCAGGAAGTGTAAGGTAAGCGTCAGGTCCAGCCACTAAGTCGGCATGATGTTTCTCAATGAGGTCGCCTTTAACGTTCTCTGCCATACAGCCGAGCACGCCGAGAATAAGGTTTCGACCATCGCGTTTGCGAATGGCGTTGAGGGTCTCAAGGCGATTGTATATCTTTGTCTCCGCATTCTCGCGGATTGAACAGGTGTTAAGAAAGATGGCATCTGCATCGTTTTCGTTATCGCAGATGTCATAGTCTGCCATTTTCATGACTGAGGCAACAACTTCGGAGTCTGCCACATTCATCTGACAGCCATATGTTTCTATATATAGTTTCTTCATTCTTTAAAAGTCCTCTTCCTCACTGCAAAAGAGGAGGAAGAGGGAAATATCCGTTTTATTTCTTTGTTTGCTTTGCCACAGCCTTTGACGCTGCCGACTTAGCTGGTTTACCCGCCTTAACCGGTTTCATCGTCTTTGCAGGCGCTATAAGCGCTGCGGGCTTGGTTTCCACTGCAGGAGAATCTTTCTTCTCGACCTTTATCACCTCGACGGTAAAGATAAGTGTTGAGTAGGGTTTGATGTTTCCTGCCTGACGCTCGCCATAGGCAAGTTCCTGTGGAATATACAGTTCCCACTTAGAGCCTTCGGGCATCATGCACAACGCCTCAGTCCAACCTTTTATAACCTGGTCAGGACGGAAGGAGGTAGTGTCAGGGTTACGCTTGTAAGAAGAGTCGAACACAGTGCCATCGATCATCTTTCCTTCGTACTTTACAGTCACGTTGTCAGATGTCTCGGCAACAGCACCGTCACCCTTTGTGATAATCTTATACTGAAGACCTGAAGGGGTAGTGACTACTCCATCCTTTGCTTTGTTTTCCTCGAGCCACTTGGTGTTCTCGGCGATATATACGGCGTTCTGTTTCTCCTTGGCGATGTTCTGCTTCTCACGTGCAAAGTCTGCCGCGGCATGGGCATCCATGATATTGGTGTCACCCATAGCACCGTCAATGAATCCCCTGTAGAAGAGGTCGCTCTTGATAGAGTCGGCTGTGCCTTCGAAGGCTGCCTGCTGCTGTGGAAGTATCTGCTTCCTCACCTGTGAGGCAATCTGCACACCGGCATTGTAGGCTACGTACTTAGGGTCGGTGCCACGCTCTATGGCATCATAAAAACCTTTCTTGAAATCAGCCATATACATGGTGTCAAGGTCGAGGCTTCTCTGAAGATAAGTGATAAGTCCCTGTGTAGACGCAAGACCAGCAGCATAACTGATAGAATCACTGATGCTTACAAGTTGAACAGGGGTCTCCACTGTCTGCACAGCCTCTGCCTTGTCCTTATTCTTTTTCTTCTTGTCAGCTGCGTTTGTTGAGAGAGAGGCACTCGCCAACATGACGAGTGCCATAAATATAGTCTTCTTCATTACTGTGTTTTATTTTTCGATACCGAGGAGATCAATCTTGAAGATGAGAGCAGAGAAAGGCTTGATAGGTCCCTGAGCACGCTCGCCATAAGCAAGTTCCTGTGGTATGAACACTTCCCAGGAAGAACCTACAGGCATGTGGGTCAAGGCTGCTGTCCAACCCTTGATAACTTGGTTTGCACGCATCGTCACCGGCTCGTTGCGCTTGTAAGAAGAATCGAACACATTACCGTCAATTGTCTTACCCTCATAGTTTACCTTTACTGATGAGGTGTCTGCCGGCAGAGCACCTGTGCCCTCTTTGATGACACGATACTGGATGAACGACTTCTTGCCGTCAGGTGTTGTCACCTCGAGTGTCTTCACACCTTCTTTCTTTGCATTCTCAGCGAGATACTTCACACCAGCCTGCTTGTTAGCGCCGTATGTCTCCTCTGCTACCTTTGCCTTTATCACCTGCATCTTGGTCTGGAAGAGATTCTGAGCTTCTTCCGGGGTCATGAGCGCCTTACCGTTTGTAGCTCCTGCAATGAAACCTGCCATGAAGTTCTTCAGCGAAATGGTCTTTGTTGAGTCCTCACCATAGATTTCGTGGTTGATACCTGGAATCATCTGGTTGCTCACCTGCTGACCAATCTGTATACCGGCAAAATAGGCTGCCTTCTTCTTGTCGTCGCCAGAATTGACTCCATCGTTAAGACCTTTGATGAACTGGTCGATGTAGGTAGTGTCGATACCCATGCGACCAACGAGGTATTCACGCAGACCTTGCGTCTGAGCAAGACCGACAGCATAACTGAGGGTGTCAACATCTGTCTTGAGATTAGCCTTAGGCGTTGAGTTGCCGCAGCCAACGAGTGTTGCCGCAGCAATTGTAGCAGCTGCTACGAAAGTTAATTTTTTCATTGTTCTTTTATTGTTAATATGTTAATCTATTGTTCTTTTCTGAAAAAGAATTACTTCACCTCGATGAGTTCCACATCGAAGATAAGTGCTGAGAATGGAGGAATGTTCTGTCCCGCGCCCTGTTCGCCATAACCGAGATGGAATGGTATGAAGAAACGTGTCTTGCCTCCTTCCTTCATTGTCTGCAAGCCTTCTGTCCAGCCTTTGATAACCTGATTCAATCCGAATGATGCCGGTTCGCCACGCTGTACGCTTGAATCGAACATCGTACCGTCGGTGAGCATACCTTCATAGTGGCACACCACAGTATCGGTAGCCTTCGGCTTCTTACCTGTACCCTCGTTGATGACAAGATACTGCAGACCGCTCTCGGTTGTTATCACGCCGTCCTTCTTCGCGTTCTCTGCAAGATACTTCTCGCCCTCTTCCTTGTTTACCTTGAAACGTTCAGCGGCTGCCGCGCGCTGTTGTTTCTCCTGCTCCTGGAAGAAATTCTGCACCAGCGTCTGAGCCTCTGTGTCGGCCATCTGCTTGTTACCTGAAAGCACATCCTTTATTGCCTGTGCGAAATCATCAATGTTTAGGCTCTGAGCACCCATGTCGCTCAACTGTGAGCCGATGCCCATGCCTAACGCATAACTTACTTTGTCCATGTTCTGTATTTTAAAAATATTCTATATATATTATAGTCCAACATTTTTGAATCTGCAAAATCCGTACCAAATATTTTGTCTTTTTTAATATACACGCACATTACGTGCATGTGAAATTCTTGCAAATTTACTACTTTTTCCGCACAACACTCTTACTTGTTATAGATTTTTAGTATATTTGCTTCATATTTCGGCAGGTTCGACAGATAGTATTGTACCATGTCACGTGTTAAACCCAAAACGGTCAATAGATTCCTTGCCTGATTTCGTTTGATTGTTGAGCAGAT
>ERZ773024.717-NODE-717-length-11897-cov-4.478720_pt1 | contig 11897 bp, 9 predicted proteins | sample MGYA00511667_ERZ773024 | MGnify/ENA primary metagenome ERZ773024 (study PRJEB29015, sample SAMEA2738117) | human oral metagenome | biome: human oral; feature: human-associated habitat; material: saliva | place: China | collected 2258 ... | reverse complement strand
AGAACGCCCCGGCTCGGGTGGCGCGCGCCTCCCGCATCTGGGTTGAGGGTCTGCATGACGCCGAGCTGGTGGAGAAGGTTTGGGGCCACGACCTGCGCGTTGAGGGCATCGTGGTGGAGCCGCTGCACGGTGTGGACGACCTGGCCGGCGCGGTGCGCGAGTTCGCCCCGGGCCCGGGCCGCCGCCTGGGCATCCTGGTGGATCACCTGATTGAGGGCACGAAGGAGCAGCGCATCGTTGCGGAGGCGCTGGCCGTGCCGGGTGCGGCGGGGCACGTGAAGATTGTGGGCCACCCGTTCATCGATATTTGGCAGGCGGTCAAGCCCTCGGTCCTGGGCCTGAAGGCCTGGCCGCAGGTGCCGCGCGGTGAGGATTTCAAGAAGGGCACGCTGCGCCGCCTGGGTCAGCCGCACGAGACGCAGGCGGATGTGGCGCAGGCCTGGAAGCACATTCTTTCGCGGGTGGATTCCTACGCCGATTTGGACCCGACCCTGCTGGGGCCGGTGGAGTCGCTCATCGACTTTCTGACCGAGCCCGGCGCGTAACCGTGCTGTGCGGATGTGAGTTTGCTCAGAACCTTGCAATCCAGCGCATTAACCGCCGGCGGGGCTGGCTTGAGGCGGTACAATGGTGGAGCACCGATGCGGCCGCTCCGTTGAGCCGCGGCGGTGCTTCACTACACTCAAGGGTCGTCACCACCCACACGGTTCGCCCCGCTCGGGCGGATTCGCCCTTCGATGGTGACCACCACAAGATACTTCGATTGAACCAGGATTTTCGTGACTAACGACGCACGCCCGGCCACCGGGCCTCAGAAAACCCGCAAGATTAGCGTGATTCAGGACCGTAACCGCGCGACTCTCGCGCATTTCGGGGGGATTCTCGGCATTCTTCCCTCCGCCGCGGTGTTCTACGTGAGCCGCCGTAACGCACCCTTCGCTGAGCAGGAAGCTTTCGAGGCCATGAACTTTACCCTCGTGCCCTCTCTGCTGATTGTTGTCTGCTTCATCCTGGGCTTTGTGCCCGGCCTGGGTAACATTGCCCTGGTGCTGGGGATGCTCGTGTGGCTGTTCATGGCGATTGCTTCGGTACGCGCCGGCATTGAGGTTAATCGCGGTGAGCCGTACAGCTACCGCGTGAACCCGCGCCTGCTCGACCGCGTGGTGAAGAGCAACTAGGTTAGAGCGCCAGGTCTGGCGACTAACGCCGAACCGGTTGCGTTCACGAACGCCGCACCGCATTTTGAATACTTAATTTGAATACTTAAGGGGCCTGCACCACTCGGTGCGGGCCCCTATCGTTTAAGTCTGCGTCTTCGGTACCCGTCAGCTCGTCTCGCGAGTCTGCTCCCCCATCGAGTCTGCACGTTGGGCCATTAAGTCAGTTTCGTGCCGCCCGCGAACCGGTTGAGGCTATCGCGGATCCGGGAGAGGCACGTAAGGGCACCAAATGACCCCGCTGGAAATCGTTGTTAAACGATCGTGGGCCCCTGTTGCCAGGAGCCCACAACCGTATTCACTCAACTTCAGCAAAGACGAGAACACGCTGTTAGACATATACCGTCCTGCCATGAACTATTATGGCACAGCCTAACCTTCAACCACAACTTGAGAAACGCTCTTTGGAGAAAGTTTTTAGGCCTTTGCGGCGGCTTCCAAAACCCGGTGACCGGCACCTCACGAAAACCCACTAAAAAACCACATACCTTTAAGCTGGTCCAGCGAAAATTTCCGAATCAAACCCAAAGATTCCACACCAAAGCCCACCGATAAGCGGCCAAAAATCCCTCAGAAAAATTTTTAAATTTTTTCTCGCAACATTCGCGCGGCCCGGTTGGGTTCGGCGAAACGAGGCCGCCTCCCCCGGTGCCCGGGGTAGGTGTCAGAGGGGCGGGCGCCTCATTCCCCGAGCGTCAGTCTTCGGCGGCCTCCGAGACCTCCGGCAGTAGTTCGCGCGTCACGGCGTCACCGAGCAGGCGACCCTTGAGGGTCAGGCGCACGTGCGCATCCGGGTCGGGCTCGGCGGAGGCGGTGAGCGCATCCGGTTCGATGAGCCCCTGGGAGACGAGCCAGCGCAGGGACGCGCCCAGCTGCGCCTCGTCGTGGACGGCGAGTAGCTCGCGCATCGCCAGGCCCTCGCGCACACGAATCATGAGCATGATGGTCTCGAAGGCGCGGGTCGAGGCGTCCAGCACCTCGCGTGCCGCCGCCGGGGACTCCCCCGCACGCACCTTCTGCGCGTACGGCACCGGGTGCTTCACGTTCCACCAGCGGGTACCGTTCACGTGCGAGTGCGCGCCGGGGCCGATGCCCCACCAGTCCTGGTTGCGCCAGTAGGCGAGGTTGTGGTCGCTGCGGGTGTCCTCGCTGCGCGAGTAGTTGGACACCTCGTACCACTGGTAGCCGGCCGCGGTGAGCAGCTCTTCGGCGAGCAGGTACATATCCGCCATGAGGTCCTCATCGGGCATGGTGTACTCGCCACGGCGAATCTGCGCGGCAAGCTTGGTGCCGTCCTCCACGATCAGCGAGTACGCGGAAATGTGGTCGGGCTCGTAGGAGATCGCGGCGCGCACGCTGCGCTCCCACTGTTGCAGGCTCTCCCCCGGCGAACCGTAAATCAGGTCCACGGACACCTGCAGGCCGACCTCCTTGGCCCAGGCGACGACCTTCGGCACGTTGGAGGGAGTGTGGGTGCGGTCGAGCACCTGTAGCACCTCGGGGACGACGGACTGCATGCCGAAGGATACGCGGGTGAAGCCGCCGTCCTTGAGGGTCTGCAGGTCTTCGCGGGTGACGGAGTCGGGGTTCGCTTCGGTGGTGACTTCTGCGCCTTCGACCAGGCCGAATACGTCGATGGCTGCCTGCAGGATGCGCACGAGGTCGCTAGCGGGCAGTTTGGTGGGGGTGCCGCCGCCGAAGAAGACGGTGTGCATGGGGCGTTTTGCGACGCCGGAGGTTTCGAGGGTGCGGGCGGCGAAGAGGATTTCTGCGATGGCGTCGTCGGCGTAGGTGCCGAGGCCGATGCCGTCGCCGAAGTCTTCGGTGGCGTAGGTGTTGAAGTCGCAGTAGCCGCAGCGTACGGAGCAGAAGGGGATGTGTACGTAGAGGCTGAAGTCGCGGGTTTCGCATCCTGCCGCGCTGGTGGCGGGGATGCGCCCGTCGCGGGGCGCGGGGTCGCCGGTGGGCTGGGCGGGCATTCTGCCTCCTGGAACTAGGTGTACGAGTAGTGAATCAAATAGGGGCACCGCGCATGCGGCTACGCGGGTAGCATCAAGGCGGGTGGCATCAACAGACAGCGTGCAGAGAACCCGGCGGTACACGAGGCACCAGCCGGGTTCTCCACACAAACAGGTCGGCACACAGCCGGAAAAGCTACGAAGCGGCGAAGCCTACTTCTTCTTTTCCTTCTCCTCGCTCGAAGACAGTGCCGCAATGAAGGCTTCCTGAGGAACCTCCACACGACCAACCATCTTCATGCGCTTCTTGCCTTCCTTCTGCTTCTCCAGCAGCTTACGCTTACGCGAAATATCGCCACCGTAACACTTCGACAGAACGTCCTTACGCATCGCGCGGATATTCTCGCGGGCAATAATACGCGAACCGATAGCCGCCTGAATCGGCACCTCAAACTGCTGACGAGGAATCAGCTCACGCAGCTTAGAAGTCATCATCAGGCCGTACGAGTACGCCTTATCGCGGTGAGTAATGGCGCTGAACGCATCCACCTTCTCACCCTGCAGCAGGATGTCGACCTTCACCAGGTCGGCCTCTTCCTCACCGTCGAACTTCCAGTCCAGCGACGCGTAACCGCGGGTACGGGACTTCAACTGATCGAAGAAGTCGAACACGATCTCTGCCAGGGGCAGGCGGTAACGCATCTCCACACGATCCTCGGACAGGTAATCCATGCCGCCAATCTGGCCGCGGCGAGCCTGGCACAGCTCCATAATCGCACCAATGTACTCGCTCGGGGCAATAATCGTACACGCCACCATGGGCTCGCGAATGGTCGCGACCTTACCCTCGGGGAATTCGCTCGGGTTGGTCACGCGCTTAGCGTTGCCCGCCTCATCCACCACGTCGTAAATAACGTTCGGTGCGGTCGAAATCAGGTCCAGGTTGAACTCGCGTTCCAGGCGCTCACGCACAATCTCCAGGTGCAGCAGACCCAGGAAGCCACAGCGGAAACCGAAGCCCAGAGCGGCAGAAGTCTCCGGCTCGTAAATCAGCGCGGCATCGTTGAGCTTCAGCTTATCCAGTGCGTCACGCAGCGCCGGGTAGTCCGAACCGTCAATCGGGAACAGGCCAGAGAACACCATCGGCTTGGGGTCCTCGTAACCGCCCAGAGACTCCTCGGCGGGCTTAGCGGCGGAGGTGACGGTATCACCCACACGGGACTGACGGACGTCCTTCACACCGGTAATGAGGTAACCCACCTCGCCCACGCCCAGGCCCTTCGACGGCACAGGCTCCGGGGAAATCACGCCGATTTCGAGCAGGTCATGCTCAGCGCCGGTGGACATCATCTTAATCTTCTGACGCGGCTGCAGGCTGCCGTCCACAACACGTACGTAGGTGACCACGCCGCGGTAGGAGTCGTACACCGAGTCAAAAATCATGGCACGGGCCGGGGCGGATGCGTCACCCTGCGGGGCGGGAATCGCCTCCACAATGCGGTCCAGCAGAGCCTCAACGCCCTCACCGGTCTTACCCGATACGCGCAGAACCTCGTCAGGCTCGCAACCAATCAGGTTCGCCAGCTCCTCAGCGTACTTATCGGGCTGAGCTGCGGGCAGGTCAATCTTGTTCAGCACCGGGATGATGGTCAGGTCGTTCTCCATCGCCAGGTACAGGTTAGCCAGGGTCTGAGCCTCAATACCCTGGGCGGCGTCCACGAGCAGAAGCGCACCCTCACACGCGGCCAGGGAACGGGACACCTCATAGGTGAAGTCCACGTGGCCGGGGGTGTCAATCATGTTCAGCGCGTAGGAGGTGCCGTCAACATCCCAGGGCATGCGCACGGCCTGAGACTTAATGGTGATGCCGCGCTCACGCTCAATGTCCATGCGGTCCAGGTACTGCGCCTTCATGTCGCGCGGGGCAACCACGCCAGTGGCCTGCAGCATGCGGTCCGCGAGGGTGGACTTACCGTGGTCAATGTGGGCGATAATGCAGAAGTTGCGAATAATCGCGGGGTCGGTCGCCGCCGGAACGGGCGGGTTCTTCGACATGGGTGCCAATCACATCATCCTTTCGAGATGCTGGCTGCGGGTATGGGCATAGTTACCTATCATTTTCCCATACCCGCGCCATATGTGCGAACGGACCTAGCGTTCCGAAGAATCCTCCGCAGAATCCGCACCATCATCGGCAGGATTTACGCCCTCGGAGGCGCCGCTGAGGGAATCCAGGTAGCCCTCAATATCCTCGGCAATCACCTCACCGGAGACAGTGCGCAGAGTCGAATCCATCTTCTGCTCAATCTCACGCACCAGCTCAACCTTCTCGTAGTCCTTCGCCATTTCTTCGGCGAGCTCCGCCTCCCACTCATCAGCGTGGGCGCGCAGGCGGTCGTACTCCTCAGACTCAACCTTAATGCCGAGGATGACTTCCAGCGCCTCGATTAGGCTCACGACCGCGCGCGGGTTCTGCTGGTCAAAGCTCAGGTACCCCGGGATGCTCATACGCAACATGACCGAGGAGGACAGGCCGTGCTCAGCGGCGAGCGCAGACATTGCCATCGTCACCGAGGTGGGGCCGGTGTAGTCCTCGTGCAGAATACCGGGGATAGCCGCCAGCTTCTCGTCGTGAGTGGTCAGCGTGTACGGGTACGGGCGGGTGTGCGCCACCTGATCCTCAAAGGTCTCAACGAAGATCGCGTGGTCCACGTGGAGCTTCTTCACGTACTTGAAGAAGCGGTTCATGAACCGCTGCAGGCACAGGCTCGGGGCGGGGCCGGTCACCACGAGCAGGCGCAGGCGGCGCTCCGGGATGGTGACCATGTTGTAGAACATCTTGGGCCACACCAGAACCGTGGATTCGGAGTCGTCATTGTTCAGCAGCTGCGGGGCGACGGAGGCATAGTCGTAGAAGTCGTCCATGTCGAAGCCGGGGCTCTCATCGCACGGGTCGAACGCGCGGTGAATCACGTCGAGGGCGTCCTCACCGTTGCCCGGGGGTTCCTTCGCGGAGTTGAAACCGACCAGCATGACGGTTGTGTAGTTGTCCTCCTCGGAGGATTCGCTCAGGCGCAGCTTGCCGAGCAGGCCCTTCTTCGCGGGCTGTTCTGTGGAGGCGGGCTTGGCGAAAGCGTCAAAGAGTCGGGCGGGCGGGAAGTTCGGCTGGCTCATCGTTGTCCTTAGCTCGTGGTCGGTGGTTGTGTGGTGTTGTAAAAATATGTTCTATATTCGGTTATGCCGCCCAAAACCCCGGACGGAAAGGGAAAACTATGTTAGTTAGAAAGGCAGAAGCGCCAAATCGTATGGAGTGCCAGCATAAACATCCGGCAACTCACCATTAGCTACCTTCTCACGATACAAAAGGGTTACTTCGCTATCGTCGAAGGGGAATTCCTTAGCTTCATACCTACGCTTAATCTCTGCTAAACCCCACTCATATTCGGCACCGGGGCGCGCAGCCGGAGCATTAAAAGAACGCCCCATCAACTCAGCACGCATCCACCCCTCCGGAGTATTTACATCAAACGTGGGCTTCGTAAAATCGAACGGAGCACGCCAATACTCAGGGTCTTCACGATAATCGTAAGCTTCTTCTGCGTTCTCGCTACTCATGGGGAACCTCCTGATAATATGCAAAAAATGTGTGCCCACACCGGCGCTATGTGCGACGCCGTTTAGGGCGCTCTGGTAGGTACAGGCGGTGTGCGGTACCGCCGATAGTTCCCACTATACGGGCTCCCGCGCAACCTGCAAGCGGTTTCGTCACCGGGCGGCGCCTCCCGAAATCTGGGCGTCATAAAACCACAGCGTGCGGGCATAGCAAAAGGCACCCCACATTCGGCAGGATGCCTTTCACAAAAGTTATGAGGAGTTAGCCGGTGACGCCCCCGAACGGTCCTCTAGACCGAAGCATAAAGCCGCGGCCGCCCAAGCGTTATTGCCACACCAACAGGTGAGGCTCAGGGTTTCAGAGGGGTCGTTTAACTCCTTGAGCCCAAGTATACACGAAAAAGAGACCCCCTGCATTCCCCTTAGAAGAGGGGGAACACAGGGGGTCTCTGCCCTTAAACCAGAGAGGTACTCACGTACCCCGCAAGTTTTAGAAAGCCTTGTTTACCAGCGCAGCAAGACCGGACTTCTTGTTTGCAGCGGTCTTCTTGTGCAGAACACCCTTGGAAACAGCCTTGTCCAGCTTACGGTTCACAAAACGCAGAGCCTCAACAGCAGCTTCCTGGTTCTGTGCCTCAACAGCAGCCTTGACCTTGCGGGTCGCGGTCTTCAGCTCGGACTTTACAATGTTGTTGCGCAGGCGAGCCTTCTCGTTGGTGAGGATACGCTTCTTCTGAGACTTAATGTTAGCCACAATTAAACTTTCTGTTTTGTCTTATTGGTCGGTGAGGGCGACGCTGGCCGATCATCGACTGAGCGGCGTGGGGATGCCTATGGCAACCGGCCAGCAGTGCCCGATGACCATCGGACACTCAACCACACATAATACCAGATGAACAGCCTCCACGACAGACCCTCGCGGAGAGAAAAATACTGTGAAAACCACTACACGCAGCCTCCACATCCGGCGCAGATAATCCGCACTGGTCGCCGGTGAAACTACCGGCACAGGGCGTTAGCCGTTATGGCGAGTCCACGCACGCTCAATCAGGCGGAACGTATCCTCCGGCATAATCGCACCCTCACGGCGCATCGAATCCGGGCGAACACGAATCACACGGTTCAGCTTCACCTCAGAGGCGCGGCCCTGCGGATCCCACGGACCCGAACCAATATCAAGGTAGTTCGGGTCAGCGTGCTCACGGTTATTGTGATCCTTGCTGGTCATCATCAGCGCCAGCAGGTACTCACCGTCACGACCCACCAGAAGCACCGGGCGGTCCTTACCCTGCGAGTGGTCCTCCTCGAAGGGAACCCACATCCACACGATTTCACCCGGGTCAGCGTCGCCGTCCAGGGAGGGCGAGTACTCAAAGTTGATCATGTCGCGGTAATCGCCCGGGTAATCCGAACCGTCGGATGCGCCGGTCGAAGCCGGTGCGGAAGGCTTAGGTGCCGAGGACTTTGCCGAGGAAGGCTTCGAGGCGCTCGGCTTAGGCGCCGAAGAGCCGGAGGTACGAGCCTCACCCTGACGAGATTCATCCTTGCGGGATTCACTCTTCTGGGAGGACTCGGAGCCGCCCTTAGACGCAGTAGCGTCGTTGAGGGCATCCTCTGCCGCCTTCTGCAGGAAGGGCAGCAGGGCAAAGAAAATTTTCTTCAGAATTTCGAGCATGGGCTCTATTATGCACTACAGGCGCGGAGGTAGGGCAATCGCCAAAACAGCCTGCTCCACCGCATACACCGCGTCCTGCGACTCGCCCTTCAGCTGGGCGTCCGCATCAGCCAGAAGCTGCACAATATGCGCCAGCTGGGCGCCGGTAAAACGGCGGCCGTCACGCTGAGCCTGCTCAACCTGCCACGGTGACATACCCACCTCACGCGCCAGTTCGTTAGCGCTCATACGCACGTGGTGCACGCGCGCAATATTGCGGATGCGCATGGCGAGCGCGCCAAGCATCGGAATCGGCTCCGTGCCGGTGGCAAGGGAGTGGCGGAGCAGACGCAGAGCCTCCGGGGCGTTACCAGAAATTGCGGCGTCACTCACGCGGAACGCGGTGACTTCGGTGCGGCCGCCGTAGTAGCGGTTCACCGCCTCCTCGGTGATTTCGCCGGGTACGTCTGAGAGCAGCTGCTGGCATGCGGCGGCAAGCTCCGCAGTGTCGGAGGCGGCGGCAGTCAGCAACGCCAGGGCCCCACCGGTAATCGGGCGCTGAGCTGCTGCGAACTCCCCCGCCAAGAACTCGCTCTTTTCCCGGTCGGTCTTGAGCGCCTTGCAGTTAATGAGCACGAACTGGGAGCGCACCAGGTCGATGAGCTTCTTGCCGCGGTTACCGCCCGAGTGGTTCAGAATGAGCATGATGTCCGGCTCGGGGGCGTTCAGGTAGGCGAGCGTATCGGTCAAAAACTCGTCGCTCATGGAGGCTACGTTCTCAACCTCAATGATCTTCGCCGAACCGAATAGGGAGGGCGAAGCGTGCAGGATCAGCTCTCCCGCCGTGTAGGTGGCGGCGTTAATCTGAACGCGGTCCACCTCCGGGTGGATGCTGCGGAACAGCTCACGCAGGCGTGCCGCGGCACGGGAGGCGAAGTACTCTTCGGGGCCGTAGAGCATGACGGCGGGCGCCGGGGTGACGGTACGCCACGCGGTGTCGAGGGCGGGGCCGCCTCGGCGGGCGTAGCCTCGGGAACCACCACGCTGGGTTGAACGCTTACGCTCGGACACGCTTATCACTCGCCTTTATCTGCAGGGTACGGGCTGAACTCGGCCCCGCTGCGCACGGGGTGCTGCGCGGGTAGAGTCTCGAGTATCCATCATAGCGTTTTCTTCTCAGATGCCTCCTAGCGGTGGTTAGGGGTAGTCGGTCAGGGACGGGCGGGCTGATGGGAGCGCGCGGTGCGCGGTACCACCCGCAAATACTGCCGGTGCGTGACCGCACGGTAGCGGCGCGCATCCACCCACCAGAGGGCAACGCTCAACGTCAGCACGCAGAGGGCGCTACACACCACCGCAGGCATGCTCGAACCGGGCTCCCACGGGTTACCCGGCGCGTGCGCGGCAGTGTGTGCCGCCCACTCGATACCCTGCGCGGCAAGGCCACCGGCACGAAGGCACACATCCGCCGCAGTGGGCAGACCCAGAAGTATGAATCCGAGCGCAACCAGTCCGGCGAGCATACTCAGCGGCGCCAAAGGAGCCGCAACCAGATTCGCCGGAACCGAATAGAGCGGCACCTTACCGCTCATCGCCAAAATCAGCGGAGTGCACCACAGGGACGCCACAATCGGCGTAGCGAGCATTTCCGCGCAGAACACCGGCATGACGCGCATGAGCAGACGAATCAGCGGCGGGCCCAGCAGAATCAGCGCGGAGGTTGCCGTCACCGACAGGGCGAACCCCATATCCACGGCGAGATGCGGGGCGGCAAGCAGACACATCAGCACCGTTGTTTGCAGCGCCGCCAAAGACTGGCGACCCGAACCGCGCAGCATCGCGTAAGCACCGAGCAGACCCATGGCGAGGGAACGAATTACGGAACCCTCAGAGTCCAGCAGCATGGCGTAGGCGAGCACCGCCGCAACCCCGCACAGCACCACGGCCCGGCGCGGAATGTTTAGAAGGCTCAGCCTGCGTACGAGCGGAGGAAGGGTGGTGCTCGGTGCCGGGTCGGTGGAGGTGACCGTCGCGTGCCTAGTGCCGTTGTGCCTCCTCGGACGGGTGCGTGCACCACCCCGCCCGGCGATACCGTGCCGCAACTCCCGCAACCCCCTCAGCCGCTCGGCCCATGAGCGGTAGTGCAGGTAGCCGGTGGCGATGCGGTAGGGCCGCACGTGTAGCATCAGGCGGTAGGCGGCGGCAAACATGAGGGCGATGTTCGCCCCGGAAACCGCCGTCAGGTGGCTGAGCCCGCTGAGCTTGTACTCTTCACGAATTGTGGCGCTCATGAGGGAGTCGTCACCGTAAGCCGTGCCCAGAACGATAGCCGCCGAGTCTGCCCCGAGAACCTCCCGGCCGTGGGCTCGTAGCCGCTCCTTAAGGCCGGTCAGCATGTCTCGGGGGTCCGCGCCACCGGGGTTACCGCTCGTCGAGCTGTTGTTCTGTGCGAAGAGCGTTCCGCGCAGGCGAGCCGTCGCGGTGAACGGGCCCTCACCAAACTCCACGGTGCCGATGGCCGTGACCCTCGTTCCGGGCCGCAGCTGCCGATTCCCCGAGCCTCCCTTCGTGCCTTGGGGAGTCTTGCCGGAGGTCGTGCGCGCGTACACCCGCACCCGCTCGTTGACCGCGGCCCGCACGGCACGACCCTGTACCTCCTCCAGCCTGATGACCGTCAGGGTGGTGCGCGGATCGACGGGACGCACCTGTTCCACGACGCCGCTCAGGCGGATGGACCGGCCCTGAGCCTGGTGCAGGGTGGCGCGGGAGGCATCCACCCCCGTGACGCACAGCAGTACCGCCTGCGCGACGATGACGCAGGCAACCAGCACGCCCTGGCCCGTGAGACGGAAGAGGAAGAGCCACCGTGCCTTCGCGAGGCGCGAGTCCGCCCCGCCGCCCGGTGCCAGCAAGACTATAGCCAGGCACCCCAGCACACCGATAAGGGCGCACGCCGCCGGGTGAAGCACCGCCCAGGTTCCACGGTTCAGAGCAAGCGCGGTGAACCCCCAGAGGGTGAGCGTAGCCGGGATGAGACGCAGGTCCAGGTGGATGAGGCTCCCCTGGGCCCTCAGTTCCTCGCTACCCCGGCGTTCCAGCCACATCTCGGCCTGCACCGCCCAGCTGTGCCGAAGGCTGCCGTAAAGGCCACGCAGTCGATTGCCTCCGCGGGCCGGGGTGCGCAAAGTACGAGCCATCAGACCGTCACCAGCGGACGCAGGGTCTCGAGCAGGGTCGGGCCGATGCCGGGCACCGCATCCAGCTCATCCACGCTACGGAAGCCGCCGTGGGCCTCACGCCAGGTGATGATGCGCTGGGCCATGGCCGGGCCGATGCGCGGCAGGCTCTGCAACTGCTCGGCGGTCGCGGTGTTGATGTTGACCGGGGCTGAGGCGGCGGGAGTACCCGTGCTCCCGGAGGGGGTGAGGGTGCGCTGAGGCTGTGAGCCTCCTCCCT
>ERZ773024.716-NODE-716-length-11917-cov-2.985921_pt1 | contig 11917 bp, 9 predicted proteins | sample MGYA00511667_ERZ773024 | MGnify/ENA primary metagenome ERZ773024 (study PRJEB29015, sample SAMEA2738117) | human oral metagenome | biome: human oral; feature: human-associated habitat; material: saliva | place: China | collected 2258 ... | reverse complement strand
TTTGTCTTAGCTGTGTAGGGCCTTTCGATAGGTTTGTCGTTTTTGTTGCTCTTGTTGCTTCGTAGTTTTCAAGCAACAGATCAACAACAAAATATGGATAAGAACAATACAACTATTGCGAAAACACTCTTGTGTTTTCTACGTCGTTTTCGCTTGTATTCCAGTGGATAATCTAGCAGTACTTTTATTCTTGTTTACATTTGAGTTGTGCGCTCTCGCATGGGCTTATTTGTCGATGTAAAAGAAAGAGAAGATGGTGTGGAGTACCTTCTCTCCAGTGATGGCTGCCCCGTTATTTCGCTAGTGCTCTCCAACCTCAGGGGTAGCTTTCCCTTTTCTTTATTCTCTCGACTACTTCGATATCTGCGGGTAGCCAGGTTATCTTACCCAGCTCTGAGGCAGTGAGCCATCGGGAGGACTTGTGTTCCCTTAGCTCGATCATCCCGGATGCGATACGGCACAAATAGCTGTGCATCGTTAGATGAAACGAAGGGTAATCGCATTCGGTCGTACAGAGAAACTCTTCGATAGAGATGCCGATGTTCAACTCTTCTTGTATCTCGCGTTTAAGTGCCTCCTCAGGGCTTTCCCCCGGCTCGATCTTTCCTCCCGGGAACTCCCATTGCCCCTCAAACTCTCCATATCCGCGTTGGGTCGCTAGGTAGGATCCGTTATGCCACAGTACGGCTGCTACAACTTCAATAGTTTTCATTACTAGATCGCTTTGAGATATTGTGCCATTGCAGGGTGGTGTAGCTCCCAAATGATATTCATGGGGAAGTCGTCGTGAGATGAGAGATAGTCGACTAGACCGAAGCAATGAAATGGAGAGGTGTTGCCAAATCCATCTTTTTTCTCCCGACGTACAAACAAAATAATCTTGCTCTTCGTCTGTGATTGCTCTGTATAGCGGCGTCCTCCTTTATTATGGTGAGCGTCTGTATTCTGAGACTGCCAGTGAAAGTGCCGATCATTGATTAGGTAGTCATTATACTGTGTGGATGGGGAAAAATCCTTCTCAGACTTATTGAGCGTGACAAATAGCAAGTGGGCATTATGTTCAGGAAGATTGAATATCCCCGCAGCTACTCCTTGCATCTTGAGATCTGCCGTTTGTTTCCCTACTAATGTGAAGATCTCCTCCCGAGTATAGCAACCATACAACTCTAGCCCTGGTATGATGTCAGCACCAATTGCTGTTGTTTTGATACTCAAGTTGCTTAATAGGTATGATACGATCTCCGCTACTTCTTGCTTGAAATGGGCGTACCGGGGGCTATGTATGAGCTCGAGGGCTTCGTTTATAGAGCGGAACCCTGCCTTGCTTATACGCTCTTGGAATAGTGCGTAGTAGAGCATTAGTGCATAGGTACGGTTGCTGGTCTCAAGATGTACCTCCCTCCCCGAGACAAACTGTTCCACAAAGTGAAGGAAGGAACTAGTATTGTGGTGAAGCAGGTTAGAAACGCCCTTTTCTAAATGTTTGGTGTTGTTATCGTCGGTATAAGAGATACGCCCTGCGGCTCGCTTTAGGGAGGTCCAGCAGTTGCTTCCCTGGTAGAGTACTCGAATATCCTGACCGTTGTTTTCTAGGAACTGAGATAGTGTCGGTACAGAAGTATAGGAATTAATCTCTCTGATAATACGGTTCTTGTTATAGATTGCACTCTGGATATTCTCTAGGATATACTGCCGAGCTTTCTTCTCCATTACGATGCTACACCCCATAGGCAAGAGCGTAAAACCATCTTTGATCTGCTTGTGAATATTCTTGTCGGGATGCAGAGTGAGGGCACGAAACCGACTTGCAAAGTCATATTTCCGATTCGCCTGGCCCACGAAGTCGAGTACAGTGAGTTCTGTCTTTCCTGGTGCCAGACGTAACCCACGTCCCAGCTGTTGCAAGAAGACTGTTAGGCTCTCCGTTGGGCGTAGGAAGAGCACTGTATCTACCTCAGGGATATCTACTCCCTCATTGAAAATATCGACTACACAGAGATAGTGAAGCCTTCCCTCTCGGAGATCTATGGCTATTTGCTTGCGATCTTCAGCTGGGGTATCTGAGGTGAGGCTCTGAGCATTGAAGCCGTATTGTCGTAATTGTTCTGCCATAAAATCAGCATGACGCTTATTGCTACAAAAGCACAAGGCTTTACATGTGTATTCGTCTGCCAGATATTTATGCAGGGCATCTACGATAAGTTGAGCCCTCGCTTGGGTGCAGAGTTTGTCCGATAGACGCTCTTTGTTATACTTCTGTCCACTCCAAAGACTCTCGCTACTTAGGTCTGTATTGTCCGATACGCACAAGTATTGAAATGGGGTAAGTAACCCTGCCTGTAAAGCCTGAGGCAATCGTATTTCTGCACTTATGCGTCCGCCAAAATCGGGACGTAAATCCTTACCATCCATGCGCTCTGGCGTAGCCGTAAGGCCAAGTAGTAGCTTGGGGGCAAAGTGATTGAAGAGGTTGCGATAGCTATCTGCCTGGCTGTGGTGTACTTCGTCTATAACGATGTAATCATAGAAGTCAGAATCTAAATTCTTGAAAAACTCTTCGAAACGAGAGTTGAACATAGAGACGGAAACAAACAAGTGCTCATAGTCACTTGCCTCATTGGGGCGGGAGCCTCCTACCCATAGGGTGCCGAAGTTAGGGTCTTGCAATACACTGCGATAGGTGCCCAGCGATTGCCTTAGTATCTCCTCCCGATGTGCTGTAAAGAGGATTCTAGAATTACGATGAGTGCGAGCGAACTCCTGATAGTCGAAAGCCGAGATAACCGTTTTGCCAGTACCTGTAGCTGCGACTATTAGATTTCTGTAATTTCTTCTATCCTCTCGCTCTACACGTAGCTTGTCTAAAATTTGCTTCTGATGGGGCAGTAGGGTATATCGTTGATACGTTACATCGAGAGTCGCTGACCGTAAGGTATTGCGATTGATCTCTTTGTTGAACTTCTCTATCCCGCCAAGGCGAAAGTCTTCGAAGTTGGCACTATTCCAATACATCTCGAAGGTAGCCAGTGCAGTCTTGATAATATGCTGATTCTCTACACTTGTTACACGCATATTCCACTCCAGCCCCTCTGTCTGAGCCGATTTGGATAGGTTGGAAGAACCAATATAGGCGGTATTCATACCCGAGTTGCGAACGAAGATGTAGGACTTGGCATGGAGGCGTTCTATATCGGTGTTGTATGAAATACGAATCTCCGTATTCGGAAGTTCTGCCAACTGCTCAATGGCTTTGGCTTGCGTGGCTCCACAATAGGTTGTCGTGATGATACGAAGGCGAGTCCCCTCCCGGGCGCAGAACGTCTTTAGGTCGTTGAGTAAGAGACGAACACCCGAAACTCTCAGGAATGAGACTATGAAACATATCTCATCGGCACTAGCGATCTCCCGACGGATCTCCTCTCCCAACGATAAAGCACTGCTACCTCCTGTGAATAGATTGCTTACACGGAAGCCGGATATGGGGCGGACTGTATGAGTCTGGCTAGCACTTTGCAATGTAGCCTTCTGCCTACTCATGACCTCTGCAAGTAGGTCTGTGGGATTAGTAATACGTTTACCATCGAGGAGGCCTGCTTCGTGCATGATGCGATTGATCAGGGTCACTCTCTCCGCTTGTTCATCTATATCTTCGAGCCGCTGACGAATCGCATTTGCCAAATAGTCTGCCAAGACCTTTGGGGCTTCGGCGCTATCTATCGGTAGGTGTGTACATACAAGGCCTGACAGCTCTGCCTCTTGTATCTCTTGCTCAGTATCCTGATTTATGATATGTTCGTATATGCCCTTTTGCAACATAGATGCCCAATCTCTGATGTTTTTATTCTTTACAAAAGTAGCCTTTTCCTGCCTCCCGCACCTATGGCTGGCCGATACTGTGCCCCAAAAGAGAGTGGTAAGATGAATTTATTGAATCTTCCCTTGCAGATATTTAAGGGGAAAAGCATGCGGTTAGATGAGTAGAATATAGAATGAAGTACCTTTGAGTAGAAGACAGCAATCGGATTATGTTAGGAGCAATTATAGGGGATTTAGCTGCGTGGACTTGGGAGCGTGACCCAGCTCTTTTTTATCGAAGACTCATTGCGCCTGATGCCCAAATCTCGGAGGTCGGGCTTGCTGTGCTTGGCCTTGCAGAGCCTATGCTTCGTTGGCCTTCTGACTTTGAGTGGGAGGCTCTTTACAAACATATCGGAGGCGTTTTTCAGAAAGCTAACGTCGGCCCTCTACCTCCCACCTTCAGAGATTGGCTGCAAGCTGGATATCATACGCCTATCCCCGAGAGAGTAAAACGGGTGATGCTCCTTGTTATCCCTCTTGTCGGAGGGTGGTGCAACGCATTTGATCGGAATGGTGTGGACAGAGAGCGGATTGTCGCCTTTTCGAGAAAGTTTCACGGAAATAAGGAGGAGCATTACTTCTCGCAGTTGGCCGAGGTTATCTATCGTTTGCGGCAGGGAGCGACAAAGCACGAAGCTATACAGGGTGTTCATTATCTCAAAGACTGGAGTCTCCTCGACCCAGAAAGCCCTCTTGGCTATGCCTGTCATGCTTGGGAATGCTTCAAGAAGAGTTGGGATTTTACCTCCGCTCTTCACAATGCGATGAGATGCCCCTATGGTGACAAACACCTCCTAGCTGCCCTAACCGGGGCTATTGCAGAGGCAATGTACAGCTGTGAATATGGGTTTATTAAGCGGAAGTATAGCCTTAATAATGACATCCGTTTTGAGGTGTCTATTCCCGAAGAATTGGGGCGATCATATCGGGATGAATTTGCCTTGATCAGTTCACATAAAGACCTTGATCGGGTTTTCTTTCCCAAGAATAGGGCACTGACCAATGTAGAGCGCTGGCTGTGGTTTGACCTTCCCAATATCTTTGCGGATCGCCCCTTGAGTGCAGAGGAATACCAACGCATTCGTCTATCTCATGATACGGATTGGGAGGCTCGTTATGGTATTTACCTCGATGATGGTTGGTACTATGTCTATCGTAGTGAGATACTTCTCAATCGCTTCCTGATCGAGCACTCGACAGAGAATACTTATCGCATCTCGCGAGTGCAATACTGTCGCAACCACCCGAAGGGCAAGACGTATCAAGCTCTCGTCGAAGCACTTCGGGAGGATGGCCTGGATATGTCTGATTGTTTGCTCATAAATGATTCTCATTTCGTGTGACTACGGCGTGCGGTCTCTGATGATTCGTGAGCAAATGTGGGCAAATGAATGAGGTTATTCAATGGGCATCTCGCCACCATCAAATAACCTCGAAAGAACTAATTCGCCTTGTTCGCCTTGACTAAACTTCTACCATGCAGTAGTAAAACTCGTTATTTGGCATACAACCTGCGCTCATATCAATCGTCAGCCACTGAGGTATATAGTCCTTTTGTAATTCGATTTGAGGATCAGTGGGTTTGCTTCTCCCGTTTTTATCTAACCTAGGTTCTTCATTTTTCCATTTCTTGATGTGATAAAGGGGCTCGTTAGGGTGCATCGAAAAATCTGCATCATCGCAATCCTGTGAAACCTTCTTGCTGTATTTGTCATTATTTGTTAGGAATATAGCAACTCCTCCAATAATGGAAGAAAACCTTTTTTGAACACACTCTATCCTTTTTACATCTTTCCAAAAGGCATAGCGGTTATCATGTTCAGCTCCATGATTCTTCAAGAGAGGCATTCCCGGCTGTTCTTCGTTGAAGCAGGTGTAAGTTGCTTTTTCTATAGCTTTTGTCTTGTATTTTAATTCGATTAAATAGAATTCTGAATCGCGTTCCACTACAATGTCGATATAAATTTGACTATTCTATGGATAGTTGGATACAGAGTCTTTTGGAACCTAATACTCCATAAAAACGTTGGTGAATTTCCTACTGCAAGAGAGGTGGTATGCTAACTGAACCTGAAAGTCAAGTTCGTTGCGAAAAACTTGTCGCCCAGTATTGCCGAGAAAGTTTCCGATTTCCGTTGTTACTAACTCTGATAATGTTCCCATATTGTTCTTCTAATTATTCTGTTGCACACAAAGGTATTATGTAATTTAATATATTCTTCTTTAGGTATTATTCGCTGAGGGGAGGAAAGAAAATATGTCTCTTTTTACTCCTCTGCGGCTATGGGCTAAAGAATCATTTCAAAAAGATTCTTGATATGCTTTGTTTCCCTCCTGAGATTCTTTGAGGCTTACGGAGTTTTTCGGGCACTGGCTGATTTCTTTTTATTTTTAGGGCAGTAAGAGGGTTGAGTACTGCCTGAAAAGTTTTTCGTTTTAGCCCTAAATCCTACAAAATCTCAGGCTGAACCTCTTCAGCATTTCAGCTAACTTTCCCAGCCCTCTCCCCGAAGGGAGTTCCTTAACGCACAGAAAGGGCAAAAAGAAAGGCACCCATCAATGAGTGCCTTTTCTTTTAGGTGTTGTGTCACTACCGGTTGTAATCGGATTCCTATTTGCCGATGCAGAAGTGAGCGAAGATGGAGTGGAGTACTTCCTCTCCGGTGATGGTGTGGCCCGTGATTTCGCCGAGTGCCTCGAGCACGCAACGGAGGTCCAGCGTGATAAAGTCGGCCGATACGTTGGCATCCAGAGCCTCCAGCACAGTCCGAAGATGGGTGGCGGCCTTCTCTAGGGCGTGCAGGTGCCGTTCGTTTGTAATCAACGTTTCCTCTTCGGTATTGCCTTCTTGTATTCCGCTTTTCTCCAGAAGCAGCTCTTGTAACTCCTCCAGCCCACGACCCTCTTTTGCCGATAGTAAGACGGGCGTCTGCCGGAATGCTGCGCTAACCTCTGAGGCTAACGCATCTTGCTCTTCTCTCGTCAGAAGGTCTATTTTGTTGAGGAGAAAGAGGCGATTCCCAGGGGATAGCGGGAGAGAGGCGAGTTGCTCTAGAGACGAGCTTAACCCCTCTTTCTGTATGCGTAATGCATCTAGGAGTACGAGGCTGAGGGTAGCATCTTCTGCCTTTTGTAGTGCTCGCTTTATTCCCAGCTGCTCGATAGGGTCTTGGGTGTGGCGCAGGCCTGCTGTATCTATGATGCGGAATAGCACTCCCTTTATCACCAGTCTCTCTTCGATGCTATCGCGAGTGGTGCCCTCTATATCGCTTACAATGGCGCGATCCTCTCCCAGTAGGGCGTTGAGTAGTGTGCTTTTACCCGTATTGGGTTGTCCGATAATGGCAATAGGGATGCCCTCTTTGAGGTGTCTCCCCTGGGTAAAACTGCCGATGAGTTGCCCGATGCGTTGCTGGATGGCGGTGGCAAGAGTGCGCAAGGCTTGTCGATCGGCAAACTCTACATCCTCTTCGCTGAAGTCCAATTCGAGCTCGAGTAGCGAGGCAAACTCGAGTAATTGATCGTGCAGAGAACCTAATTCTTGACTTAATTTCCCCCTTAATTGCTGCAAGGCAAGGCGGTGTTGGGTGGCACTCTCGGCTGCGATAACATCCGCAACGGCTTCCGCTTCAGCTAGGTCTCTACGACCATTGAGGTAGCTCCTAAGTGTGTATTCTCCCGGTTGTGCCGGTCGGCATCCCTCTGCTACAAGCCAGCGCAGGAGCGTTTGTACAATGTAGGGGGAGGCGTGGCAGGATATTTCCACGAGGTCCTCCCCCGTATAGGAGTTGGGTGCTTGGTAGTAGGTAACGACCACTTCGTCTAAGATCTCTCCCGAGCGACTTATTGTCCCGTAGTAGGCATGGCGGGGAGTCCAACTATCTCTATGGGGAGAGAAAATTTGTTGGACGCAAGGGAGTGCCCGGCTGCCCGATACACGGACGAGGGCAATACCCCCGCCACGCCCCGAAGCAAGGGCGCAAATGGTGGATTCGTCGGTGAGATGATCTAGATTCATGAGGCTTGGGAGAGAAGAGAGGCGATAGGTTGCTGCGCTAGGGGATGTACGAGCGTGGGGGCAATAGAGGCCAAGGGCTCTAGCACAAAGAGGCGCTTGAGCATCTGAGGGTGGGGGATTTGGAGCCGATCGCCTTGCTCTATTATCTCTTGATTATATAACAGAATATCAATGTCGATGGGGCGATCTTGATAGGATTCGTGGGGGAGATGCTTGTGCTTACGCCCCAGAGCTTGCTCTATGACTTGCGTCCGAGAGAGCAGTTCGAGAGGCGTGAGAGGCGCGTACACAGCTACCGCTGTATTGAGAAAAGGGTGTGGCGAACTAAAGCCCCAAGGCTCGGTTTCTATGTAACGAGCAATGGACACAATAGTGCCTATTTCGTCCCTTATCTTACGGATAGCAAGCGATAGCAACTCCCATCTCTCGCCTTGATTGCTCCCGAGAGATAGGTAAACCAAACTGAGCGGAGCCGACTTCTCCATCAAAGATCCCCCTTCTACTTAAATAATAAGCATGGCATCGCCATAGGCTCCGAAGCGGTACTTCTCTTGCTTTGCCACTTCGTAGGCGTTCATGATGTTTTGGTATCCTGCCACAGCAGCTGCGTTCATGAGAAGGAGCGATTGCGGCATATGGAAGTTGGTAATAAGGGACGTTACAAATTCGATAGGGTAGGGAGGATAGATGTACTTATTGGTCCAGCCATCGAATTCTTTTACATATCCATCGGTGCTTACGGCGGTTTCGAGGGCACGAAGTACGGAAGTACCCACTGCTACGATATGCTTCCCTTCGTCACGGGCTTTGCGGGTAATTTCGCAGCATTCGGGGCCGATAAACATCTGTTCGTTGTTCTTTTTGTGCTTAGATAGGTCTTCAATGTCTTGATTTTCGAAGTTGCCCAACCCGTTGTGTAGGGTAAGGTACGCAAGACGGCAATCCGCAATTTCTAAGCGTTTGAGTAGCTCGCGACTAAAATGCAACCCTGCTGCAGGAGCAATAACAGCTCCCTCTTCGCTGGCGTATATGGTTTGGAAGCGTTCCAAATCCTCTTCGGTTGCATCTCGCTCCATGTACTTGGGTAGAGGAGCTTCGCCCAAAGCGTAGAGGTACGACTTGAATTCTTCGTGAGAGCCATCGTAGAGGAATCTGAGGGTACGTCCGCCATTGATTGTATTGTCGATAACCTCAGCCATGAGACCATCATCGGGACCAAAGTAGAGTTTGTTGCCGATACGGATCTTACGAGCGGGGTCTACAAGTACATCCCATAGCTTGATTTGGGGATTGAGTTCTCTCAAGAGAAAGACTTCTATCTTGGCATTTGTCTTCTCTTTTTTGCCGTAGAGGCGAGCCGGTATTACTTTCGTATTGTTGAAGACGAAGGTATCACCCTTTCCGAAGTATTTGAGGATGTCTTTGAAAATACCATGTTCGATAGAGCCATCTTTGCGATGTAAAATCATAAGACGGGACTCGTCTCGGTGCTCTACCGGATGTGAGGCGATTAATTCCTGGGGAAGATCGAAGTCGAACTCAGAAAGTTTCATAGCTATCTTAGTATTTAATCATTATCAATATAGGGGGAGCAGAGGGGAAATTAGCCTTTCTACTCCTTTTAGTTTTAGGGGCAGATGCTACTTCGAAGTAGGGGGGACAATGGGGTCGAATCCCTCTTCGTTTAGTTCTGCATGGGCTAGAAAATCGGGCAACTCTTCCAGTGTGAGACTATCCTCTACCCGTACACTGCCTAGCTGAGTGCGCCGTAGAGAGGTGAGGTAGGCGCCACTTTGGAGCTTTTCCCCGAGGTCTCTAGCGAGAGAGCGTATGTAAGTGCCTTTGCCACAACTAATCTGTAGGGTTGCGTAGGGTGGCTCGAAACTTACTACTTCTAGCTCGTGAATTGTAATGGGTTTGCCCTCTAGTTGGCAATCCTTTCCTTTACGTGCAAGATCGTATGCACGCTTTCCACCCACGGAGACGGCCGAAAATATAGGGGGGACTTGCAGCGTCGTGCCAAGGAACTCCCGAAGAGCCTCCTCCAGCATGCCCTGAGTTATATGCTCATAAGGATAATGGGCATCTTCGGGGTGCTCAAGATCGAAAGAAGGGGTAGTAGCCCCAAATTTGAGGGTGGCTACATACTCTTTTCTGTCGAGCATTAGTTGCTCTATTTGTTTGGTTGCCAGCCCTGTACAGAGGAGGAGTAATCCGGTTGCCTTGGGATCTAATGTACCTGTATGCCCTACTTTGATTTTCTTTAGTCCAACCGTTTGCTTCACCATGATGCGGAAGCGATTTACCACATCGAACGAAGTCCAATCGAGGGGTTTGTCTACGGCAATGATACTACCCATCCTGAGGGTAAGGGGTGCGATCGGTTTTCCATCTTGCGTCCGGGTATGCAGTACGATTTCGCTCATCTTTGCGCTATGCCCTCCTTAATCAATCGTAAGTTCTACCCCACAAGCCAGTAGGGTGAGGATGAGAATCCCCACGACAATACGATAGTATCCGAATACCTTAAATCCATAGCGTGTGAGGAAGTTGATGAAGAATCGTATAGCTACAAGAGCGAGAAGGAAGGCTACTACATTGCCAATAAGCAGGGTTTGCCAGTTCTCGGCAAAGATGGCTGAGCCAAAGCCTTTGTAAAGTTTATAGGCTTTGAGTAGGGTAGCACCAAACATGGTGGGGACGGCCAAGAAGAAAGAAAATTCGGCAGCCGTTCTGCGACTCAGTCCCTGTTGCTGCCCTCCTACGATAGTTGCCATGGAGCGAGATACCCCCGGTATCATGGCAATACATTGGAAAAATCCGATCCAAAGAGCATTCCCAAAGGTTATCTTCTCCCCTTGAGATTTACTGAATATACGGTCTACAAACACCATGAGTACTCCGCCGAGGAGCAGCATCGTTGCTACTACCCAAACACTGCCTAGTAGGGCGTCGATTTGCTTTTCCAGCAGTAACCCTAGCACCGCAGCAGGGAGGCATCCCACGGCGAGCTTGAGGTAGAAGAGGAAGAAGTCTTTCCAACGAGTGGATTTATCTCCGCTTGCGCCCATCTGTTGCGCCCCGGGAACGAAGAACCTACGCCAGTAGAGAACAACTACGGATAGTATGGCTCCGAATTGAATCATAACCGTAAAGGCACGGCTATAATCGGTACTCTGCATCCCAAGGAGCCCTTGGGTGAAGATCATATGCCCCGTAGAGGAGATCGGTAAAAACTCTGTAAGCCCCTCTACAATGGCAAGGACAATAGACTCTAAAATAGTCATTGGCGAGGTGTTTCTTCGGATTTATCTTTCTTTTTCTTGTCTTGCCTCATGATGGCGTAGATCATAAGTACAAACCCTATAAGGCATACTGCAGGTGCTATTACAATGCGACGAGCAGAGAATATAGCCGGGTTAAAGCTGATACCATCCTCAGAGCCTCCTCCCATCATTAGGATAAAGCCTATAGCTACGAGAGCTATAGATGCGAGCATCAGCACGTAATTCTTCTTGCCAAAAATCATATATTGTATGGATTGATATTTAGGGAGATGCTTTTCTCTTTCGAATAAATTGCCCTCTTTCTTACGAGGAGAGGTGCGAAGTGTATGAGAGAAGCTGCCCCCTTATCTTGTTAATTTCTTCTTTAGCTTAACACCATGCGCCCCCCATCCATCCGGATGTAACGGCGAGTGGCAAAGAGTGCTGTGATAAGGGATAGTAGCATCCCGAGAAGGGGAAGAGCAACCATCACGACGGCACAATGTAGGTTAGAGATATAGCTTGTGGCTTGCTGCATGTAACGATCTGCCCCCCAGAGAGAAGCAAGCAGCAGAGCTACTGCGATACAGCCCCCCCACAATCCATTCATCAAGCTATAGAGCAAAAAGGGACGGCATATAAAACCAAACTTTGCCCCTACCAACGTCATAGAACGAATCAAAAAACGTTTGGTATAAATCATAAGGTGGGTAGTATTGTTTACCTGTACAATAGCCATTAGGAGTAAAAGCCCTATCAAAAGTAAAAGGAGGTA
>ERZ773024.714-NODE-714-length-11931-cov-2.855928_pt1 | contig 11931 bp, 10 predicted proteins | sample MGYA00511667_ERZ773024 | MGnify/ENA primary metagenome ERZ773024 (study PRJEB29015, sample SAMEA2738117) | human oral metagenome | biome: human oral; feature: human-associated habitat; material: saliva | place: China | collected 2258 ... | reverse complement strand
GGTTCATGGGCTTCTTTCTGCGCAGCGAGTACTTCAGAAGAATCATCAACAGCGTCACGACGATGACAACCCGAGCAAGCTTCAACGAAGCAATCTTCTCGCATATCGAAGTTGATCTACCTGATCTAGACTCCCAAGTTCAGATCGGCGAGTTACTGTACTCAATCGAACAACAGATTGAACTGAACAATCAGGTAAACGATAATTTACAGGCCATGTTGCAGACGCTCTACGGGTACTGGTTCTTGCAGTTCAACTTCCCAGACGAGAACGGGCGACCATACCGTGCGTCCGGCGGACGAATGGTATGGAACGATCAGCTCAAGCGCGAGATACCTGCAGGATGGTTGGTGGTATCAATTACTGACCATGCCGATGTGTATCAACCAAAAACAATTAGTAGCCGACTATTTGATGACTCCCACCCGTTCCCGGTTTATGGCGGCGGCGGATACATCGGTAGATTTAATCAGTTCAACCACCAAGAATCTGAGGTGATCATTTCTTGCCGTGGAGACTGCGGGAGAGTCTATCTGACTATGCCTGAATCCTGGGTAACAGGAAATGCGATGGTGGTGCATCCCCGTGGGGATTGCCTACCGAAAGAGTACCTGTATCTACTGTTGAAGAACTCAAATCTTGAGCATTACGTGACAGGTTCGGTGCAGAAGCAGCTAACGAGGCAGAATTTCGAGCTCTTGCCAATCTTGGTTCCAAGCCGAGATGTACTTGAGCGTTTTACCAGTTTCACCAAAATCACGATTTCCAGGCAACTTGAAATCGTCCGTGAGAACAGAAAACTACAGGAGCTACGCGACTGGCTGCTGCCGATGCTGATGAACGGTCAAGCGACGGTGGCCAATTCAGATAAATTATCGTTTATCTGAGTATTAAGAGCAACCTGATCTTCAACTCTGCTCAAGAATGCGGCTACTGCATTCTGCGTTTCCGGGTCAGGAAGTCGAACATGAATGCCAGCTAAGATGTCGGTGTTCAGCGACGCCATGGTGGAGCCAACTGCCGAGTTGTTGACCTGCTCTTTGACTGCGTCTAGCTTGAGCCAGTGGGAGATGAACCTGCTGTTGACTCCGTGCTTGCACTGAACCCGAATACAGTCAGATCCCTGAATCCACCCCGCTTCGTTAGCGCTTACGTATGCATGCCGGTCGACTGATCCCTTTCGTGCGAAGACGATATCGCCTTCCACCAGTGTGTGAGCTGCCAAACGATCCCGAACCGAATCAGGAACGTAGTCCAGATCATCTCGTAGCACTACACCGTGGCCAATGCTCTTGACGTTTAGGATGGGAGTCCCCGTCGCTGAATACTCACTCGCACTGAACTGTGTGCCGAATGGGCCTGTCTTCAGATTGGCGATGCTACCCAGAGTCACTGTTTCGGCCACTTGCAGTCCTCTCGTTGTGTATTCATCTATCCGATGTATCGCCTGTGGGCGTTTTTTACGTTCGTCTGCCTTACCATCGCATACTGCAGCGTGGTGTCGATGCGTTGATGCCCGAGTAGGTGTTGCAGCTGTTCCACCGGCATGCCCTTGTCGATGGCCTTCGTCGCGAGCGTCCTGCGGAACTTGTGCGGGTGAACTTTCTCGATGTTCAGCGCTGTCCCCAATTGTCTCAACCTTGCTTCGATTGCGCCAATGCTTAGCCGTCGGTGTGGCGCGTACAGACTAACGAACAGTGCGGGGTTATCGTCGTCGCGTCGGTCGAGGTACTCACTCAGATGGATCTTGGTTCGGGCGTCGAAATAGGCGACGCGTTCCTTGTTACCCTTGCCCTGCACAACACATTCGCGTTCTCCGAAGTCGATGTCTGCCGTGTTCAGTTTGACCAGTTCACCCACGCGCATGCCGGTGGAGGCCAGCATGTCGATCATCGCAAGATCACGCGCTGTTGGGCATCGGTCGCGCATCGTCTCCAGCTCCTCATCGGTGTAGGTCTCTTTGACTCTGATGGCCGCTTTGACCTTGTGGATTCGCCGTACGGGGCTCTTTACGATGTGGTCTTCAGCTTCGAGCCATGCGAAGAAGCTCGAGAGGATGCGCCGAATGTTGTCGATAGTAATCTGACTTGAGCCGCGTTCCTGCTGGTACGTGGTCAAATAGGCACGTAGATCCTCGGTTCGTATCCTTGTCGCTGAGATCGAAACACTGTTGAGCATCGCTGTGATCGTGCGCTCGTAGTAGATGAGCGTCTTCTCAGAACAGCCTTCCAAGCGCTTAGCGGCAATGAAGGTGGCAAGCAGACCATCGTCGTTGCCTTGCCTCTGTTGGCCTGCCTGCACTTCGTAGTCTTTGATCACACGATGCAGGGTGGATTCGAGTTGCTTGAGCTGGGCGTTGTCGAGCACGTTGAGCATGCCCTGTAGAACGTCCGCGATGAGTTGTTGCTTCATGTCGTCCTCCGTCGATAGGGAGAACGCAGGTCGGCGGCTGCTCCCGGCTCGGGTTGCCCCGCCGCCGATGGGAGCACCTCGCTACAAACGATAATTTACAGGCGGTGGCGCTGTCGCAGTTCATGCACCAGTTCTTCCGCAAGGATCCGAACGGCGAACTGTCTGATGTATTGATCGAGCTACCAAAGTCTCAAGTGCAGGTGAGAGATGCGAAGGATATAGCCGGTCGCTACCCGTTCTTCACGAGCGGCGCTTCGGTCTTGCGTTGGGATGAGCCGCTGGCCGGTGGTCGCAACCTACTACTCAATACTGGTGGAAATGCAGATGTGAAGTTCTACGTCGGCGATATGGCCTACTCCACGGACACTTGGGCGGTAACCGCTCGCGATGGTCTCGCGGACTATGCCTATCTATTGTTGCAGGCGATTTCGCCGGAACTTGACCAGAAGTACTTCCTGGGTACCGGTCTACGGCATCTACAGAAGCCACTGTTGAAGAAGCGCCCGATCTACATCCCATCAGTCTCTGAGCTGAGGGCATTCAACGCCGTTGTCGTGCCCGCAATGACGATGATCTCAGAGAATCTGCGTGAGAACCGACGGCTGCAAGAGCTACGTGATTGGTTACTGCCGATGCTGATGAACGGTCAGGCGACGGTGGCGAGTTCAGATAAATTATCGTTTTGCGTCGACCGCACGACCACCCTCCCGGCAGACAACGCGCAATGCAAAGTACAATTCGATGCCATGCTGTACCTTTTGACGGAGTCACCGCGCATCAACCTCCGGGGGTGCATGCGCACCTCCAGTAGCGGGTTGACCGAACGACGGGGCAAGGTTAGGTGGTGCATCGACTCATCGGATCAGAACGATGATCCCCTGGCAAAGTCCCACTTCGCCGTGCTACCGCGCGAAATCAGGTCGCGAGCACATACTCCGACACACTGCAGTCACGTATCAATAGCCACATCCACTCTTTCATGACGATCACCGTGATTGCGGAGTCCTTCTCTGCTTTCGCGCGCTCGTTGTTGGCGGCCAGGCCCTCGAAGTCCTCGGTGATCGTACCGTCGCCCTCGTGGAGCTGGAAGGTGTCCGTCAGGGTCATGCCCGGGAACTCGACGTAGCCCTCGTCCACGCCCTGCTCGGCGCGCACCTGGTGGTACACCTGCTCGATGTTGATCGACGCGATGTAGTAGGAGAGCAGCACGAACTCGTTCGCGAAGATCTCGCTGGTGTACTTGCGCTCCAGGGCCTCGGGCGGGATGACGCCCAGCTGCAGCAGGCGTGCCACGAACGTTCCGGTCCCCGCGAAGGGCTCGATGATGGCCACGCCCGGATCCCCCAGGGTCTGGCCAAAGGCCGTACGCATTGCGTCGTCCGCGCTGCGAATGATGAAGTCGACGACCTCGACGGGCGTGAAGACGATGCCCAGGCGCTCGCTCATGCGCCGGAAGGCCTGGGAGAAGAAGCGATCGTAGAGCGTGCGCATGATCTCCTGCTTGCCTGCCAGGGTGTGCACGGTCTCGATGCGCTCGACCATCGCACGGTAGAAGGAATCCAGCTCGCGGCGCTCGTTCTCGAACATCGAGTGTGACGCCAGCATCTCCACAATCGTGTTCATCGCGCGGCTCACAGGGTTCTGCTTCGAGAACGAATGATCCGGGAACATCGCGTCAAAGAGTGGTGCAGTGAGGATGTGCTCGGCCAGCATCTCGACCGCGGACTCGTTGTCCACGGACGGGGTTCTGCGTCGCGCGCAGCAGTCATGCGACCAAGAATAGCGGGTAATCTACGACACACAAGCTAGGTGGGTGCTGTGGTGTGCGTACAAGGGGATTGCTGCAGGAATGCAGGGGTGCGGACTTACCCGCGTTGTACGAGTGCGACGTGGGGCCTTACCCCTGCGCGACCTCGGCCCGGATGAGGGGGATCGGGTATGCCGCCGCCGAGATGGGCGAGAGGAACGAGTCCGTGATGCCGGCCGTGAACGCGTCGATGCCGAGGACCTTGTACAGGGCGTTGCGGCCGAACTTCGTCGAATCCGCGACGAAGTAGGCGGTCGACGCGATCGAACGGACCTTCTGCTGCAGCTCGATCGAGTAGCCGGTTGACGCGTAAATCCCGTCCTCCATCACCGAATTCGCCCCGAAAACGGCTGTGTTCACGCGGATGTGGTCCAGCTGATCGATGGCGGTCGGCCCCCACATGTGGGTCCGGTTCGGCAGCAGCTCGCCGCCCACGAACACCAGGTTGAGCGACGGCTTCTTCAAAATCTCGAGGCCCACCAGCAGATCGTGCGTCACCACGGTCACGCGGCGCGCATCGAGAGCCCGAGCCACCTCAAGGCACGTCGACCCCGAATCGATGAACACGGACTGGCCGTCGAGGATGCGCTCCGCCATGGCCGGGCCGATCGCACGCTTCTCCGCGCGGTTCGGGGAATCCTGCAGAAACTCCTCGGTGTCCTCGTCCTGGGGGATCGGGATCGCGCCACCGTGGGTGCGGCGCACGAGTCCGGCCTCGGCCAGGTGCTCCAGGTCCCTGCGGATGGTTGACACATTGACGTCGAGAGCCTCTGCCAAGGAGGACACGGTCTCGAAGCCGGTTGCCTCAATCATGGAGACAATGGTGTCTTGCCGGGTCACGATGGTTCCTTCTGCTGGCTATGGTCTACGCGGGGTGCGACGAGGGGTACAGATGATGCCTGCAATAGTGCATCGTGATCGCCGCCCGCTTGACACTGTACCGAACTTTCGGCGCGAATGTGCGCGATACCGCGCAACGAGGGCATTTGCCTAAATCACCAGTCCACAGAGGCGTTTTTCGCTCAGCATTTGCGTATAACCGTGCGATGAGCTGCGCGCCCATGAGCAGTTAGCGGTGAATCAAGCCGTCATTGCTGCGCGAAAGCGAGTTGCCAGTGCGCGATACCGCGTGTAATGTAAGTGATTGCGACGCGGGTCACGCCATGATGCGTGCGTCATCGCAGGAGATGGCGAACCCGGAACGTCCGACAACTAGATCACGAGGAAGTGACGACATGAAGATCGGAAGACTGACGGCGGCATCGGTGTCCATTGCATCGATGCTTGCTCTGACTGCCTGCTCGACCGTCGGAGGGACGACAGGCGACAACTCCTCATCAAACACCGGCTCGGCCGCGGGCGATTCCGGCAAGACGATGGTCACCGTCGTCAAGGTCAAGGGCATCGCATGGTTTGATCGCATGGACGTGGGCGTCAAGGAATGGGGCGCCGAAAACGGATACGACACACGAACGGAGGGCGGAACCGACGTCTCGCCGGAAAAGCAGATCCAGATCATCCAGGACCTGATCGCGCAGAAGCCGGTCGCCATCACCGTCGTTCCCAACTCTCCCGAGGCCCTCTCTGCCGTCCTCGAGCAGGCGCGCGCACAGGGCATCAAGGTGGTCTCTCACGAAGCAACCGGCATCAAGAACGTTGACGCGGACATCGAGGCATTCGACAACGCCTCCTACGGCGTTGACATCATGAAGAACATCGGGGAGTGCACGGGCGGCACCGGCAAGTACGTGCAGTTCGTCGGTGGTCTGACCGCCAAGACCCACATGGAATGGGTCGAGGCCGCCTACGACTACCAGTTGAAGAACTTCCCCGGCATGGAGCGCGTTGAGACGCCCATCGAGTCGACCGACAACGAGACCGCAGCCTACGAAAAGGCTAAGGAAGTCCTCGGCAAGTACCCGGACATCAAGGCCTTCCAGGGCTCCGCTGGTAACGACGTGCCCGGCATCGCCCGCGCGATCGAAGAGGCCGGCCTGTCCGATCAGGTCTGCGTCATGGGCACCTCCATCCCCTCGGCCTCCGCGAAGTACCTGGCCACCGGATCCATCGACAAGATCTTCTTCTGGGATCCCGCCCTCGCCGGCAAGGCCCAGCTGCAGATCGCGAAGATCCTCGCTGACGGTGGCACCATCACCGAAGGCACGGACCTTGGCATCGAGGGTTACAACAACCTCCACAAGCTCGACGGCTACGACAACGTCTGGGTCGGCAACGCCCAGATCGCCGCGGACGCCGAGCAGGCGAAGAACTACGACTTCTGATCACGCAGCCCCGGCCTCGTGACACATCGGCACGAGGCCGGGGCGGGCGTCCCACGACAGCGCAGTCGACAAGACACTCGAAGGAGAGCACATGCGCAGCAATGTGGATGAAGCACCGCGCCCCCACGGAGAAGGCGTCAGCGTGCAGGAGAACCCCTTTCTAGAGGTTCGGGATATCGGCAAGAACTTCGGCGGTGTTCGCGCCCTCGATGGCGTCAACATGGCCGTCTGGCCGGGCGAAGTGCTGTGCCTGGCCGGCGAGAATGGCTGCGGAAAGTCCACTCTCATCAAAGTCATCTCCGGAGTGCACGCGCCCGACGCGGGACGCATCCTCATCGACGGCCACACCGTCTCCTCGCTGACGCCGCTCAGCGCCATGGACGCCGGCATCCAGGTCATCTACCAGGACTTCAGCCTGTTCTCGAACCTGACGGTCGCTGAGAACATCATGATGACCTCGTCGGTTACGGAAAAGAAGAAGCTCTTCAGCTCCACGAACGCAAAGAAGCAGGCCGCGCAGATCGTCGAGCGCCTCGGCGTCCCGCTCCCGCTCGACGCCGACGTCGAACAGCTCTCCGTCGCAGACAAGCAGCTCACCGCCATCTGCCGCGCCCTGGCCGGCAACGCGAAGCTCCTCATCATGGACGAGCCGACGACCGCCCTCACCCAGCGTGAGGTCGCGCGTCTGTTCATCGTCGTCGAAAAGCTGAGCGCGCAGGGCGTCGCCCTCATCTTCGTGTCGCACAAGCTCGACGAGGTCATGGCGATTTCGCAGCGCGTCACCATCATGCGCTCCGGACGCAACGTCATCGATTCGCCGGTCGAAGACCTCGACCGCGAGAAGATCACCCACTACATGACCGGCAAGGAACTCGACCAAAGCCGACGCGTCCCGCCCCTCGCGGAGGACGCTGAGGAGCGTCTGCGCGTCGAATCCCTCACCTCCCAGGGAGGCTTCGAGGACGTCAGCTTCTCCGTGAAGAAGGGCGAAATCCTCGGCATCACCGGGCTCCTCGGATCCGGCCGTACCGAAATCGCCCAGGCCCTCTTCGGCCTCCTGCCCATCGACTCCGGACGCGTCTACATCGACGGCGAACACGTCGAGGTGGGCTCCATCGGACAGGCCATCAAGGCCCACATCGGATACGTCCCCGAAGACCGACTCACCGAGGGCCTCTTCCTCGACAAGTCGATCGCCGACAACGTCATCGCCGCGTCCATCGACCACCACACCTCGAAACTCAACACGCTGCGCAAAGACAAGATCCGCCAAACCATCGCCCACTACTTCGAGTCGCTGCGCATCAAAGCCCCCGACGTCCTCGCCCCCGTGCGCTCCCTGTCCGGCGGCAACGCCCAGCGCGTCGTCCTCGCGAAGTGGCTCGCGCGTAACCCCAAGGTCCTCATCCTCAACGGCCCCACGGTCGGTGTTGACGTCGGCTCCAAAGCCGAGATCCTCGACATCCTGCGCGAACAAGCGGAAGCCGGAATGGCCATCGTCATCATCTCCGACGACGCGCCGGAACTCGTCTCCTGCTGCCATCGAGTGCTCATCACCAAGGGCGGCCACATCGCCGCCGAACTGGCCGGTGAGGACGTCGATGCTCGAACGATTAGAAAGATGGTCGTGTCATGAACATGAATACCGTCGCACGGCGCGTCCTGCGCTGGATCTGGGGACCCAACCGTGAAGGAATCGTCCTGTCCGTCCTGGTTCTCCTGACCATCATCATGTCCGCGATCAGCCCCGCGTTCTTCACGGTCTCGACGCTCTTCTCCCTCTTGCGTTCCTCCATCGTCCCGATGATCTACGCCCTCGGCGTCCTCCTCGTCATCATCTCCGGCGGCATCGACGTCTCCTTCGCGGCCATCGCCTCGTTCGCCTCCTACGCCACGATCGTGTTCCAGCTGAGCCGAGGAATCAACATCGGCCTCGTCGGATCCTTCGCCATGGCGCTGACCATTGGAGCACTCCTCGGCCTGCTCAACGGCTACCTGATCTCCAGGTTCAAGCTCCCGACCCTCATCGTCACGCTCGGCACCCAGGGAATCTTCCAAGGCTTCCTCCTGGCGTACATCGGCTCCAAGTACATCGCCCAGCTGCCCGAGGGCATGGCGTCGGCCTCAACTGCGAACCTGGTCTCCGTCGAAACATCGACGGGCGTCGCACTGCTGCACTCCATGATCATCCCGGCCATCATCCTCGCGATCGTCATTGCGCTGGTGCTCAGCCGGACCATGTTCGGGCGCGCAATCTACGCGATTGGCGGCGACACCGAATCCGCCCACCGAGCCGGCATCAACGTCAAACGCACCCAAATCTGGGTGTACGTCATCGCCGGAACCCTCGCCGCAACCGCCGGCATGGTCTACATGATCCTCGGTAGGTCCGCCAACCCCCAGGAACTCGTCGGCCACGAACTCGACATCATCGCCGCCGTCGTCCTCGGAGGCGCGTCGATCTTCGGCGGACGCGGATCCGTGCGCGGAACGATCCTCGGTGTGCTGCTCGTCCAGCTCATCAACAACTCGCTGATCCTCATCGGCGTCCCCAGCGCCTGGCAGCGCGCCGCCGTCGGCCTGCTCCTCGTCGCCGGTGTCGGCATCCAAGCGCTCGCCGCAAAGCGCAGCACGCGAACGCTGCGCGCCAAGAGCGCCCAGGCCGACCACAGCAACGCCGTTCCCCAAGCCGTCGAAGGATGAGTCCCATGAACAACACACTCCGCGACACAAACTCCCGGATTGATCGCTTCAGCGCCTCGCTCCTCTCCCGGCTGCGCCGCGACCGGTCGATCGCCCGCATGGTCCTCATCCTCCTCGTGGCCATCGGAATCTTCTCGATCCTCTCCCCGAGCGTGTTCCTCACGGGCCTCAACCTGCAGAACATGCTGCTCGCCGTCGCAGAAATCGGCATCCTCTCCATCGCCATGATGATCTCGATGGTCACCGGCGGCATCGACCTGTCGCTCGTCGCCATCGCGAACCTCTGCGCGATCACCGTGTCGACCCTGTACACCTCGAGCGCGCTGGGCGGAACCGAGCAATGGGGCCCCGTCATTATCCTCATCGGGCTGGGCGTCGGACTCCTGTGCGGCCTCGTCAATGGTGTCCTCATCGCCTACGTCGGTGTCACCCCGATCCTCGCCACGCTCGGCACCATGCAGATCTTCAACGGCCTCGCCGTTGTGTGGACGGGCGGCAAAACCCTCTACGGATCCCCCGAAGCGCTGACGGCGTTCGGCAAGACCGCAGTCGCAGGAGTTCCCCTCCTCTTCATCGTCTTCGGACTCGTCGCCCTCCTCGTCGGATTCATCCTTAACCGCTCCCCGCTGGGACTGTCCCTCTCCCTCGAAGGATCCAACGGGACGGCCGCCCGATTCTCCGGAATTCGTTCCTCCCGAATCCTCCTGAGCTCCTACCTGCTCACCGGATTCCTCGGCTCCCTCACGGGCATCGTGTTCATCGCACGAAACCCCACGGCCTCGGCGGACTACGGCGCCTCCTACGTGCTGCTCGTCATCGTCATCGCCGTCCTCGGCGGGACCAACCCGAATGGTGGTTTCGCCACCGTCGGCGGCGTATTCCTGGCGGCCCTCACCCTCCAGGTCGTCCAAAGCGGCTTCACCTCCATGCGCCTATCCGCCTTCCAGTACGCAATCGCCCAGGGCGTCATCCTCATCGGCGTCCTCGTTCTCGACTGCGTCGACTGGAAAGACGTTCGAACACGCCTGACATCGACGTTCAGGCGCCCACAACCAGCAGCCGCCCTCAATAGCGGCGCAACAGAAAGGAAATGATCATGAAGAAGATCATTAACAACCCCGACCAGTTCGTCGATGAGATGGTTGAGGGCATTCTCCTGGCGCACCCCGATCAGGTTCGCACCCCCGGAGACGACAGGCGTGTCCTCGTCCGTGCCGACAGCCCCGCACCCGGCCGGGTCGGCATCGTCACCGGCGGCGGCTCCGGTCACCTCCCCCTCTTCAAGGGCTACGTCGGCAAGGGGCTGTGCTCCGGCGTCGCCATCGGTAACGTGTTCTCCTCCCCGTCGGTCCAGCAGTGCGCCGACGCCGCCAAGGCCGTCGACGGCGGAGCAGGCGTGCTCTTCCTCTACGGCAACTACGGCGGCGACGTCTTCAACTTCGACCTGGCCGTCGACCTCCTCGAACTCGACGGCATTGAGACGCGCACCGTCCTCGGCTGCGACGACGTGGCCTCTCAGCCCAAGGAACGCGCCAAGGACCGCCGCGGCGTCGCCGGTATCTTCTTCGCCTACAAGGCCGCGGGCGCTGCCGCCGAGCGCGGTGACAGCCTCGACGAAGTAGCCGCCGTCGCCCAGAAGGTCGTCGACAACACGGCCACCATGGGTGTCGGCCTGTCCCCGACGATCCTCCCGACCACGGGCGCCGCATCCTTCGACCTGCCCGAAGGGGAAATGGAAATCGGCATCGGCATCCACGGTGAACCCGGCATCCACCGCGGCCCCCTCGGAACCGCTGACGAGATCGCGGACCAGATCCTCGACTCCGTCATCCCCGACCTGGGCCTGGCTGAGGGTGATCGTGTCGCCGTCCTCGTCAACGGCCTCGGCGCCACACCCCTCGAAGAGCTCTACCTGCTCTACCGCCGCACCCACCAGAGGCTCGAGGAACTCGGCGTCGTCATCGAACGCCGCTACATCGGTGAATACGCGACGTCCCTCGAAATGGCCGGCGCCTCGATCTCGCTGCTCAAGGTCGATGACGAGCTCCTCGAGCTCCTCGACGCCCCCGCCCAGTCCCCGTTCTTCAGGGAGGCATGACAATGCGTTCACCCGAACTCATCCAGCGCATTCAGGATTCGATGACGCTGCTCATCGAATCATCGGACGAACTGCGTGACCTTGACCAGGTCCTCGGCGACGGCGACCTCGGCATCACGATTTCCGCGGGTGCCCGCGCGGTCATCGAGGCTCTCAAGGACATGCCGACCGAGCCCGAACCCGCTCCCTCCGACGTGGCGCGCGCCTGCGCGAAGGCATTCGCCAACGCCAACCCGTCGACGATGGCGGCCCTGGTTGCCGGTGGCCTCCTCGCCGGATCGAAGGTGTGGGTCGGCTGCGAGGACGTCACGGCCGTCGAGGCCGAGGCCTTTATCCGCGCGGCGGCAAGCTCCATCTCGCACCGAGGCAAGAGCCAGGTGGGGGACAAGACCATCCTCGACGCGATGGTCCCCGCCGTCGATTCGCTGGCCCACAGCATCGAGGCTAACCCCGCGGTCGCTTCAGACAGCGCGCTCGCGGCGGCGGCCCTCGATAGCGCCATCGCCGACGCCGCCGAGGCTGTCGTCGCCACCCGCGACCTTCAGTCGCAGCGCGGCCGCGCCTCCTGGCTGCAGGACCGCTCGATCGGTCTCCAGGACCCCGGTGCCACCGCGTTCCTGCGGGCCCTC
>ERZ773024.711-NODE-711-length-11962-cov-3.364072_pt1 | contig 11962 bp, 14 predicted proteins | sample MGYA00511667_ERZ773024 | MGnify/ENA primary metagenome ERZ773024 (study PRJEB29015, sample SAMEA2738117) | human oral metagenome | biome: human oral; feature: human-associated habitat; material: saliva | place: China | collected 2258 ... | reverse complement strand
TCTACTTAGGTGAGAATATCGCTTCGACATCTGCGAAGAAAATCGTTGAGAAAGGACTCGTGCAAGTGCCAGAAGGACGTCACGTATTCCCAGGATTAACGGTAAAAGAAAACCTTGAACTAGGGGCTTTTCTACGCAAGGATAAAGAAGAAATTCAAAAAGATATGGAAGCCGTCTTCGAACGTTTCCCAATCTTGAAAGAGAGAAAAGATCAAGATGCGCAAACACTCTCTGGTGGGGAACAACAAATGCTAGCGATGGGCCGTGCGTTAATGAGCCGTCCAAAACTATTATTGTTGGATGAACCTTCAATGGGGTTAGCGCCAATCTTCATCCGCGAGATTTTCAAAATCATTCAAGAAATCCAAAAGACAGGGACAACGGTACTTTTAATCGAGCAAAATGCGAAAATGGCATTGTCGATTTCAAATCGTGCGTATGTACTAGAAACTGGATCAGTGGTCCTTAGCGGTACAGGACAAGAGTTGTTAGAAAGTGATGAAATTCAGAAAGCATATCTAGGAGGGTAATCATGGAAGTTAAAGATTATATGTCAACCAACGTTATTACAGTAACGCCTGAAACAACGGTGATGAAAGCTCTAGACTTAATGAAGGAGCACGACATTCACCGCTTGCCAGTCGTGGAAGACGGGAAGTTAGTCGGCTTACTTACAGAGGAATTAGTCGCAGGTCACTCCCCTTCAATGGCGACAAGCCTATCAATGCATGAGTTGAACTACTTATTAAACAAGACGGCTGCGAGCGAAATTATGCAAAAGCAAGTCTTAACAGTGAAGGCTCATACATTATTAGAAGAAGCGGCGTCTCTGATGCGTCAACAAAAAGTCGCCGTCCTACCAGTAGTAGATGCGCGTGGGCACGTGGAAGGGATTATTACCGACAAAGATATTTTCGATGCGTTTATCGAAATTTCTGGATACAACACTCCAGGTTCTCGTTTATTCATTGAAATCAATGAAGATAAACCAGGTCCTCTGGAAGAAATTTCGGATGTGTTGCGTGAAAACAACGTGAACGTTTCGACGATTTCGGTATATCACCGTGATGGGAAAGTGCAAGTGGTGCTTCATGTGGATTCAACGAATCCGGATGAAGTGGCGGACTTTATCGCACAAAAAGGCTATCGCGTGATTTCAGCGATGAAGAAATAGGTTAAAGGGTTAAAGCGTTGCTTTAAAATCCTTGGACATCTTCATAGTTATAGAAACAACTGCACCGGACTGAGCCTAGGTCTCAGGCCTTGCGAAAATCAAAGAGCTCCAAAGCGATTCTCGCTATGGAGCTCTAATTCTTTTCGCATGCGAATCGTTCTTTCTATGACTATAGAGTCCAAGGATTTTTTTGCAACGCTAATCTGGGTGTGTCTGTTCACTAGGAATCACGCTTTTTATGAAAAGCACGCACTGGTCGGAGTTCTCAGCGGGCGTTGAGTGGAGGCGGGGGACGGTGTATAATGGTGGGGAGATTCAAGGAGGTTTTGCGGATGAAATTTGATTTTACAACGGAATATGACAGACGTGGGATGGATGCGCTAGCTGTGGATGGGCTGGGGTTGATTCCAGGGAAGTCGCCAGATAGACCGAAGAAAGGCTTCGATGTGATTCCGATGTGGATCGCGGACATGAGTTTTCCAACGGTGCCGACGGTGATTTCGGCAATGCAAAAACGATTGGAACATCCGATTTTCGGGTACTTTATGCCTTCTAAAGAGTACTACGAGAGCATTATTCAGTGGCATGCGCGCCACCATCAAGTGACAGGATTAACGCGCAAGCATATCGGTCATGAAAATGGCGTGCTTGGGGGAGTCGTTTCGACGTTAACATCATATGCTGCGCCTGGGGATAGCGTGTTAGTGCATAGCCCAACCTATGTCGGATTTACGCAGTCGTTAAACGATAATGGATTGAAGGCCGTGCATAGCCCGCTTGTAAAAGACGAACAGGGTGTTTACCGTATGGACTTTGAGGATATGGAACGAAAAATTAAAGCGCATAAGATTCATGTCGCCATTTTCTGTTCACCGCATAATCCGAGTGGCCGTGTATGGGAAAGAGAAGAAATTGAACGTGCGATGGAAATTTACCGCAAGTATGATGTGATTGTCGTCTCGGATGAAATTTGGTCAGATATTATTTTTAAAGGCCATAAACATATTCCAACGCAGTCGATTTCAGAAGATGCAAAGAACCGCACAGTAGCCATGTATGCGCCAAGTAAGACATTCAACTTGGCAGGGCTCGTGGGAAGTTATCATGTGATTTACAATGATGCGTTAAGAGACCGCGTGGAATCAAAAGGGATGAAGCCGCATTATAACGCGATGAATGTGATGTCGATGCATGCGTTAATCGGGGCGTATCAAGAAGAAGGATACGAGTGGCTGGAAGAGTTGCGTGAGGTGATTGAGAAGAATGCGGACTACGCGTGCGATTTTATTCACCGTGAATTTGACGGCGTGGAAGTGACCAAACCAGAAGGCACGTATATGCTCTTTATCGACTGTTCCAAGTTTTTAGCAAAACACAATCTAACGCTGGAACAGCTCGAAAAACGCGGCTGGGATGTCGGCGTTGCTTGGCAAGATGGCAAGATGTTCTTCGGCGAAGGATGCATCCGTATCAACCTCGCGTTGCCGTACGCACGTGTTGTAGAAGCATTTGACCGTATGAAAAAATATGTATTCGTGGACACTGTGCCACCATTAGACTAGGAGGATTTTCATGACAAAAAAAGTACTTCAAACAGAACAGGCTCCAAAAGCAATTGGACCTTACTCACAAGGAGTAGCCTACACAGGAGAAACGATTGTCGTCTCTGGACAGTTGCCAATCGTTCCTGAAACAGGGGAGTTCGCAGGAAGTGATATCGCTAGCCAAACGCATCAATCATTGAAAAATATCCGTGCGATTTTAGAAAGTGCAGGGGTAGGAATGGATGCGGTCGTGTCGACAACCGTGCTACTAGCAGACATCAACGACTTTGCGAAGATGAATGAAGTATATGGAGAGTATTTTGCTTCTCCATATCCAGCGCGCATGGCATTCCAAGCAGCAGCCTTACCAAAGAATGCTCTTGTAGAAATCCAAGCGATTGCTGTAAAAGGATAAAGAAATTAAGCACTTGCGTCCGGTGGCGTAAGTGTTTTTTGTTGGGGATTTTCTTCTAAGGGGCGAGCGGTTGTGATAAAATAAGGGAAATAAGAAGAAAAGAGGCGTTGTGAGTGCAGGCTGTAGAACAACCAAAAAAATCAAAACTATGGGCGCTGTTAAGCGGAATACTAGGAATTGTATGGGGTGGACTCATCTTTGTGGCGCCGTCTTATATCTTGCCGAATATTTTTTCGATTGTCATTTTTAGTATTGTTTTTCCATTTACCGCACCCTCAGAAGAAACACTTCAAATTCTGCACCAAACGCAGATGATGTTTATGTATCTCGTTGTGTTTATTTGGGTGATGTTTATTGTCGCTAGAATTAGTCATCGCTATTATAAAAAGACGGGCGAAGTTCCGTATTGGATTACAAAAATCTTTTTACTGGCAGCCAGTTTAGGAGTGATTGCGACGTTGCCGGTTCTCCTGTCCTATATTCCAGGATTAACGGGTATCAATGATGTAACACTTCAAATCGGTGGAATGGGATCCGTTCTCATTATCACGGGCGGAGTTTCTGGACTATTGGGGTTAATTTCTGGAGCTGGATATTTAATTTCGTTAAATCGATTTGACCGTTAGAGGAGTTGAGAAGATGAAAGATAAAAGATGGGCCAAAATTAGTGCGTTCGTGGGGATTCTAGGTGGGCCTTTAGCGCTCTTTTTCCTATTGTCGTTATTTGCGGCTGGACTTGGCGCCAGTCGTTCGGGGGCAATGCTGTCCCTTGCATTATTAGTGACGACATTTGGAATTATTTTTTTCGTAGCGTTGAAAAGTGCGCACTATTATAAAGCGGACAAACGTGTGAATCAGGTGACTGCAAATCTATTTGTAGCCTCAAGCGGTGTAGGTTTCGTTATAAGCTTACTGATTGGGTCGGCAAATGTTCCGATTGTCAGCGAAGTCCTTGATTGGATTATGCTCGCGGTATTCGACGGAAGTGATGGCTTTGAACGTGCGCTCATGCTAATGTTTCTGTCATCGATTTTATCCGTTGTCTGGGGTATTTATTATGCAATGTGCCTAAGGAAATTTAAAGATTCGAACTAAAGGAGAGGTGTGAGATGGAAGAATTAACATGGGCATTACGAAGTGCTCAGGTCGGTATTAAGGGAGGGGCACTTTTGCTAGTGGCTACGGTTGTACTATTCGCTGCAGGGCTTGGGGCAGATGGGTTCCTGTTTACGATTGCAGCCTTACTGATAGTGGCTACTTATGTGACCATCTTCGTAGTCGCTCTTAAAAGTTCTATTTATTATAAGGGAGATTCACGAGTGAAGAAGTGGGCCTCGAACTTGTTTTTACTGGCAGGGATTTTAGGCTGTGTCCCAATCATTATCGTGATCCTGAGTAAAGTTCTGTTCTTAGATCAAGCCTTGCTTCAATTCTTTGATGTGATTGAGGAAGAAGTGGATATTTTTCTGATTCTCTTTCCTCCTATCGTAGTCGTTGGGGTTCTGTCGATTATTAGTGGCCTCGGTTACGCTTCTTGCTTGAAGAATTTTAAAGAATAGTGCAGAACGAAGCTCGTTTGGTGGCTTTTAAAAAATGAGAGCTAAAGATTTAAAGGAGAAAAGAACATGCAAAGTAAAAAATGGGCATTACGAAGTGCAAGGGTAGGGATTATTGGCGGAATATTTTTAACAGTATCTCCGCTGATTTTATTTAGCGTAAGGAATGAGCAGTTGGCTAAAATTATCAGTATTCTAGTAATGTGTACGTGGGCGACTATTTTCTATGTAGCAATAAGAGCTAAAATTTACTATAAGAAAGATAAACGAGTCGCGAAGTCGGTTACTGATTGGTTTTTGCTGGCGGGAATTCTAGGGTTGATTCCAATTTTTATCTATTCCCCACTAATGTTTATTGTTGGAGTTTTGTCAATTTCTGGAGGTGCTGGGTACGCTAGCTGTATTCAAGATTTAGAAGATTAGTTCGGAACGAAGCTAATTTGGTGGATTTTATTGAAAGGGACAAATAGATAGGAGATTCGAATATGGAAGACAAAAAGTTGGTGTTAAAGTGCATTAAGCTTGGAATTTTTGGTGGGTTGTTTTTAGTGGTAGCCCCAACCGTGTTATACATTTCATTGATGGGGTTGAGTATTCCATTGTTTTTGGGGATAGCCTGTCTAGTGTCATATACGGTTATAGGGATTATAATTACTGCTATTGAAAGTAAAAATTACTATAAAGGAGACTCTCGAGTCCATAAATGGGTAGCTGATTTATTTTTACTGATCGGTATTTTAGCGTTTGTCCCAATCTTCATCCGATGGCTAGGGGACATTCCTTTTTTAAGCAACGTTTTACCTGGGTATAACGAATTTATTCAATCCGGAGATGAGCCTTTTGCGAATATATTTCTATGGATACGGAGTTTTGGAGTATTGTCGATTATTGGAGGTTTTGGGTACGCTAACTGCATTGAAAATTTTAAAGAATAGTGCGGAACGAAGCTCATTTGGAGGATTTTAAAAAATGAGAGCTAAAGAGTTAAAGGAGAAAAGAACATGCAAAGTAAAAAATGGGCAATATGGAGTGCATTTGTGGGCATTATTGGAGGAGCATTTTTAATGGTGTCTCCCTTAGGGCTAATCGCAGCAGGGATTGGAGCAAAGAGAACGGAGTTAAATTCAATACTCCTTCTTATGTTGTGTACGTATTTGGCAATTTTCTTTGTGGGGATGAAGAGTAAGCTTTACTATAAAGGGGATGACAGAGTCTCTACATTCGTAGCCAATACGTTTGTCGTAGCAGGAGCTATCGGATGTTTCCCAATCTTTATGGAAATCCTCACTAGAATTCCCATTTTATATGAATTGTTCTATTGGTTATTTAGTTTCGTTTTTTTTGGACAGGATCCCTTTTCTCTCATTTTCCTATCAATAGAATTTGTAGCTATTCTATCGATTGTCAGTGGTATTGGATATGCAGTCTGCTTGAAAAACTTTTAAAGAATCATAGGGTACCTTAAGCTTGGAGAGTTTCTCTAGGCTTTTTTATTTTGCATGCTTTATAATGATTGGGACAAAGAAAATTGGAGGCTAGTATGAAAGTTATTGTTATTGGTGGAGGGACGAGCGGTTTGATGGCATCGGTCAGTGCGGCGATGCATGACGCGGAAGTTGTATTGCTTGAGAAGAATCCAACCCTTGGAAAGAAATTATTACATACAGGGGGAACTCGTTGTAATGTGACGAACCGTCGTACCCCAGAAGAAATCGTGAAGCACATTCCGGGAAATGGCCGCTTCTTATATAGTGCCTTTTCGCAATTTGACAATCAGGATATTATTCAGTTCTTCGAGAGCCGTGGTGTGCGCCTGAAGGAAGAAGATCACGGGAGAATGTTTCCTGTGACCGATTCGGCTAAGACGATTCTGGAGACATTTATTCAGGAGATTAAGAAGCTAGGCGTCAACGTTCGTACGAATGTGAAAGTGAAGACGATTCGTATCAGTGATGGAGCCGTGCGAGTGGTGGAGCTTGATAATGGCGAGCAACTGGAAGCCGATGCAGTTATCCTAGCAACAGGCGGGAAATCTTATCCAAAGACGGGTTCGACAGGAGATGGGTATGGCATCGCAAAAGTAGCGGGCCATACGATTACACCGCTCTTTGCGACAGAAGTTCCGCTAACGAGTGGCGAAGAGTTTATCCAAAAAGGCGAGCTTCGTGCGCTGTCGCTTCGCAATGTGGCGCTTAGTGTCTTAAATGGCAAAGGAAAGCCTGTTGTGACGCATCAGATGGATATGATTTTCACGCATTTTGGAGTGAGCGGTCCAGCCGTTTTACGTTGTTCGAGCTTCGTGCATCAAGTGCAGGAGAAAGAAGGCAAGAAGGAAGTCGTGATGAGTCTTAATGCATTGCCTGACATGAGCGAGGAGGAACTCGATGCGCAATTTCGTTCGTTTGTGGAGGATGCACCTCTGAAATCTATTAAAAATCATTTAAAAGGGTTACTTCCTGAACGTTATGTAGAATTTTTACTAGCAAGAGTGGGGATTAGTGACCAAACAGCGGTCAACCGTTTAAGTGAAGTCAACTGGGCACAGATTAAAGAAGCCTTGACGAATTTCCGCTTTACGGTCAATGGATCATTGCCGATTGAGAAGGGATTTGTGACAGGTGGAGGCGTTCATTTGAAAGAAGTGAACCCGAAAACCTTAGAGTCAAAATTAACCCAAGGGCTGTATTTCTGCGGAGAGCTTTTAGACATCCACGGGTACACAGGTGGGTACAATATCACCGCAGCTTTTGTAACGGGTTACGTTGCCGGTATGCATGCATCTTTGGGGTATTAAATTTCTAGAAAATTGGGATTAAACATCACAATTTCTTCATAAAACTTGGTTATAGTAATTGTATTCCCAAATAAGAATTATTTACTCCCAAGTAAATAAAACTCTATCCTTTTTTCCTCCCGTTTCTGACGGGAGGTTTTTTGTTGTATAAAATAAAAAAAGCAGTCCGAAGACCGCTTTATCAAAGTGAACATTGGTGGAGTGACCTTTCCACATCTCTTTCAGACCACAAGGGTGCGATAGCTGCCTGTTCTATCCTCAATGTTCTTTGCATTTCTATTATAATGAAAATGACAGAAGGGTGCAATTTTTCTAAAAAGTAACTGAATGCAATGTAAATTTGTGCTACAATAAGCCTATTGACAGTGTGAGGAGTTTGTGATGGCAGAGAAGAAATTAATGGAGAAGGTTGTACGAAAAGTACTACACTCATTTCCAAAGGTGAATATGCCGGACCCGTTTGTCCCTTATCCAATTGCGTACCCGCCGGGCGCCAAGAGTCGCTTTGAGATTTTTGTGCATGTGGCTGAGCGTGGGAATGGACCTCTTGGGCATGTGGATTTATGTATCGATGGGTTTGTTTATTCGTATGGAAATTATGATGAGACCAATTTAAAACTAGGTGGTTGGATTGCGGAAGGTGTTCTGATTAAAGCGCCGCGTGAAGAGTATATGCTCTTTTGTAAAAACCACTACCAAAAAGCGTTGCATATTTATACGATTGCTGTGACGGATGAGCAGATGGATGCCATTCATTCTTACTTGAATAAGATTCTAGAACCGACAACACAGTGGCGTCCAACGGGAGAAGCGATTTACTATAATCCAACGTTTGACCGTTTTGAAGAGATGTATGTGTATTTCATGGCGCAACAGATGGATACCGTGTTCTATAAATTCAATCGTTCGAAGTTCATGACGTATAATGGTTGGACGAGAAACTGCGTTAGCTTCGCGGATCACGTGGCAAAAGTGTTGCGTGAAAGAGAGTTGCGTGCCAAAAATATGGTTTTTCCTGCGCAATACCATAAACGGCTCCAAAAACTTCTAAAGAAAAACTCTCCGCTGATTACAAATTATGAAGTGTATTAGTCTATAAAAATTGGTGAATTTATATGAAATGTTCAGTGAAATTATATGAGCCATTATATACATTGAAGACTATCGATGAGGGTATCTGGATTGTTGATGGTGAAATTGTTGAGATGAATTTTAAAATCACTCAAGTACCATTTAGCACTCGAATGACCGTGGTGCGATTGGAAAATAATGACTTATGGATTCATTCTCCTATTCATTTAACACCGCAGTTGCGAAGTGAAATCGATGAGCTGGGTCATGTGAAGCATATAGTTGCTCCAAATAAATTGCATTACGTATATATGGAAGAGTGGAGTCAAGCCTATCCGGATGCGAAACTTTGGGCGACAAAAGGATTGGAAAAAATTTTTGACAACTTCCAGTCCATTGAAAGTTATACAATCTTAGATAAAACAATCGACATTAGTTGGCTAGATGAAATTGATTATCTTCCGTTTGAAGGAAGTGCCGTTATAGAAGAGTCAGTATTTTTCCACAAAAAGAGTAAAACGTTAATTCTAACGGACTTAATTGAGAATATTGAAGTTGGAGAAGAGTGTTCATGTTTGCATCGTTTCTTGTTTAAAATAGGGGATAATGCATATCCAAACGGGCATACTCCAAGAGATTTAAGAATGACATTCTTTTTTAATAAGGAAACAGCTCAAAAGTGTTATCAACAAATAAAAGCGTGGAATCCTGTCAATGTTCTATTTGCACATGGAAAATGTTTTATTGGAAATGCTGAGGAAAAATTACCACAGGCATTCTTTTGGTTAGAGAAAAAATAAGCTACCTTGGAACTCCAAGGTAGTTTTTAGTTTGAAAGCGAAAGAGACCAACAGAACCTTAAGTTTTTCATTATTGAAAGTCGGAGTTTAAATCGGTATACTATACTAAGAATTGAATAATTCTAATTAGAAAAAATGGAGGTAATCATAATGATTAAAGAACTTATTAGTTTAGGAAAATTTGCTAAAAAATCAAGTGTATTTGCGGGAGGAGTTTTATTTGGATCGTTAGGATTAAAACTATTAGCGAGCAAAGACGCAAAGCATGTATATGCTAAAGCGGTCGCTACTTCTTATAAATTAAAAGATGGTATTGACGCAACTGTTTCTACTGTAAAACAACATGCAGATGATGTCTTAGAAGAAGCAAAAGACTTATATGCTGAAGAAAAAAATGCACAATTAGTAGTAGAAACTAGTGAAAAATAATGAAGTTTGTTATTAAACATCAATCAAACTCTAGAGTACGTTTAGAACTCCCTTTTACATGTCCGCATTCAGTCCAAATGTATTTAGAGGAACTAGCTTGCACAGTCCCAGGTATTGAAAAACTGCACTTTTATAAAGATTTAAAACATGTAGGAGTTTATTTTACTCAAGGGAAAGTTCAACAAGTTCAAAGGTTTTTATCTTTGATTCAAATGGAGAACGTAATTGAAAAACAAAAAGAAGTCCAGTGGCTAGTAGCTTCTTCACCATATGATATTATTTCAACGCATCTCTATAGAAGAATGCTTTCAAAAGTCCTTCTTCCAACACCTATTCGTATGGGATGGATACTTATGAAAATGGTGAAGTTTGGAAAAGCTGCTTTCCAATCCATTTGTGAGAAAAAACTTTCTATGAGTTTACTCGATTTTGTCGCTATAGCGACTTCTGTGGCGATGGGGGATCATAAGACTGCAGATATGATCATGTTCCTATTAAATTTAGGGGATGATTTAGATGATTGGTCCCAAAAGAAATCGATTGAAGAGCTCGAAAAAAACTTAACAAATAATATTTATGAAATATGGATTGAAAAAGAAGGCGAGCGCTTCAAAAAAATGAGCAATCATGTTGAAGTAGGAGATGTTTTTGTTGCTACGGAAGGTCAAGAAATTTACTTTGACGGAAGAGTTGTCAATGGAAGAGGCTACTTAAATGAAAGTTCATTAACAGGTGAGTCTTTCCCTGTCTCTAAGAAGATTGGGGATATGGTCTACGCTAATACAGTTGTAGAGCATGGCGAACTATTAGTAGAAGTGACGAATAAGCAACAAAACTTACGCTTGCAGCAAATTGTTCAGCTGATTAAATCGAGTGAATTTCATCAATCGAAACAGCAAAAGCAATTAATGGAAAAAGCAGATGGGTTAGTGAAATATAATTTCATCGGGATGGCGTTGACGTATTTATTCACACGCTCAGTCTCTAAAGCACTCACTTTCCTATTAGTGGATTATTCATGTGCGTTAAAATTATCTTCACCAGCAACTTATTTAACAGCCATTAAAGCAGCTTCTAATCAGGGGATTGTCATTAAAGGATCTAATTCTTTAGATGAATATGCACAAGTTGATACTTTTGTTTTTGATAAAACGGGGACATTGACAACTGGAGTTCCAAAAATTCAACGAATTATTGCGTATGAAGGTTATGATGATGCGGAAGTTTTACGAATTGCAGCTTGTTTGGAGGAACATATTTACCACCCGATTGCGACGGCTGTTGTTAAGAAGGCAGAAGATGAGGGGATTGAACATGAGGAAATGCATGGGAAATTAACTCACGTAGCTTCAAAAGGAATCGTATCATCGATTGATGGAAAAAGAGTCGTCATCGGAAGTTTGGAATTATTAGAAGATGAGAAGACGACTATTTCCAATGAGCAAAAAGCAGTGATTGAAGAATATAGCCAAAAATACAACTTACTTTATTTAAGTTATGACGGAAAATTAATTGCCATTTTCCTTATTGATACTCCGTTAAGAGGAGAAGCGGTTGTATTATTGAAAGAGTTAAAAGAAAAAGGAAAACAGATTGTACTTCTTACAGGGGATACACAAAAACGTACAGAAACAATTTGCTCGCTGATTCCATTTGACAGAGTTTATACACAAGTGAAGCCAGAACAAAAGCATCAAGTAATTGAGCAGCTTCAAGAGGAAGGTCATCATGTTTTGATGATTGGAGACGGAATTAATGATTCTGCTGCACTCTCTCTTGCAAATGTAGGTATTGTTATGGCAGGCGCTTCAGATATTGCTCGTCAAGCCAGCGATATCTTATTCTTAAATGAACAGTTAACGGGATTAGAGGTTTTGGAAAATATAACCGAACAACTAAATCGCCAATTAGATGCCAATTTAAAACATACAGTGGGTATTAATTCGTTCTTAATGGGATTAGGTTTGATTGATATTGTTTCTCCTAGTCTATTAGCGGTATTGCATAATGTGACCACAACGTTTATTATCGGTAAGAGTTTGACGTATATTCAATAATAAAAAGCAAGGTGAATTCACCTTGCTTTTTGTTTCAACTGATTACAAATTATGAAGTGTATTAAAAGAAGCTACCTTGTAGAAAAACAAGGTAGCTTTTTCCATCTAATTAGTGGTTTTGT
>ERZ773024.710-NODE-710-length-11974-cov-2.519087_pt1 | contig 11974 bp, 7 predicted proteins | sample MGYA00511667_ERZ773024 | MGnify/ENA primary metagenome ERZ773024 (study PRJEB29015, sample SAMEA2738117) | human oral metagenome | biome: human oral; feature: human-associated habitat; material: saliva | place: China | collected 2258 ... | reverse complement strand
TATCTTTTCCACTATTTTCCGGCTGCGCGCAAATTATAGCCCTTTGCTAAGCCTTCGTAAGACTTCATTAAGCCTTTGTCTTGCGATAACTCTCCACAAGTGCTACAAGGACATTGGATTATCTCAAACAAAATGTAGGAAACAAGAGGGGGAAATCTCGGAGATGCGCAGAAAAGTCTCCGACATCTGTCTGGAAATCTCCAAGAAAAAATGGAAAATGTCGGAGAGTTTGCCTACTCATCGAAGAGTCATCGAGAAACGAGGTTATTTCCTTGCCTCAAAGAGCCCAAAGCGAGGAAGAAGGAAACGGAGGGTAAACGAATCTTAAAATGACTTTCTCACGCGCGCATGTACACGCGCATTACAGCGATTTTCGTATTTTTGCTTTCACAACCTTCACAGAAAACTCTGTAACCTATTATGTTTCAATTCGTAGTGCGCATCTTTCGGACATATTTTAACACATGTCGGTTCCATCGTCCTATTTTCCTACCTTTCGACTGCTTCAAGCTGTCTTGTAAAAGCAGAAAAATCTTTCCCTAAAATAGAACATTCAACACCCCCTGCGTGAAGGTTGTGAAAGCAAAAAACACGAAATTCCAGGGATGCGCGCGAGCGTACGCGCCCACACGAAGAAATCGCACCCTCTTTGAGGCGGCAGCAAGGCCTCTCCATCCTCTTCTCTTAAACAATCTCAAAATTCAGTGCTGAACGTCTAGTTTTAACATTTATAGTGACACTTTCGGCTATTTGCATCCCCATATATAATAGGGGGGCCACACACAAAGAAATGAGAAGAAAAAGAAGCACGAGATAATTTGTCAGCATTCGAGACAGCATCTCAGAGATTTTCGTTACTTTTGTAGTTATAAATATCTTTCGGTTATGAACACTATGTTTGCTGACTACATTGCACGCATCGAGATTTCAAGTCTCTGGAGCGGACACAAACACATCGTCTGGCAACTGCGCCCCGACGTGAATGTGCTGAGTGGAAAAAATGGCGCAGGAAAAAGCACCATCCTTTCGCGCATGGTGCAGCAGGTGGGCAGCCTCTCCGCTTCGGGCGAACTGCACCTCGGAGCACGACTGGGCGTGAAGCTCGACCTTTTCCCCACTGATGCTCAGCGCATACGCTATGACGTGGTGCGCTCGGTGGATCGCCAGATGGTGACAAGCGAACGCGTGACTACCCTCGCTGAAGGACAAGTGGTGACCGAACTCGACTGGCAACTCTATCAACTGCAACGCCGATATCTCGACTATCAAGTGAACATCGGCAATCGCATGATTGCCCTCCTCACCAGCGGAAGCGAGTCAGCGCGCGAAGAAGCGGCTGCCGCTGCCGAGGCTAAGACGCATTTTCTGGATTTGGTGGACGAACTCTTTGCCGAAACGGGCAAACGCATCGACCGCGAAAGCAATGAACTGCGCTTTTTCCAATACGAAGAGGTGCTTTCGCCCTACGTGCTTTCTTCAGGAGAAAAACAAATGCTCATCATTCTCCTCACCACGCTCACGCAAGATCGCCAACCTTATGCGCTCTTCATGGACGAGCCAGAGGTGTCGCTACACTTTGATTGGCAAAAACGCCTCATCTCGATGGTGAGGAGCTTAAACCCTAACGCGCAGATTATTCTCACCACTCACTCCCCTGCGGTGATTATGGATGGCTGGGAGGACTGTGTGACTGAAGTGTCGGAGATTACATTCTAATGACCTTTTGGGGTTAAATGCTTTTGCCTTATGTCTCGTCTCTCTCACCATATCAATTCGGCCTACATCGCAGCGGCCAACCGCTTGCGAGGCAAAAAGGCGCGCCGCATAGTGGTGGCCTATGTGGAAAGCTATGACGACATCTTGTTTTGGAAAGATGTCTTGCGAGAAGTGGAAACCGAAGCGATGGAGTTTGAGGTGATGCTGCCCTCGCAAACCTCGCTCGGAAGGGGCAAGAAGATAGCTCTCTCCAACCGATTGGGGCATAGCATGATTGCTTGTGTGGATGCCGACTATGATTTTCTCATGCAAGGCGCCACTCCTACGAGCGAAATGGTGTGTCGTTCGCCCTTTGTTTTGCACACAGGGGTCTACGCCATCGAAAATTTGCAATGCCACGCTGCAACCTTGGCGCACGTATGTGTGATGGCGACACTCAATGACCAGGAGGTGATGGACTATGAGGCTTTCTTCGCGGAATTTTCTGAAATCATTTTTCCTCTCTTGGTGTGGAATGTGTGGGCATATTGCTACGGTCGCTACACGCAGTTTTCACTCTCCGACTTTGCGCGCGTGGTGGAACTGAGGTATATCAACATCTACCACCCCGAAGAGATGCTGCAAGCCTTGAAGCGGCGCGTGAATCAGCAGATCAACCGCCTGCAACGGATGTTTCCCGAAGGCCGACAAACGTATGCTCCCCTGCGCGAACAACTGTTGCAATTGGGCGTGACACCACAAACAGCTTATCTCTACATGCGTGGACACGACTTGCTAGATGGCGTGGTGATGCCATTGATGACGAGCATTTGTGACATGCTGCGTAGACAGCGCGAACGAGAGATTTCTAAATTAGCTTGTCATGCCGTGCAGAAGCGCAACGAATTGGCAGCCTATCAGCATGCGATTGCACCCTTTGAGGCTATGGTGCGCAAACAAACTGCCTATCACCACACAGAAGCCTTCGAGCGCATCGTGACAGCGGCACACGCTTTGGTGGCTCGATGCGAAGATTTGGTGCATTGTCCCGAGGATTCGGAAGAAATGAGTTTTCCTGCTATCCCAGCAGAGGAAACTCCGCGACCTAAACACTACGATGCGCAACAGCAACCGACGATACGCTCCAACGCTTCCTCAAAACGGAAGTCACCTAAGGTGAAACCTTATGGTAAACTATGATTCTCAACCCCTAAACCAATGTCTACTTCTCTTTGGATGATCGCCACGTTAGCGGTCTACTTCTTCGTGTTGCTTGGCATCGCTCACTGGGTGAGTGGGCGTAAACATCAAACGAGCAACGCTGCTTTCTATCGTGCTTCTCAGCGCGCGCCTTGGCCCATGGTGGCTTTCGGCATGATAGCCGGGAGCATCTCGGGAGTGTCGTTCGTGAGTGTCCCTGCCTGGGTGGGGGGCATCGGCATGAGCTATCTACAAATGTGCATGGGCTTCATCGTGGGCTATTTTGTGGTGGCGGTGGTGCTACTGCCACTCTATTATCGCCTGCAACTCACGAGCATCTATGGTTATCTCTCGCACCGCTTTGGCGACCGCACGCGCAAAACGGGGGCGGGGTTTTTCCTCCTCAGCAAATTGGCTGGAGCCACTGCCCGACTCTACGTGGCGACTTTGGTGCTCCACACTTTTATCGCAGCTCCACTGGGCATCTCTTTTGTCGTTACCGCTGCGGTGACACTCCTCTTGATTTGGCTATACACCTTTCGAGCAGGACAAGCGAGCTTGCTCTACACCGATGCGCTGCAAACCTTGATGCTCATCCTGGCTGTCGTCGGAACGCTCTGGGCGGTGATGCAACAGATGGGGCTGGACTGGCAGAGTGCTTGGAAGTTGATTGACGAGAGTCCGATGAGCCGTGTGTGGGTGTGGGATGCCTCGTCCAAGCAGGCGTTTTGGCGGCAGTTTCTCAGCGGTATCTTCATCGTGATTGTGATGACTGGCTTGGATCAAGACATGATGCAGAAGAATCTCACTTGCCGCACGCTCCGCGATGCGCAGAAGGATATGTGTGTCTATGGACTTTCTTTCCTCCCCATCAATGCTTTGTTGCTCGGCCTAGGGGTGCTGCTCTATCATTTTTGCGAGATGCAACACATTGCTTTGCCAGCGAAGAGCGACGAACTCCTGCCAATGCTCGTGAGTAGTGGGGCTTTAGGACATCTTGTGGTGCTGCCTTTCACCATCGGCATAGTGGCAGCTGCTTTCTCGGCTGCCGATGGGGCGATAACTGCATTGACCACAAGTTTTTGCATTGACATTCTCGACCGTGAAGACGATGTGCGCTTGCGAAGAGGGGCGCATGCAGCTGTGGTGGTGCTCTGTTTTGTGTGCTTACTCATTTTTCGTTTGGTGGATAGTCCGAACGTGATCAACACGATTTACGTGATGGCTTCTTACACCTATGGCCCGCTATTGGGGCTTTTTGCCTTCGGACTTTACACCCAGTGGCAGATTCGCGACCGCTTTGTGCCTGTGGTGGTGATAGCAGCTCCCATAGCAACGGCTCTCCTTGACCACTATGCTCCGATCTGGTGGGGATATACCTTTGGCTACGAACTACTCATACTCAACGGAGGGCTCACGGCATTAGGACTTTTTGCACTACGACGCTTCAAAAAATAGGAGTTTGCGCTTGTTCACTTCGATAGCTCTCTCTAAATTTGCACCAAACAAAACGATAGATGCCTGACAGAGGCTTGACTCTCTCCTCAGATAACGAGGATTTTCCCCTCAAACAGGGAGGTTTATATCCTCAAAGAGAAAGACTTTTCTCCTTAAAAGAGAGAATATTTTTCTCAAAGGAGAGATTTTCCTCCCTCCTAAAGAAGAAATTGATTTCCTCTGTTTAGACACAACTTTCGGACAATCACTTTTTGAAATCCAAACGCTCAAGTAATATGGAAAAGAAAATTCGCGCTGCCATCGTAGGATATGGCAATATTGGCAAATACGCGCTCGAGGCTATCGAGGCTTCTGGCGACATGGTGTGCGCTGGTGTGGTGCGCCGTAATGTGACCGGTGAACAACCTGCTGAATTGGCGAAATATCCTGTGGTGAAACATATCTCCGAACTCAAAGATGTGGATGTGGCTATCCTCGCTACTCCCACCCGACAAGTGGAGGCTTACGCAAAAGAGTGTCTTGCACTCGGCATTAACACCGTGGACTCTTTCGACATCCACTCTCAAATCGTAGATTTGCGCCGTTCGCTCGATGCCGCTGCCAAAGAGCATGGTGCTGTGAGCGTGATTGCTGCGGGTTGGGATCCTGGTTCTGACTCTGTGGTACGCACTCTCATCGAAGGTCTGGCTCCTAAGGGAGTGACCTACACCAACTTCGGCCCTGGTCGCTCCATGGGGCACTCTGTGGCTGTGCGTGCCATCGATGGTGTTCGTGATGCTTTGTCGGTGACTATTCCTCTCGGCACGGGCATTCATCGTCGTATGGTGTATGTGGAACTCGAAGAGGGTGCGGACTTCAAGCAGGTAGCAGCAGCTATTAAGGCTGATCCTTACTTTGTGAACGATGAAACGCACGTGAATCAAGTGGAGAGTGTGGACGCTCTCAACGATGTGGGTCACGGGGTGAACCTCGTGCGCAAGGGTGTGTCGGGTTGCACGCACAACCAACTCTTTGAGTTTAACATGCGCATCAATAATCCTGCTCTCACGGCTCAAGTGCTCATCAATGTGGCACGTGCTTCTATGAAGCAACAACCTGGTGCCTACACCATGATTGAGATTCCGGTGATCGACTATCTCGAAGGCGACCGCGAAGCCTTGATTGCTCACCTTGTGTAAAAGGGAATGTTCTCCTTGCTTGCGCTGAGCATTCGCAGCAGAATACTGCAAAAACAGGCTTAAGGGTCAAAAACAACATCTCCGCATGAGAAGAGAACTTCTAATGCGGAGATGTTAGTATCTATTCTTCTTTACAGACTACAAAATCCCCCGATATCACAAACGATATCGGGGGATGGTTTTAATCTTATGTTAAGTTGCTACTGAATGATGTAAGTTCTGAATGATGCAAGTTGTTCTGAACAATGCAACGATTGAAGAACGTAATCACCGAACAACTCTGCCGATGAATCACTTTCGCTTAGGGTTTCAGCAATTTCTTACCATTGACGATGAAAAGACCATGGCGCGCTTTTTCCACACGGCGACCTTGAAGGTCGTAGGTGAAGACGTGACCAAAGGATTTCGCCCCAGTCACACTGCCTATACCCGTGGCTTTCTCATACACCACGGTGATATCTCCGTGCGCATCAATGCGTTTGAGGTCACTGAGCATGCTAATGGTTTCTTTCCACTTGAAATCTTTAATTTCGGGAGCGACAACCGTCACTTCGCTTCCTGCTGGTACGATGCTTTGCTCGGAGGGAAGAACCGATTTTCCTTCAGTATCCACATAGCGCACCGTGACACGGAAGTAGGGAGCTGCCACAAAAGTGTAGAATTGATAAGGATGACCATAAGTGTGCCAACCAGTCATTCCACCAACTACCCCATCCCAGAATTGTCCGTTCGTGCCTTGCACCTTCCAAGTGCCATCTGCATTGCGAGAAGCACTGAACTGTCCAGCTTCTTTAGCCACGAATACCTCTTGGCTCTCTTTGAGCATGGGCATAAACAACTCAGTTGCGGGGTGGAAAAACTGCCAGTGGCTGCCTTTCTTCTGCACCTTCCACACAAACTGCGGAGAAGCTTCCCCATTGTTGAGACCTCCTTGCAACACTCTACCAGAAGTAGCGGAGACATTGCGGAAGCCTGCACGATTGGGATCCTTAGTAGAGAAATCATAGATGAGTACCTGCTGACCATCTTTCAACTCCTTCAGCGGAGTTGCTACGGCTTTCACACCGAGCAACGCTGAAGTGGTATAGACAATAGTACGATGCACATCGTCTGTAGGCGTCAGTTGGATTCCCTCTTCAGGAAAATCTTTCAGACTGAAAAAGTCGATTTTGGGGGCGCGAATCACCACGCTCTCCCCCACGGGTACGGCGATAGTATCTTGTGCCAACAACGTGCCGTCGTCATTGATGGCGTCTAGAAAAACCAGGTGCTTCGACTTTTTGTAGACAATCGTGAAGGTTTGCGCTTCGTTGCCTTGTTGGAGTTGGGGAACTTCCCCTTTCACCTTGTATCCCTTGAACTGAGGCACCGTCACTTGCGTGGCATCGGTGGGCAGATATTCCGTGATGGTTTGCAATTCCTTGCCATCAGTCGTGACACAACGATAGGTCACTGCACGCGCAGGAACAAGTTCCCAGCCCGTACCTTGCGGACGAACCGCATTGTCACCGCCTACACCGCTACCCGAAGACACAAGGCCTTGCAATTGCTGTGCAGAAGTCGATATGGGGAAGAGGAACTTACCATTTGAAGCGAGGGTGAAATCCTTTGTTTTAGGTGCATAAGTGAGGGTAATCTTCGCAGGAGTCTTCGACATCGTGACGGGGAATCCGAAGCGTTCCACCTTTTGCGTTTCAGGTTGTCCCACAAAGCGCTGGGTAGTTACGTTGCGGAGTTGCAAAGTCATCGTACCTCCCTTGGTGTCGAAGGCAGAAGCATTCACCACTTCCCAACCGTTATTAGCATTTTGTCCAGTGTTGCTGTGGACAAGTCCTTGTTGTTGACCATCATCAGCGAGCATAGCACCAGCATGTCCAGCCACCGTGTTGCGCACTACATACACCTGTCCACTTTTGGGAAGCACGGCAGGAGCTTCCACCATGGGAACTTCTTCACCAACAGGTGTGCCGCCTACAAAGCTCCACAAACCACCATTTCCATCTGTGGGATTGGTGTAGACATTCACTGCCAATCCTTGACGCGACATCGAAGCGTTCCACCACTGTCCGTCGTGTTTTGCCGAACGAATGGTGTAATAACGATAACCATCGGCCACACCATAGCCCTTGTCACCGAGGATAAAGTCATAGTGCTTTGCCTTAGTGTCGTAGCTCCAGCGACCAGTGACAGCAACGGCAGTCGGACTAGCGGCCACGCTACCTTCGGGATAAGCCTTAGAAACCAGTGCAAAGCGTTCGGGATTTTTGGGGTCTACCTCCAACTTCCATTGTTGATAATCATAAGCAGCCTCCCCTTCTTTAGCTTGAGGAGCCGTCCAAAGGCGCAAAGCCTGTGCACCATTGTGCTTTTCGGCAGCCACAATCGGAGAAGTATTGCTCAAGAGTTCGATGCAACGACCGCTACGTTCTTTGTCATTACCACGAGTCACGATGCGATAATACACTTCTTTTTCAGCAGTGCTCACCGTGGGATAGACCATCGTAGAAGCCTCATCCTCATTGAGATAAGCACGGTCGTAGCTGTACCCACCATAGTTCAACATCGTGGTGTCAGCACGCATGCGCTGCACAAACGAATTGAAATTCTTCTTCGATTGAGGCGACCAACCAGCTTCACCCACGGCAATCAAACGTGGCAAAGCGAGAAACTCCATCACATCGGGAGTCGCCACGTGTTCTGTCCAGAACGTCCCTTGCACACCGATAGAGTGTGAAAAATCCGTAGGTTGTTCCTCATAAGTAGCTTTGAGATGATCGCTACCATTGCCAGGGAGTGTATTCATCCAACCCTCCTTACGAGGCGCACGGTTGATATAATAAGGACCATAAACCGTGTAGATGCTGGGAAGTCCCAAACTATTGGCTATCTCCGCGCCCTTGCGAGCAGGCACCCAGCAATACACCGTTGCGCCAGTCTTCTTCATCAGTTGGAGATCTGCTCCCTTTTCCGTCACGGTCTCGTTCCACACCGAAATCTTGCGCCCCTTGCTCTTGAGATAGTCCGTGATCTCAGCAATAAAGTGCGTTTGCAGTTGGCGGTAGCTCGTGAGGTTCAACTTTTTGTACATGGCTTGACACTCTGCATTGTGTTCCCAAGCCGTGGTGGGGCATTCGTCACCACCGATGTGCACATTTTTGGAGGGGAAAATCTCCATCAACTCATCGAGAATGTCTTTCACGAAGCGCACTGCCTTAGGATTCGCCACGTTCAACACGTCGGTGAACACCCCACCCCACGTTTCCACGCGGTGCACCCCATCGGGATTGCACGAAAACTCGGGATAGGCTGCCATCGCGGCGGAGAAGTGACCAGGCATGTCGATTTCGGGAATCAGGGTCACGAAATGTTTCCGGCAGAAGTCGACCAGTTCGCGTGCTTCCTCCTGTGTGTAATATTTTCCCGGCATACGCGTCGTATGGGCGCTGTCGTTAAGTGCCGGATAGCGTTTGCTTTCGAGTCTCCATGCTTGATTTTCGGTCAGATGCCAATGAAATGTGTTGATTTTGTAACGGGACAACATGGCGATCTCCCGTTTCAGCTCTTCGAGCGAGATATACGAGCGTCCGACGTCGTGCATCCATCCGCGGATACGGAAAGCCGGCCAGTCGGTGATCCGGCAGCCGCGCACACGTATGCCCTGTTCACTGCGCTCCGTCAGTTGGCGAAGCGTTTGCATCGCCCGATAGACTCCCTGCGGCTTTATCGCCTCGATGTGTATGTGTTCACGCGAGATATGCAGCGTATACGCTTCGTCTTTGTTGCGGAGCGCTTCGGGAATATCGGTCACCCAGTGCACCTCGAAGCGTCGCGAAGCGTTTGTCTTTTCTTTGACCTGCCATTCGTCCGCCCACTCCGTCACCATGCCTTTTACCTCTTCCGGCAGACGAAAAGCGACTTCCTCACAAAGAAATTCTTCGTCCGACCGGCTTATCTGCTGAGGCAAAGGGAGCAGTTCGCTCCTTACAGACAAGGCTATAAAAGAAAAAGCGGCCAAAAGAAAAGACAAACGATGCTTCATCGTATCAGGTCTTTGATTTTAACAGCCTGAAAGGTCATGTGTGCCACACTCGATTCGTAAAATATCCCGACCGTTTCCCGGTCGATCATCGACAGACACGAGTAGCCCCATCCGTCTTCTTCGTCGAGAAGTACCTGATGCGCAGGAAGCCACGTAACGCCTCCGTCGAGGCTCGCCTTGATGGTGATGTGATGACGTCCTTCCGTCGTGTTGGGATTCGAGAAGAGCAACAGGTCTTTCCCGATGATGTTGTCTTTCGCTTTGACGCTGATCAGGCTCGCCATACAGATCGATTCCGGCAAGGCGCTGCGGTTCGACGAGTGTTCCGTCCAACTTTTTCCCAAGTCGCGTGTAATGCTGACGGCACGGCTGCCGCCACGATTGTCACGCATGTTCAGCATGAGCACGCCCGGCTCCACCTCGGCCACTTGCGCCTCCGTCGTGTTGGTACGCGCCGGCTGATGGATATGCCACGTCTCTCCCCGGTCTTTGCTGTACATAATACCCGCGTGAGGGACACGTACGGAATCGATAAACTGGATCGGGAAGACAAGCGTGCCGTCCCGCATCGTGATTCCTCTTCCCGGACCTTGCAGCAGGAAGCACCACGAAGGATCTTTCACCTGCGACGTGATGTTGATCGGTTCGCTCCATGTTCGGCCGTCGTCCGTACTTCTCACCATCATCAGTTGAGGCGTTTCATCGGGTGTCATTCCGGGCATGGAATTGGTCCATGCGCGCGCATTGCCCATTCCGTGCGTCCATACGGCAACAACCCAGACGGTGTTCGTGCGTTCATCGACGAGGACGGACGGATCGCCGACTCCATTCTGCCCCGACGGTAATCCGTCGGTCTCACCGAACGACATGGCAATGCGCATCGGTTCCCATGTCTGACCTTTGTCGGTGCTGCGGCTCAGTCCCACGTCGACATGCTCCTGCAAATCTACACTGTTATTGTAACGTACATCATAGACCCCGAGCAATGTTCCTTCGTTCGTTGTCACTAATCCGGGAATACGGAAAGAGGCCGATCCGTCGTCTCCCGCATGACGCACCCCGATCCCCATACGGCGCACTGCGGCCTGTTCTCCGGCAATAACGGCCGGCTTATCGTTGATAACCGCTTCCGTCACCGTCGGAGTGAGCTTCGACAGTAGCGAAGTGTTACGATCCATCTCCACACTCACCCAAAAATAGTTGATGCCTTTCACCATCGGCTGACGTGTTTTCAGCGTCAATGTATTTGCAGCGGTCGTCACTTCATCCTGCCGGACGGAATAGGACGGGGTGGCCGAACGCGTGTTACGGATATTGTGCGAAGAGACATACGTCACCGGCGCAAAACGGGCACGGCCTTTGGTGGCCGCTTCCGTACCGGCATAGAACAGACGAACGGCTTTCACCTCCGACAGCTTGTCTTCGTTACCGAAGCGTATGGTCAGCCGGTTCAGCACATCGCCTTTCGTCGCGTCAGGAATACGGATACGGAACAGCACATTGTCCGTCCGATCGACGAGGATGGGGATCTGTGGGTTTTGTACGTAAACACTGTCCGCCGCCCGTGTCATCTGCATCGATGCAAACAAGCCAACGATCAGAAAAAACTTTTTCATACGATTGTGTTCTATCATTTGAAAGCCCAAAGAAAGGCATATTTTTTCGAATCGCACTTCCTTTGGGCTTGTTATTTGTTTAATTATTCATACCCCGGAGTCTGCTTGAGCAGGGGGTTGATGTTCATCGTGCCGATGTCGAGAGGCCAAAGCAGTTTGTGTTTTTCGGATGCGCTGATAAGCGGACTGCCGGCAGGATAATTGGCCGATGCAGAGAAAGCCAGTGAGTTTTTTGAAGCATCGCGCATGCGTACAACGTCGAACCAACGCTTGCCTTCCCATACAAATTCCTTATCGCGCTCATGCAAAATAGCCAGTTCATTCGTTGCAAAATCGCTTTCCTTATACGAATGTTCTTCGTAATGCTTTCCATACGCACGTTTGCGTACCTGATTGATATAATCGGCACACGGTTCTCCCAATCCATTGCTCACTTCCGCCATCATAAGTAATGCATCGGCATAACGATAGATGATGATGTCGGCATCGTAGACGCGGTTGTTATTCTCATTGATGGAGCCGACGCCTTTCTTCATTACGCATCCGAACTTCGAGGCGGTGAGCAGTGAGTCGCCGTAATACTCGAGGAAGGTGGCATCACGTCGTTGGTCGGCGGCATCGTAGGTCTTCCAGAAGTCATAGGTATATTCGCTGCGGAACACCCCACCCGTACCTTTCAGATTCAGCGTGTCGTTCTCGATCTTTTTCCCGTTGCGGCCATATACCTGACCCACAAACAGCGCTTGTTGGTAAAGGAAACTTGAAGCATTATTCGTGGCTTCGCGATC
>ERZ773024.708-NODE-708-length-11985-cov-5.452473_pt1 | contig 11985 bp, 10 predicted proteins | sample MGYA00511667_ERZ773024 | MGnify/ENA primary metagenome ERZ773024 (study PRJEB29015, sample SAMEA2738117) | human oral metagenome | biome: human oral; feature: human-associated habitat; material: saliva | place: China | collected 2258 ... | reverse complement strand
TCCAGGAGCGTACCGGCGGTTCCGTCGTTGCTCTGATGGAGGTTCCCCGCGAGGCTATTTCCGCTTACGGTGCAGCTGCTATTGAGGCTGTTGAGGGCGAGGACGGTTTCGTTAAGATCACCGGTCTGGTTGAGAAGCCTGCTGCTGATGAGGCTCCCTCGAACTACGCTGTGATTGGCCGTTACGTTCTGAGCTCGAAGGTCTTCGAGGTTCTGGAGAACACTGCTCCGGGCCGCGGCGGCGAAATTCAGCTGACCGACGCTCTGCAGACCCTGGCTCAGGGCGAGGGCGAAGGCGAAGGTGTCTACGGCGTGGTCTTCTCCGGCCGCCGTTTCGACACCGGTGACAAGCTGTCCTACCTGAAGGCAAACGTTATTCTTGCTGCTGAGCGCCCCGAGTTCGGTGACGACCTGCGCGCATGGCTGAAGGACTTTGTTGCAGAGAACTGCTAAGCGCTCTGCATCCGCTCTCTGAGGAGGGCAACCGATAAATACCAACCACGCTGAGGAAGGCGTTCTTTCTGGTGGGGCGTTAGCCCCGAGGGAGGGCGCCTTCCTTTGCGTCGTACGTGGGATATCGCTGAGTGAGGGCTTGGCGATGGTCTCGCGTTGAACATGCACAAGCATCTTCGGATGCATATTCCTTCCGGGGTATATGCGCATATCCAGCCCGATTCTTGCCGCTTATGGAAAGCATCGGGAATATAAGGGTATGATTAAAGTCTAGGGATATAGGGACGATAGAGGGCGACCTGATATGACGCTGTTGAACACCTCGGGTGTGTTGGTAATTCTGACCGTGATTTTGCTGCTGTGGTTTGTGCCCAGGAGCCTGCGTCGCGCGCCTGCTGGTCCCGCCATGGAACCCGAGCGTCCCCTGATTAGCGCCGAGCGTACCGCTGAGGATATTCTCGCCTCCGCGGGTGTGTTGCTGAATGAGTCGGAGGCGTACCAGTCCTCCGATCATGCGGTGGCGCCGGGCACCTCCCTGCCCTCTTCCGCTCTTCCGCAGGCTTCTTCCCGTTCCTCCCACACGGTGGAGGAATCCGCCCAGCCTGCGCCCGATACGGCTTCTATTTCGCAGATTCGCGAATCTTCCCCGACTGTCCCGTACACGGACGAGATTCCGGTCGTGGAGGACGCAAAGCCCTCGCCTCTGTCCTACTTTGATACTTCGAGCCCGAGCGGTATTGCCCTGCTGGTTGCAGCTGGTCTGGGTGTTCTTGCCCTGGTTACCGGTTTTCTGGCGCTCTTTGGTGTGCTGGCGTGGGGTTGGGCTGTTCTCTTCCTGATTCTTGCCGGTGGCACGTGGGCTGTCAGTCGCTTCGGTCTACTGGAGTCTCTTGCCACCCAGGTCAAGGCGAACCGCGATGAGCGCCGCGCTAAGGCTGAAGCAGAAGAAGCTGAGGGCAATGACGCTGAGGGTGAAGCGTACGAAGAGTCCAGCGATGACGAAGCCTTCGACGGTGCGACCGAACCGGCGGAGGGCCCGATTGCTGAGGGCGTGGAATCTGAGGCTGCTGAAGAGCCTGAGCCCCAGACGCGCCCTGCTACTCGTGAGGCGGTTGCTCGTGAGACCGCTGCCCGCAAGCCTGCCGGCAATGTGAATCGTGAGGCGGCACGCCCGAGCCGTGCGCACATTGCGGTGGAATCCTCTGCTGAGGCTCCCGAGGTAACCGCACACACTGAAGCTCCTGCTCGTGCTGTTCGCCCGGTATCCGTTCGTTCTGCTGCTACTCGTTCTACCGAGCCGCCTGCGGCTCACCGTCAGGAACGTCGCCAGCAGCGTCCGAGCCGTTTCCAGCCGATTCGCCGCGGTAGCGTGCTCTTCGATCAGGAGAGCGGCTCCGCCGCTTCCTCTGCTGTGCCGCGCACTGCGGCACAGCAGCAGGTAGCACAGGCTCCGGTTTCGCAGCCTCAGGCTGTTCAGCCCGCTCAGAAGGCTCCGGCACCTGCTGCCCAGTCGGTAGCGCCTCAGCCTGCTCAGCCCGTTCAGCCTACTCAGGCTCAGGCACCTGTACAGCCGGTAGCAACTGCCGCACAGCAGCCGGCAATTCACCCGGATCAGCCGGTGGCTCGCCAAGCTCTGCGTGACGGTTCGCCCGTCCGCCAGGCGCCTGCGGCACCTGCTACTCAGGCTCCCGCTCAGCCGGTTCCCGAAGAGATTCCTCTGCCGGATGTCCTGGATGATTCCGAGTTCGATGCGCTGGATATCGCCTCGCTGAACGACCCGGCTCTTTCGACCGGTGCTACTGCGACCGGCGGTGTTCGTTCGACGAACCGCCACCCCGGTGCTGGCTCCTCCTTTGAGGCGGTTAGTAACACCTGGAACCCGGTTCAGCTACCTAAGCCGCTGAGTGCACTGCACCGCCAGGATAAGAACCAGGGTAAGAAGTAGATTTTGCTCCAGACACGCATAAAACCCCGACAGCTCGTGCTGTCGGGGTTTTTGTATGCCTGGGGATGATTGGGAAGAAGTTAAAAAGAAAAGGAACCCCGTCCATGGGGTTCCTTTTCTAGCATCACACACAGGAAGAAAGTCTTCTAGACCGATTAGGAAGGCCTTCCCACAAGGCCTGCCCTATTCGGTAATAAAAATATATCCTAATTCCCGTGCGGGTGACAAGCTGAAAATAGCGACACCCTGTCAATAAACTAAGGTTTACCTAAGTGAAATCCGCGCCATTGCAGGCGACAAGGGGCAATAACCCCGACCGAAAAAAGTTTAAAAATTTTTTTCTGCCACCTCTATATGTCGAATAAGAAGCCTCAAAGAACCTTCAATCAGGTCAATATCGCCCACTCATGAGAGAATAGCCGGGTGAAAGATTGGTTTGACGCACTCCCGATTGAGGTTGCCCTAGCTTTCATGTGGGTGGTCGGTATCGTCCGCACCAGCATCGTGTACGCTCTTGGTGCGCTAGCTGCTGAAGGCGGTGCCCGCCTCGACCGCATCCGCAAAGCCATGGACAGCCCGCTCTACCGTAAAGCGCGCCGCTTGATTAACCGGTGGGGCGTTATTGCTGTGCCCCTCTGCTTTCTCACCGTGGGTCTGCAAACCGCGGTCATCATCACGACTGGCTTCACGAAAATGCCTCTGCGCCGATGGGTTCCCGCGATGCTGGTTGGAACCTTCATGTGGGCGTGCATCTACACCACCATTGGCTTCGCAATTCTTGCGGCCCTCGGCCTGGAGCCGTGGATGTTCCCGCTCGCCCTTGCCCTCGTTATTACGGTGCTGGTCATTGTGACTCAGCTGCGCGAACGCCGCATTAATCGCGAAACCGTTGAGAACACAGCGGATAACATCGCCGAGAACTAGTCCTACCTCCAGCAAGGGATAGGTGCACTATCTCGCCGGGTTGAGCCCGCTCACCTGCCCTCAATGCCCCCGTCCAAGATGTGCTAGCGTGGAGGGATGAGTTCATCCGCATCCTCCACTGCAGGCACCCCCGAAGAGCAGTCCGTCAACGACCCTGCCCTCACCGCAATCGACCCCGAGTTCAGCGCGTCCGAAAATGCTACCGACCAGGTAGAAACCGAAGCGCCCGCCGAGGCTCCCACCCGCGTGTACCTGCATCCTGAGCAGCTGGCAATGATCCAGACTCCGGAGGCTCTGCCCGTCCCCGTGCTGCAGCGCTCCGTGCTGCGTGTTAGCTACGTGCCGGCTATTATGCCCGGCAAGTGGTTCAACCGCTGGCATGAGCGTTTCGGTGACCGCGTGCAGCTGGCGGAGGTGCCCGTGCGTGAGGCGCGTGGCCTGGACTCTCTGCATCAGGACCTGTGCCTGATTGATCCCGCCGATAACCCCGCTGCTGGATCCGCAGAAGAGGGTGCCGCTGTCTCCGAGACGCCCGTCGAGGTTAGCGCTGAGGCTACCGAGCACGCCCCCATTGAGCGTAAGGACGTACCCGAGAACCCCTTCGCGCACATGAGCATTGTGCGCCCCGACCGTGAACCGGCAAGCACCGACGGCGAGAAGTACCATAGCATCCGCCTCTACGAGGAGCTGCCCGTGGTCATTCTGCCGGTGGACCACGTGCTCACCGTGCTTGATGAGGTGCCCGTGGAGGAGCTTGCCGAAGAGTTCCTGCTGCAGCCCGCCTCCGATATTCCCGCCTATGAGGAAGTCTCCCGCGCATGGCGTGAGAGCGCCGGTCGTATTGTGCCTGAAGGTCTGACCGATAAGGAAACCATCGAGCTGGTTGCCGCCGGTGTGGGCCTGTACATTGTGCCCATGTCCATCGCGCGTTTCTACCACCGCAAGGACCTCACCTACCGCCCCGTTGTGGGCCTGGACCTCTACCCGGTGCACCTGGTGTGGCCGCGTGCCCCCAAGGGCGAGCCGCGCAGCGAAGAGCTCGAAGCGCTCCTGCAGGACTTCATCGGTATTGTGCGTGGCCGCACCGCAACTAGCGAGCGCGGTAGCGAAACCCGACAGGCACGCGCCGAACGTATCGCCGCTGAAAAGGCAAAGGAAAAAGCGAAGGCACGAGCCGCCAATGCCCGCCGCGAAGCACGCGATAAAAAGCGTGCCAACGCCAAGAAAAACGGCAACGCGCGCCAGCACGCTCGACAGTCCGCCAAAGCCGCCAGCGCACGCCGCGGCAAGAAACGCTAACGAACGATAGACGGTAAAATCAAACCATGGCATTAGCAATGGAAACCCGACCCGCAGCCTACGCAGTGATCATTGAGCAGGGCAAGCTGCTCATGACCCGTTGGGTGCCCGAAGACCGCGCGCTCAGCCCCCTCTGGTCCCTGCCCGGCGGCGGCATGGAACCCGGCGAACAGGCCGACGAAACCGCGCTGCGAGAGACCCTCGAAGAGACCGGCTACAGCGTCGCCATTGAAGACATTCTGGGCGTGCACGCCGGACACTTCCCCGTGCGCTCCACCCAGAAAGACCCGCAAGCGCTACCCTTCTGCGCCCTGCGGGTGGTTTTCCGTGCCCACATTGTCACCGGCGAACTGCGCCACGAAATCAACGGCTCCTCCGACACGGCACGCTGGGTACCCATCGCTGAGCTGGACACCATCCGCTACGGCACCCTCATCGACGAGGTCGCCTCCATGATGGGCTACTCGAACGCCGCCAGCTGGGCACGCGAATACCGCGAATTTCTTGCCGACGAGAACGCACGGAAGCTTCCCTAATGAACCGACTAACCCTCACCCGCCGTGCGGCGCTCACCTCCCTGGCGCTCATGCCGCTGCTTGCCGCTTGCGGGAATAATGACGCAACCCCGCAGGTGGACCCTTCCGCATCAAGCTACGGCACTCTGCGCATCGGCTACGGTGCTCTGCGTGAGATGCGCGCCGTAGCCCACGTGTACGCGCGTGCCCTGCGCCAGGTTGGCTACTCCGTTGAACTTGTCGACACCGACAACAGCCGCGCCGCCGCCCTGCGTGGGCTCATGGTTCCTTCGGCTAACTCCGCCACCCCTACCGCAACTCTGCCCGACGACGAGGAAACCGGCAGCGCCACTGCCGCCGCTCTTGAATCGTTGGACCTGGTCATCGACTACAGCGGCGACCTACTGCTCTACCTGACCGACGACGGCAAAATCAGCCCCGCCGCGGCGCAGAACGAACGCATCGCCGCCTCCGTGAGTGCCTCCGCTCAAGCGGCAGGCGTGACCCTGCCCCCGGCAGCTACCCCCACCGCGGAGGAGAGCACCGCCTCCGCGCATGCTACGGACGCTACCGCAAGCCCCACTGCAAGCTCCACCCGCTCCGCAGACCCCATCAACCTGCGCGCCATGAGCACCACCGACATGACCAACGCCATCTCGCGCATCCTGCCCGAAGAGCTCATGCTCCTCAACGGCGCCCACGCCACCAACAAGGATGTACTGGTCACCACCCGCGCCGTGAGTGCCCGCCACAAGCTCAACTCCCTCGCGAACCTGCGTGAGGTGCAGTCTTCTCTGGCGTTCTCCATCCCGGCAGGGTACTCCAGCGGCACCTACGGTGTGGATTCTTTGCGTAGCCTCTACCGCTACCGCGTGCACGACCCGAAGATTCAGGACAACCCCGCCGAGCGAGTTAAAGCCCTGACCTCCGACACCGTGCAGGTGACCCTGCTGCACAGCAGCGACTCCGCGATTGAAGAGAACCGCCTGGTCACCCTGGAAGACCCGTCAACGGCACTTTTGCAGCAGCATCTGGTGCCCATTATCCGCCGTACCTTGCCAGATAGCGCCCGGACGGCAATTAACCGCGTATCATCTACATTAGACACGGGTAACCTCTCGTTCCTGTTGCGTCTGACTAGCGGTTCCAACCCCATCGCAGATGACGACGCAGCACAATTCATTTTGGATCACCCTAGAAAGTAAATCATCATGACGAAGTACCGTCAGTCCTCAAAGTTGAGCAACGTCCTGTACGACATCCGCGGCCCCATTCTGGATGAGGCCAATCGCATGGAAGCGATGGGCCACCGCATCCTCAAGCTGAACATTGGTAACCCCGCGCCCTTCGGCTTTGAGGCGCCGGATGCCATCATGATGGATATCATTCGTCACCTGCCCGAAACTCAGGGCTACTCTGACTCCCGCGGCCTCTACTCGGCACGTACCGCCATTGTGCACCACTACCAGAACCGCGGCATCATGAACCTCGACACCGAATCTATCTACTTGGGTAACGGTGTGTCTGAGCTGATCCCGATGACCCTGCAGGCACTGTGCGAGACCGGCGACGAAATCCTGGTCCCCATGCCCGACTACCCGCTGTGGACCGCAGCCACCGCGCTGGTCGGCGGCAAGCCCGTGCACTACCTCTGCGATGAGGAAAACAACTGGTACCCGGACATCGAAGACATTAAGTCGAAGATTACCGAGCGCACCAAGGGCATCGTGGTTATTAACCCGAACAACCCCACCGGTGCCGTCTACCCGCGTTCCGTGCTTAAGCAGATTGTGGATGTGGCACGCGAACACGGTCTGGTCGTGTTCTCTGATGAGATTTACGAAAAGATTACCTACGATGGCGCAGAGGCCATCAACATGGCGACCCTCACCGGCGACGACGTGCTCTGCCTGACCTTCTCCGGCCTGTCCAAGGCGTACCGCGTCTGCGGTTACCGTGCAGGCTGGGTCGCAATCACCGGCCCGAAGAAGGACGCCGCAAGCTACCTTGAGGGCATTCACCTGCTCGCCTCCATGCGCCTGTGCTCCAACGTCCCGGCACAGCACGCAATCCAGACTGCGCTCGGCGGCTACCAGTCCATTAACGAGCTGATCGTTCCCGGCGGCCGCCTGTACGAGCAGCGCACCCTGGCGCACAAGATGCTCAACGAGATTGACGGCATCAGCTGCACCAGCGCGGACGGCGCGCTCTACCTGTTCCCGAAGATTGATGTTGAGCGCTTCGACATTACCGACGATGAACAGTTCGCCCTGGATTTGCTGAAGAGCCAGAAGATTCTCTTCAGCCACGGCCGCGCGTTCAACTGGAAGGACCCGGACCACTTCCGCCTGGTGTTCCTGCCCGATACGCAGACCCTCACCAGCGCCCTGGAGCGCCTGGGTAACTTCATGGCTGACTACAAGCAGAAGCACTAGCGAAGCACTAGTCTTCCAGACTCTGCTACATATAGACAGAAATAGCCTGCCCCGCAGTTCTGATGAGTTGCGGGGCAGGCTATTTCTGTTTGACGGCTGGAGGATGTGCCAGAGCGGGTGCTGGAAGTGGCTTTAGTTTGCCAGGTTCTCCTGACCAGCCTGTGCGCCGCGTGCCGCGTTCAGGCGCTCCTGCGCGCCCTGCAGCCACGCCTCGCAGCGGGCGGCAAGTGCCTCGCCACGCTCCCACAGGGCGATGGAGGTCTCCAGGTCACTGGCGCCGGACTCCAGCTGGCGCACGACCTGCTCCAGTTCGGCACGCGCCTGCTCGTAGCCGAGGGTTTCGACGGGTGCGCCCAGCTCGGCGCTGTTGAAGCTAATGTTCTCGCTCATTGAGGAACCTTTCAGAGGTAAAAACTAGGGATAAAAACTAGAGGTAAAACGTAGGTATCGAGGTTTAGGAGATGTTTGAGGGATCCGTAGAAGTCACGGCCGCCTGCGCCGAACCGGTGGCCGCACGCACCGTAATCTGCTCGCCCTCGCTCAGCGCCGAAGCGTCACGCACAATAGCGCCCGCGGCATCCTGAACGATGGAGTAGCCGCGGTTGAGCGTCTGCGCAGGCGAGAGCGACCGCACCCGCGCCAACGTATGCGACAGAGTCGCCGACTCACGCTCCAGGCGGTGCTGCACCGAACGGTGAGCGCGCTCGCGTAGCTGGCTCAGCTCCTCCACACGCATGAGCAGGGAGGACTCCGGGTGGGTGAGCACCGGGCGGCTACGCAGCTGGGCAATGTAGTTCATCTGCATGCCCACGTAGCCGAGTACCGCGCGGTCCAGGCGGGCACGGGCCTCGGTGATGCGGGCGGTTTCCTCCGAAATATCGGGCACAATGCGCTTACCCGCATCGGTGGGGGTGGAGGCGCGCAGGTCGGCGACCGCATCGAGGATGGGGGAGTCTGCCTCGTGACCGATTGCCGAGACCACCGGGGTGGTGGCCGCCGCGACGGCGCGGATGAGCGCCTCCTCAGAAAAGGGCAGCAGGTCTTCGAAGGATCCGCCGCCTCGGGCGATGACGATGACGTCCACTTCCGGGTGGGCGTCCAGTTCGGCGAGAGCCGCAATGACCTCAGCCGCCGCGCCCTCACCCTGAACGCGGGTATTGCGCACCTCGAAAACCACGCCGGGCCAACGCAGGGAGGCGTTGCGGATAACGTCCTTCTCCGCGTCAGAATCGCGACCGGTAATCAGACCCACACGATTCGGCAGCATGGGCAGCGGCTTCTTCCGCGCGTCAGAGAACAGCCCCTCAGCGGCGAGAGCTTCACGCAGACGCTGCAGCTGCTCGTGCAGGTTACCGGTGCCGACCGCGTACACTTCCTTGCCGATGAGGGAGAGCTTGCCGTTCTTCCACAGGCTCGGCTTGGCACGGGTGACGATGCGAGCGCCTACGGTCACATCGGCCGCCAGGCCGCTACCGGCACGCCCGAAGAGCGCGAGGGTGAAGGAGAAGTCTTCATTGAGGTCTTTGAGCTCCATGAAGACGTTGCCGCCGCGGCCGTTGAGGGAGGCGACCTGCGCCTCCACCCAGAGCTCGGGAACCTTGTCTACGTAGTTTTTGAGGTTCTGCGCGAGCAGGGCGAGGGGCCAGGGGTTGGTGGCGGTGGTTTCCTGAGACTTCCCGGGAAGCTGCCGCTCGTGCACGGGCGGCACCACCAGTGCGGGTGCCGGCTGCGCTGCGGAGGGGTTGTAGAAGTTCATACCCTCTATTGTCCCTGATTGGTCGGTTATGCGCCTGCTCACAGGTCAGCCTGGCGACTCGGGTAGCTTGCACGCAGTGCAGGCAGAACTTAGCTTCTGGCGCATTCTGCGGGTCTGAATCGGCTTTGAACACTGTGAGCGGGTACCCTAGGCTCATGCGCTCACCCGATCAGTCAGCACATCAGAACAACGCCCTCAACACCGCCGCGGCTTCGTCAGCGGCGGGTACTGGCGCGCACAACTACCCGGCGGACGCGACCCGAGTCGTCGATACTCGGATTACCCGCACGGACGGCTACTATACGGCGGACGAAGACACCACTCTGCTACAGCCCACGCGCACGCTCGGCCACGCCGCAGCCCCCACCAAGGCTGAACTGCAGGCCGCTCCGGAACCTCCCTTCGCGGCAGGTTTGCGGAGGTTCCTGACCGTTGTGCTGTGCGCCCTGGCCCTGGTGACCGGTCTGGGTGCAACCGCGGGTGCCTGGGTGAACTCTAAGCTCATGTCAGAGCGCGGTTTCTCGCAGATTTCCTCCACCCTGGCGGAAGACTCGCAGCTCGCCTCACGTATCGCGGACGGTGCGGTCGAAGACCTCATGAACTCCGAAGCTATGACAACCTTCCTCGACGGCACCAAACAAAGCGGCTTATACTCCATTCTTGTAAAGCCGACACAAGACGGCATACGTTCCCTGCTCAACCGTTCCGCGGCTGAGCTGTCAAAAACTGAAGAATATCGAAGCCTCTGGAAGGAAATAGCCGAGGAAACTCGCCGCTACAACCTCGAACACCAGGACGGCCCCGCCGTCATTGTGCTCACCCCCTTCTACCGTGCGCTGGATGCGAAGGTCGGCTCTATCGGCTCCTTCGACCCGGACCTGACGAAGCTCGGCCCTGAAACCCTCAACATTGACCGGTTGAAGGACGGCAACAACCAGCAGGAGCAGCAGGAGTGGTACCTGCACGCCGGCATTAACCGTGCCGCCGCGCTGGGCAAATCCACCGTGCCGCTGACCATCATCTCGGTGATGAGCCTGCTGCTGGCTACGTTGCTGGCACCCAGGCACCGCATCCTGGTACCGGTGGTCACGGCTCTGCTCTACGCCCTGCTGGGCTGGGGCGCCGCAGCCTGGTTTGGCGGCCAAAGCCCTGAATCCCTGGGAATTACCAGCCACAGCACCGCCGGAACGGCACTGATTACCGGGGCATGGAACCAGCTTGCACCGTCACTGGCCGGGCACTTGCAGGCGGCGGCAAGCTACGGGCTGGTCATGGCGATCCTCGCCCTGCTGCTCGGTATTCTGATTCGCCTCATCGCCCTGGGACGTAGCCCTGCGAGCGGTGCCACAGTCATCACACACTAAAAGTCCGAACAACGTAGGATAGTAACCATGTCCACTGAAACTATTGCCCTGGGCCTGCCGCCCGTACCCCGCGAGCGCCGCAGCCGCGCCGACGTTGAAGCCGCCGCACCCGTCACCGGTGAGAAGAAAGTCCTGCTCGCTACCCCGCGCGGTTACTGCGCAGGCGTTGACCGTGCCGTGATTGCTGTTGAGAAGGCGCTGGAGCACTACGGCGCGCCCGTCTACGTGCGCAAGCAGATTGTTCACAACCGCCACGTGGTGGAGACCCTGGAGAAGCAGGGCGCTATCTTCGTTGATGAAGTGGATGAAGTTCCCGAAGGCTCCGTGACCGTGTTCTCGGCGCACGGCGTGTCCCCGGCGGTGGTTTCCGCAGCTGGCGACCGCTCCCTGAATACTATTGACGCGACCTGCCCGCTGGTGAACAAGGTGCACCGCGAGGCTGTGCGCTTCGCCAAGCAGGACTACGACATCCTGCTCATCGGCCACACCGGCCACGAAGAGGTCGAGGGTACCGCCGGTGAGGCGCCCGAGCACATCCAGATCGTGAACTCGCCCGACGAGGTGGATCAGGTGACCGTCCGCAACCCGGAGAAGGTCGTGTGGATTTCTCAGACCACCCTGTCCGTGGACGAGACCCTCGAAACCGTGGCGCGTCTGCGTGAGCGTTTCCCGTCCCTGCAGGATCCGCCCTCGGACGACATCTGCTACGCAACCTCCAACCGCCAGGGCGCCATCAAGGAGATCGCTCCGCGCGCCGACCTGGTGATCGTGGTCGGCTCGGCGAACTCCTCAAACTCCGTGCGCCTGAAGGAAGTAGCACTCGAATACGGCGCCAAGCGTGCCGAGCGTGTGGACTTCGCACACCAGGTGGACGAGTCCTGGTTCGAGGGTGTGGCAACCGTGGGTCTGACCTCCGGCGCGTCCGTGCCCGAGGTTCTGGTTCAGGAGGTGCTGGCTCTGCTCGCCGAATACGGCTACAGCACCATCGAAGAGGTGGAGACCGCGAAGGAAGACATTCTCTTCTCCCTGCCGAAGGAGCTGCGTTCCGCGTTGAAGAATGACGAGAACGTGGGCCGTCAGCTCGGCGGCCGCGGCGCTAAGCCCACTCGCTAAAGGCTAGATAGCCCAAAGACTGCGAATAATCCCCGTATCTTCCCTGTAATGGGGCGGATACGGGGATTTTTGTATCTGATGTGTGGGATGCATGGTTTGGGACAGCGGTACGCGCCGGTTTCCGCTCGCGGGGGAGTGCCCCCTCTGCGGCGCTGGGGCGCCTTGAGGACGGAGCCCCCGCT
>ERZ773024.706-NODE-706-length-12002-cov-2.440948_pt1 | contig 12002 bp, 10 predicted proteins | sample MGYA00511667_ERZ773024 | MGnify/ENA primary metagenome ERZ773024 (study PRJEB29015, sample SAMEA2738117) | human oral metagenome | biome: human oral; feature: human-associated habitat; material: saliva | place: China | collected 2258 ... | reverse complement strand
TCAACACTGAGCACTTTAAGCAGCAGCTCCAGGGTGGTGCGGCGCAGCTGCACGCGGGATTCCAGGGCGGGGATTGAGAGCCCCTCAGGTTCTTCAGCGAGGGCGGTGAGCACGGCGTGGGCGTTGGTTTCGTCCGGCATTGAGGCGGTGGCGAAGTATTCCCAGATGGCGGTGTCTTCGGGGCCGGGCAGCAGCAGCACGTCGGCGTTAATGGCCCCGCGGCCGGCGCGCCCTACCTGCTGGTAGTAGCTGACCGCGGAGGAGGGTGCCCCCAGGTGCACCACGAACCCCAGGTCGGGTTTGTCGAACCCCATGCCGAGGGCGCTGGTCGCCACGAGGGCTTTTACCTGGTTGTTTTTGAGTGCTTCTTCGGCGGTGATGCGTTCTTCAGCGTCCATACCGCCGGTGTAGGGCAAAACCCGGTACCCAGCGTTAGCCAGTGCTCGGGCGGTGTCTTGCGCCGCCGATACGGTGAGGGTGTAGATAATGCCGGAGCCGGGTAGGATGTTCAGGTGCGCGATGAGCCAGCCGATGCGTTCTGCGGGCTCCTTCAGGTGCAGCACCCCTAGCCGGAGGGAGTCGCGGGTGAGGGGGCCGCGTAGGGTGAGTACTTTTTGCGGTTCGGCGCTGTTTGGGTCTGGGGTGTGGCCGGTTGGCGGATGCGCGGCAAGCTGTTCTGCGATGTCTGCGCCCACGCGTTCATTGGCGGTTGCGGTGGTGGCGAGCACGGGTATGCGTGGCGGCAGGTCGTCAATGAGCCGACCGATGCGCCGGTAGTCGGGGCGGAAGTCGTGTCCCCAGTCTGAGATGCAGTGCGCCTCGTCCACTACGAGCAGCCCGAGGCGGGTGGCGAGCTGCGGCAGCCATTCGTCGCGGAAGGCGGGGTTGTTGAGCCTTTCGGGGCTGATGAGGAGCACATCGATCTGGTCGGATTCTAGGCGGGCGCGGATGTCGTCCCAGTCGGTCACGTTGGAGGAGTTAAGCATGGCGGCGCGCACCCCGGCGCGTTCTGCGGCAGCCACTTGGTCGCGCATGAGGGCGAGCAGCGGGGAGATAATGAGTGCCGGCCCGGCCCCTTGTTCTCGCAGCAGCAGGGCGGCGATGAAGTAGACGGCGGATTTTCCCCACCCGGTGCGTTGGACGACGAGCACGCGGCGGCGGTGTGCCACGAGCGCTTCGATCGCCTGGTACTGCCCGGTATGGAAGGCGGCATGTGGGTTGTTGGTGAGCGCAGCTAGGAGGGTGCGGGCGCGAGTGGGCAGAGGCTGCGCCTGTGGGCTCGCAAGGTGGTTATTGTTCACGGTGCCTTCTTGGGGTGCGGGTTCACGGTTGTCTTTCCATCATGTCAGAAAAGGCTTCTATTGTAGTGGTATTGGTGCCAGCTACTGTCTGTTGAGGGCAGGGCGGCACCTTGCTGATGGGGCGGTGCTGGTGCGGGGTTCTGCTTCCAGCACCACCGGTCTTTGCTCTTCGGGGTCAGCTGGTTGGCTGTGTCTGAGGCGGTGCGTATCACGGTGGCGGCAGGACACTGGTTATGTGTTTTCCTGCTCGCTACAGGTAGAATTGGGCACAGTGTTACACAGCTTCCGCATAGTGTGCCGTTACCCGTTCCTCAGGTGCGGGGGTTAGGCTGTTGCTATTGCGCACCGCGCACACTGACTTTGATAGACCTATTTACGTTTCAGGATTGTGATGTCTCTTCTCGCCTCTGCGCTGGTTGCGCATATGCCCGTGGCGCTTCTCGGTTTTAATCTTGAGGATATTCTTATTAGCACCGGCCCGTGGGTGCTGGTGGTCTCGGCGATCATCGTGTTTATTGAGTCCGGCGTGCTGTTCCCGGTTTTGCCGGGTGATTCGCTTATTTTTGCTCTTGGCATGCTGCATGACCGTATGGGGCTTTCGCTGTGGCTGGCGTTCCCGGTGCTGATTGTTGCAGCCGTCGCTGGCGGCGAGGTGGGGTACCAGTTGGGTGCCCGTTACGGACGTAACCTGTTCAAGGATGACGCGAAGTTTTTGAGCACTAAGAACCTGCACGCGGCTGAGGAGTTTTTCGCTAAGCGCGGCGGGGTGGCGCTGGTGTTGGGGCGTTTCGTGCCGATTGTGCGCACGTTCGTGTCGCTGGCGGCCGGTATTTCTTCGTACCCGCGCCGTAAGTTTAATCTGTGGAATATTCTGGGTGCGGTACTGTGGATCGGCTTGATTGGGACCGCCGGGGTGCTGCTGGGCGGTATCGAGTTTGTGCACAAGAACATTGAGCTTCTGGCCGTGATTATTGTGCTGGTCTCGGTGGTTCCGGTGGCTATTGAGTACATACGTGGCCGTAAGAAGGAGCAGAAGGCTCTGAGCGAGTAGTTTTCGCTGCTGCTATGCTGCGGCGCCCCGTTGGGAAATTACTTTCTCGTTATTTCCTCAGTGGGGCGCGCGCAGTTGCAAGGCCACTGATGATAGCGACTACCCGGCTGACGTTCTTCCTAGCGGCCGCATCCGATGCGGCCGCCGAACGCGTGCTGAATAGGGTACGGCGAGAGCTCACGGAGCTGAACCTGACTGTCACCGCGCGGGATAAGAATATTTTTGAAATTGAGCAGCCCATACACAGCTGGGAGTACCACGTGTATGGGCTTCTTAAACTGTGCGGTCATCTGGGCCGTCAGTGGGTGCTCACCGGCGATATAGGCCACCTTTTTGATGCCTTTTCCAGCCACTCAGCGGTTGTGGGTGTGGAGGCGGTACACCTCACCTGCGATAACCCGCAGGCATACAAGCACTAGTTGAGCTTAGGGCCCTCGTTCTTGTCACTCTCATGACGGCTGTTCTGCTGGCTGTACGCCTCATAGTGGTTAGGCGCTGCCGCAGCAGGGGCAGAAAACCTGGGGACAGTGGGCTGCTGTTGGGGGGTCTGAACCTGCTGGGTGAGCGCCACACTGTTCTGATAGTTACGCCATGCACCCCAGTCGGCAGTGAATTTGCTGGGCTCAGATTTGAACACGCTGCAGGTAATCATGATGCACAGCACCAGTTTTATCAGCATCAGCAGTGCCGCTACTATGAAGGCAGCAACAGCCAGGGGGTTCTCGGATGCTACCCTAAATACATTGTCTTTATCCGCGTCAGGGATGAGCATCCACGCCACAAGAATCGCCACTGTAGCCAGTGCTACCTGCATAAGCAGGAAAAGCCCCTGCACAATAGCGAGCACTCCGGCTGTGATCCGCGCCGCCGTGTACCCTTTCTTGTAAAACATGGCGACCACTATCGCCGCTGTAATCAACACCGCAGTTATCAGCATATTAACGACGAGCGGCGCCCCGCGTGATATTACTTCCCCCACCCGGTCACCATCGTTTTGGTAGCCGGGCAGAAAATCCACGATCAGGCCCACTACCAGACACCCGACATAGATATAGATAAGGCGCACACCGAAGTTCACCTTCTTATTGCTCTGCGGCGGTTCATCCGGCACAGGCATGTGAAACTGCTGCTGCCCGATCGGTGCCCCATAATACCCGGAAGACCCGGGAGGCTGAGCATAACTCGGCAGCTGCTGTTGAGGCTGACCGGAAGGCGGCGGGTACTGGCTCATGGTGTATTCCTTCACAGGGTAAATGTAGTGACTGTCGTCTCCACCCTACCAAAAATACCGCCCCGATAAGGGGAAATAGCGCCCCATATGCATAAACCAGATACCGCAGCCACCGTGAGAGCAGGGTCGAAGACACCCCACCTAGCTGCCGCCCCGCCAGATATTAGAAGTGCGCTGGCGGTATTTGAACGTACATGCTGGGGTTCCGCTGGTAGGCACGCCACATGCCCCAGTTCGTGGTAAATGCCGCCGCCTGCGGCTTGAACATGTACACGGCGATAATGATGCACAGCAGCAGCCCCACCAGGTACAGTACCGCTGAAGCCACCACAAAAATGGTGGCGTAACGGTATGCTTCAATGTACCCGGGGTCTCCCGAATCTGACGCCCGCGAAAGCGCCGCAAAAAGCTCGAACACGCCAATGAGGGTCAGCAGGCCAAGGAGGAGGTTATTCATGGCACCAAGTATGGCCAGCACCGCCGCAGTAATACGCGCCCACGTGTACCCCCGCGAGTAGAACACTCCCACCAGAATATTGGTGGCTACCAGCACGAGGGTGATGACCGCGTACAAAACGGCAATCTTCCCAATCGTGACGTCCATGGCTGCGGCGCCGTGCTGGGCGTACACTGTAGTGCTGGTGGGGATCGTGTCACGGTAGAAACTCACCACACCGTGCACCACTATGAGTACGGCATGCGCATAGATGAGTTTTATGCCCAGCCGTACCTGGGCGGAAGGCCGCGAAGGCTCAGTGGGCAGGTGCTCATAAACCTGATGCGTCTCGTAATGTTCCGGTGTCCCGTGCGGGCCTAGAGCACTTAAATCGGCAGCACCGTGGGGTGCTGCGCCCCCGTGGTGCTGAGCCTGGGGGTGAGGATTCTGCGGATTGGGAAAGTCGTGGCTCATGACTCTCTCCTTATGAACGTGCTACAGGTTCTCTCCCTACCACCGTACCAAACCCTGCCTTTTAAGCCAGGCAGGCACCCAACCTGCCGTCAAGATGTGCGCAGCCAGCATCTGCGGCGCGCCTCTCAAGTACCGAAAAAGCTGCGGAGCTCCTTTTGCCGGTTACCGGCAGAAGACTCGGCGCTTGCTAGTACCGCATCTGCTGCGACCCGTAGATAGCGTGCTCGGTGGCGCTCCTGCGGTAGGTGCGCCACGCAGCGCACTGTGCGGTGTAGTCAGAGGCTTCTTTCTTCAGCAGGAAAATAGCGATTGCAACTGCGTTGGCACCGTCCACAACATTGAGAGCAAAAGAGAAAATAGCAGTGTCCCTGGCCGCCATCACCGCAGAATACATGTAATCCGGTAAAGTACCGGGGTCAACAGCGGCAAGAAACGGGATGGAGATTAATCCCCACAAGCTTTGCAATGCGGCAAGAATCGCAAGGATAGCACTCAATATGCGCGCCCATGTGCGCCCGGCACGGTACATGAGGGTGAACAGAACCATCAGGCCAACCTCAATGATCAGAATAATGGCGGTCATAATAATTGCCGCAGCTGTATAGGTGCCAGTATCAATAGTGACGCTGCCGTTATAGCTATGGTTCTGAAGCTCAGCCAGATGCTCATACCTGTTGGTGGCGAGCGAGATAACTACCTCAAGGGCAGCGCTTAGAACTGTCAGCCCTATATAGGTATACAGGAGCATCAGCCCAATATTAACGGTCTTATTACGCACCGGTTTTTCGGTCACCGCCTGCTGGTACCCGTAAACATTCTGCGGCGCGTACTGTTGATATTCTGGTGGCTGGGGAGGGTTCTGTTCCAAAGGTTTTCCTTTTCACTCGTACACAGCGGTACCGGGGTTCTCTTCACATTATGTCAGCTGCGCCCCTGCTTATCACCCTATGCTTGTGCACACCGCCATAGCCCCACACGTGGGCGCCCTGTGCATGAGGGCGGGCACCCACGTGTGAGCGTATTATGCGCTTATATAGTGAGGTTATTGCCCCTGAGGATACTGAGGCGGCTGGTTTGGGGGCTGCTGCCCGTACTGCTGGATATACCCCTGCTGCGGAGGCATTGGCTGCTGCGGCTGTCCCTGCACCGGAAACTGCGGGGCTGTTTGCCTAGCTTGGGCTTGATGGTACAACGCAACCTCTTTATAGTACTGAAGGGTACCCGGAAGCCACAGCAAAACAATGGCAATAATGCTGAACACCGTAGCAACAATCGTCAGCAGAATAACCATATTTACAGTACCGGAATACTTGGGAGCGAATAGGTCTATCGCTTCTTTAGCCTTTATCACCTCAGGCAGATAGGTTAAATTCACGGCGATTGCAAGCGCCGATAATATCGTCTGGACAATAGAGCCCGAACGCCTCCCCAGATACACCTGGCAACCGCATGCTATGTAAAAAATTGTGAATAGAAGAGAGCGCCAGCTTGATGCGTCAAGAGAATCTATAGACGCAGTAAGGAAGAAGTCCACAATTCGCAGCGCGACCAAGATCAGTATGGCCGCAAGAGCCAGCATAACGGTGATACCAGGACGCGGCTTCTGCGCAGCTGCAGGGTAGCCTTGATCCAGTCTGCCGTGCGGTGGTTTGTGGTAGGGTGCGGGTGCCGGGGTCTGCGGCACCCCCTGGAAGTTCCCGTACTGATCGCTCATGTATTTTCTCCTTGGTTGGGCATACCGCCCAAAGTCACAACGGGCGGTACGTTCTTCTTTACTTTACCACCAGAGAGATTCTAAACACATGAATATTAACGTTATTGTTTGAAATAGTTTTAAATCTTTACGTATCTTTAGCTATCTCAGCTTGAGCAGCCTGCGCCTGCATCAGAAGGTCGCACTGTTCCTCCAGCTCACGCAGCCGGTGACGCAGCCGCCAGGCACTACGGGCATCGGTGTAAGCGCGGCTGGCCCTGCTCCACAGCAGCGCAAGCGCGATAACGCTCATCACCAGGTACGGCATCCCGGCGTACACGGGCAGGTACAGCGGGGACGAAGACCCCAGCAAATAATCCACCTGCTCAGACGAGGCACCGTTAAGCTGAGACATGAGCACACCCACGATGAGCACCATCGACAGGGCACACAGCATACCGAGCAGCTCAAGCACCGTAAGCACCAGGGCAGCCCAGCGGTGACCCTGCAGGTACTTCAGCAGAAGAAACATGTGCATGCCCGTGATAAACATAATGCCCAGCCCGGTCACCAGTGCCGGGTAATACTGCTGGATCTGCTCCATGGCCTTCGCCTGACTCTCGGAGAGGGCATTAATGGGGTACTGCACTGTGAAAAGAATATTGCAGGCCAGCACCTGCCACATCACCACCTGGCAGGCGATGAGTGCTGCAGCAAGGTACACGGGGATCAGCGGTGCCGGGCGCTGCGCGGGAAGTAAAGCGTAGACTCGTTCAAGACCTCCACCGCTGGGGATCACCGGCTGCTGAGCCGGTTGCGTATTCGGCACCGCTCCACTCCTTAAGGTTTCTGTATACCCTGACTGTTAGTTAGGGTACCAATTCGATGTCTACTATCGATACTTTTATTGCCTAACAACACGAAATTTCCCCGCCCATCGGTTATCCGACGGGCGGGGAAATTAAGACGCTACGCTATTTCGCGCATACTAGCCGTTCTCAGACTTACCCTGCGACTGGTTGTTCTGCGCAGAGGTCTGCCCAGGCTGCTGGGGCTGTGACTGATTGGCGTCACCGCTCTTCTGCTCCTGTTGGGAACCGGGCTGCTGCGGATTCTGCGGCTGCTGGTAGCCGTACCCTTGGAACTGACCCTGTTGAGGGCGTGCCTGGTACTGGTACGGCTGCTGGTAGTAACCAGCCTGCGCCTGGGCCTGCTGCTGGTACTGCTGCGGCTGCTGATACCCCTGGTACTGCCCCTGCTGGCCATACTGCTGCTGGGGCTGTGCCGCCGAAGCATAGCCTTGCTGATGCTGCGCACCCTGCTGACCCGCCGGGTAGCCCTGCATATTCTGCTGAGGCTGTGCAGCAGCGTACCCCTGCTGCTGGTAACCGGCAGGATAGCCGCTCTGCGAAGGCTGCTGCGGCTGCCCTTGAGAAGACTGCCCCTGAGCAGCTTGAGGCTGCGAACTCTGGCTCTGGGCGTTCTGCGACGGCTGGGCCGAACCCTGGTTCTGAGCCTGCGGCTGGTACTGTCCCTGCGAAGAACCCGCTGACTGCCGGGGAGCGGCGTGCGGCTGGGTAATGGAGTTATAAGCGTCATAGGAGCTCTGGCTCAGCGGCACGGTCGCATCCGAGTCAGCATCCAGAGCAGATACTGAGTCCTTCTGTGGCTGCTGCGGCTGGGACTGCTGCGACTGCGAAGAACTCTGGGAAGACTCAGAGCTCTGCGAAGATGAGGAACCCTGGGAGAGCAGGGGCACCTGAGAAGTCTCCGGCTCCGGCTCCAACGGCTGATCCTCACCCTGGCTCTGCTGCGCCGATGAGGAGGAAGACGACTCAGCAGCAGCCTGCGGCTTGGACGGGTCCTTATCCTTATCCTGCGGCTGGGACGAAGAGGACGACTGCTGAGGAGAGGTGTACGCCTCATACGATTTCTGGCTCAGTGGAACGGTCGCGTCCGGATCGTCCTGAGCGGCAGCTGACTGGGCTGAAGCGGCGGGTGAGGACGAAGCTGACTGCGCCTGCTGAGCCTGATACTGCTGGTAAGAAGTCTGCGGCTTCTGATACCCCGAGTACTGACCCTGCTGGCCATACTGCTGCTGGGACTGCGCCTGGGAAGCGTACCCCTGCGACTGGCTGTTTTGAGAAGAGGAACTCTGAGCATTCTGAGACTGCCCGGAGGAACCCTGCCCATAACCGCCAGCGTACCCGCTCTGCGAAGAAGACTGGGACGACTGAGCACCCTGACCCTGCGGCTGGTACTGCCCCTGCGAAGACTGGGAAGATGATGACTGCTGACCGTACTGCTGGGCCCCCTGAGAAGGTGCCTGGTAGCGGTTCTGCTGCTGACCGTACTGCTGTGAAGCCTGGCTAGACTGCTGCGCCGACGACGCTGCACCCGACTGGCCATACTGCTGCTGGGCGGTGCCCTGCTGAGCAGCAAAACCTTGCTGCTGAGCGGAACTCTGCTGGCTCTGTGCACCCGCATTTTGGTTTTGCCCCTGCGCACTCTGCGGCGAAGAAGCCTGGCCCTGCTGACCGTACTGGGCACCCGGCTGGTTGGGGTAACCCGGCTGAGGCTGTGCCGCGTTCTGAGCTTGCGCAGCGTTTTGGGCCTCAGCCTTCTGCGCCGCGCCCTGGGCGAAGAACTCGCTAGAACCAGAAACCCACAGCATCGCAATTACCGCGATGTTCGCCAAAACAATGAGCACCGCAACACCCAGGCTGCCGTATGCCACGGCCATATAACCGTCAGGGAGCAGCCCCTCATTCGAGGCGTTGCTGACCTCACCGATCTTCATGAACGCCATGATGAGGCTCACCAAGCTCCCGCCCGCGATAATACCCGAGAGCACGCTCAACCCGATCCGAATCAGCGGGTTAGCGGTACGGAGCATCACGGCCATAGCAACGAGGCCGCCCAAAGCCACAATATTCAGAAGGAGCGAAACAATGAACATTGATGAAGCAGACATCGTATTGAGCACAACACCCAAAATAATGTCTACCAGCACCAGGGCAGCCGCAACAAACCCAAACGTGCGTGCCATTTTCACGCTGCCGGGCATTGACGGCGGCGGTGCCGTCGGGGAAGCCGAAGCGCCGGGAGAAGCATTGTAAGCTGAGGCTGCGAACTGGCCCTGCTGGTTCTGCTGCTGCCCAGACCCCTGCTGAGACTGCTGGTAGCCCTGCTGCTGGTTCCCCGCATACGAAGGCTGAGACTGCTGGTACGGCTTATTAGCGTTATTGGCGCCCGCACCAGATGCGTACGCGTTATACCCCTGGCTCTGCTGTTGGGGCTGGCCAGAACCCGGCTGGGACTGCTGCCCCTGGTTCCCCTGCGACATGAAGGAACTTAGCGGCACTGTCGGCTGGTCGGCGTACGGGGAGTACCCGTTATTTGCGCCCTGGTTCCCCTGCTGCTGTTGCTGCTGGTACTGGGGCTGGCTCCCATACTGAGGTGGTTGCTGCCCATACTGGCCCCGGTTCCCATACTGCTGGGAGCCAGAGCCCTGGCCGTACTGTTCGCTCATCGGTGTTGTTCTCCTTAGCCCCGGTTTCTCGGTGCTTTTCGCGGTGTGTGGGATCTGTCCGATCCCGACGTGGTTCTTATAGAGTACAGAATACGTCTCACATCCTATAGATGATTACCTTTTCACTCTAACAGAGTGCGGCTACAGAACAAGAGACATCCGAAAATACGGATTCATGCACTATGTTGTGTTCAATACTATATAACTTGAGAGATTCCCGAGCACGCATCTACCGCCCGTGTGTATTAAGGTAGTCCATGAGCGGCGCCTGCTGGGTGAGCATCATGCGCAGGCTCCCGAAACGGTAGAGGGTTACCGATAACAGGATCACCTCAAGAAGCCACAGCACGGCCAAGACACACAGTATCAGCATGGGGTCCATCCCCAGCGAAATACCCCTCCAGTCAAGCACCAAAAGCATCAGCGTAATGGGCGCCAGCAGCAGCCCCACCCCCACAAAACTAATCATTGAGAAAACACCCCACGCAATATATACGGAGGCATCAGAGTTATTGCGGGGCGGGCGTATCAGGGGCCATACCTGCACCACGGCGTAAAGCACGGCAAGCACCCCAAAGGCCATTGCCATCTCACGCGTGTACTGGGCAATAATTGAGGTTTCAATCAGGGCGATCACGGCCAGCACCAGCAGGCGCACACACAGGGTGTTCCGTAACCCCCGCTGCCCGCGGGCAAGCGCCTGCGGGGACACGTTCGGCAGCGCCGCAGGGTACTGCGCCACAGGCATAACGGGCACCACCGGTATGACCGGCACCATCGGAATATACTGCGGCGGCCCTGGATGCTGCACATACGGCTGCTGTGGCGGCGGCGCCTGGTGCGGCGGGATCGGCGCGGGCAGCTGTGGCAACGGTGGCGGGGTCGTCAGACGCACCGGTGCCTGATAGCGGGTAGGTGCCTGATTCTGATCCCCCGTTACGGCAGGCCCCTCCAGCTCACTGTTTACCGTGCTGTCAGGGTGCCCGTGCGGCGGCAGCGGCCTCGTGGCATCGGGCAGGGGCTGGGTACCGTCCGCAGGAAGCACCCGGGTTGCCTCAGCCTCAACGTCCTCAAGGCTCGTATCAGCGGGAAGAACGCGGGTAGGTTCCAGCTCGTCACGTTCACCAGACTGCGGATCATCCAGCAGCGGAGGCATCGGGCGGGTTGCATCCAGCTCAGCGGATTCACTGCCCGGCTCCTCGTCCCCCTTACGCTCGGCGGTGTCGGCGCTTGGGCGGGTGCCCCATGGGACCGTCACCTCGGCAGCGTCCGCATCGGCCGGGACGTTAGGTTCCCGAAGCTCAGCAGCATACTCGGGGGTTAACGGCACGGTCGCATCGGTCTGCTCATCGTGGGAATACTCAGTAGAATGCACAGGGGCGGAGGCTGAGGAGTCCTGAACCTCATCATTATGGGAATGCGGGTTTTCGCTCACCCTCGCCCCTTTCGTATAGCATCCTCACACGGCGCTAGGCCGTCGTATGCTCATTACCCTACCACGGGCAGTATCCTTAACGTTGCACTATTGCGGCCACACACAGCAACCTTTGAGGCGCGGCACAGCCCCGAGTTCACGTCCCCTGAACAACCGAATCTACGCAGCCGACGCTTCAGCCATAATGCTCAGCCTGCGCCCGCTGCGGCGGGCATAAAATAACGAAAAGACGGTCTCAATAGGCAGCTCTATAAGAATCCACACCACCGTCAAAGGCACCAGCAGCGGCGAACTCCACAGGTAGTTAAGAACAACCTGCGTGGCGGAAGGAGACAGCAGCAGAGCCCCCACCGGAGCCATGGGGACAAGAGCGGCAAGAATACTAAAATAGTTCGCCACCATAATGATCTTGGGCGAACGTCCCTTATGGTACGCCCACGCACACCAGCTTTGACCCACCAGGTACGCCAACGGAATGGCAGCAATAATGGGCACAGCCAAACGGATGGCCTGCCACGCCATGATCAGGGCCGGGCCAGTTAACAGTACCACCCGGAACACGTACAGCCCCTCATCAAGTGAGGTACGCCCGGGGTTTCCCTGTGGCGGGGTTATTCTTGGCGGGTTCTCAGCCATAGTCCTCCCTACCGGTGCCTCATCGGTGCGGCGGTTTAACCCTCAAAAATTCCGCGGGCGCGGTCTTTGCGCACACTCGCGGCGGGAAAAATACGTCCGCTCATACTAATGTACACGCCAGGCGGCAGCAGGTTCACGGCAGACAGTGCCGCCCCCAGGTTAAAGCCGGCATCCGAACGGGCCATAACGGCTGGCTGCATCGCCCCGGTAAGC
>ERZ773024.705-NODE-705-length-12007-cov-2.892905_pt1 | contig 12007 bp, 8 predicted proteins | sample MGYA00511667_ERZ773024 | MGnify/ENA primary metagenome ERZ773024 (study PRJEB29015, sample SAMEA2738117) | human oral metagenome | biome: human oral; feature: human-associated habitat; material: saliva | place: China | collected 2258 ... | reverse complement strand
TGAACTAAAAATCCAAGCGTGGTGCCCGCGATTGCTGCACTTAAAAGCGCTGCATCGAGGCGACCTGCCCAGATAGAAAGCACAAACATCGTGGTTGATGCGATGCAGGAAATACCTGCAGAAAGTCCATCAAGACCGTCGATCAGGTTAATGATGTTGGCGTAAGCAACCAGGTAAATGACGGTTGCTGGGTAGGCAAGCCATCCAAGATCCACAAAGCCGTACGCGGAAAACGGATCAACAACGTTACCGATAATCAGGCCGCCCGCAGCCGCGATGCTTGCTGCAATTACCTGACCAGCGAGTTTCTGAATAGGCTTGAGAGAAAAAATGTCGTCAAGCAATCCGGTCAAGAAAATTACCACAAATGCAGCGCCAACAATCCAGAAGTTGACGTTGAGATAATAGCGAGAAGAAAGATTGATCTCGGCGTGTCCAAGGATTGCTTCAACGCCATAACGCACCAGCATAGCAACGGCTAACCCAAAGAAAATTGCAACGCCACCCATGCGGGGAATAGGTTTTTTATTAACGCGACGAGCAGAGGGTTTATCGACAACTCCAAGCTTCCAAGCCAGTTGACGAACGGCAGGGGTAATCAGAGCTGAACCAAGACCAGCTGAGAGGAAAACACAAAACATGGTTACCCAGAGGTTCAAGCCGTATACCCTCCAATAAAAAACAGTATTTAACTGCTAAAATCCATACCATTTAATTGTGCTGCTCATTAAAAAACAAGTCAAGACTTTAATCTTTTTATAATCTCTTTATAGTAAGAATTGTCCTTTTCCCGCAGTCTAAACTGGGTGAACCGACAAGTTTTTTCAGGGAGCCTAATCTCGTGTTCAGTACAGGCATCCTTCGTTGTTAAGGAAGCTGGAACGCCCGAGCGCGGCGCCCACCTTATGAAGGTGGGTTCATAGATGACTGCGGGGAAGGATATTTTTGTGCTCAGACAGCTCGCTAGAAGGCTACGTGCCGCGGTAAAACGCCATGCAATTTTGGGTCATTTCAACTTGCTGTATAAAGCAGTATCTTCACAGTATTCCGCTCGCATAATCATTGACATACCTGCTCCTGATTGCCACAATAAGTACCGCAACGGGGATATAGCTCAGTTGGGAGAGCGCTGCCTTCGCAAGGCAGAGGCCGAGGGTTCGAATCCCTTTATCTCCACCATGACTTTGACGCGCGCAGAGACCCTGCGCGTTTTTTATACCACCATCTGCCTGGGCAGATACGACGGGAGGCGAGAAACCCTTGGGTAGTGCACCATCACCTAATACCCTTACGTTTTCTGCCTACGACGTCTGTGAACTCTGCCCAAGGCGTTGCCATGCTCAAAGAAACGCTGGTAAAGCGGGCCTTTGTGGAGCTTCAAGCACCATTCGTGTGGCTCGTTCAGCGCTGCACTTCTGGGAGGAGCCTCCTATCTCGGGCGAGGCTGGATCGGGTGCAATTTTCTTCACAGGTTGCCCGCTCAGATGTGTGTTCTGTCAGAATCATCAGATCTCGCAGGAGGGTTTTGGCAAGCCTGTCACAACCGAGCGCCTTGCCCAGATGATGCTTGAACTGCAAGCTCAGGGTGCGCTCAACATCAACCTTGTAACTCCTTTGCACTTCTCGCCACACATAATTGAAGCAGTTACGCTGGCAAAAGAGGCGGGATTGACGCTCCCAATAGTGTGCAATACCTCGGGATATGAGCTGCCAGAGGTGGTGCAGAAAGTCTCGGACGTCATTGATATTTGGCTGACGGACGTCAAGTATGCTGATCCTCAGTTGGCAAAAGAGCTCTCGTACGCGGCGGATTATCCAGAGATGTCCATGGCCGCGCTTGAAGTCATGCACAACTCGGTGATGAGTCGCGGCGGTCGCAAACTTGACGATGACGGTCGCATGCTGCAGGGCATTATTGTGCGTCACCTTGTCATGCCTACGCACGCGGACGATTCCTGCGAGGTGCTCAACCGCGTCTGGAATCTTTGTCATAATGATGTAGACGTATCAATCATGAATCAGTACACGCCCAACGAGCGCATGCGTGCGGCTGGCGGTCCGCTTTCTGGAACGCTTTCTGACGAGGAGTACGAGTTGGTGCTCTGTCATGCGGATGACCTGGGCTTTGAGAACCTGTGGTGGCAGGAGGGTGGAACCGTCTCCGAGAGTTTTGTGCCTGCCTTTGACGCAACAGGTGTTGAGGGTCCCGCGCTCAAGCTCCGCTCGGCTCGCAGCAACGCTGCCGACGACGCCACCACAAGTATCCCCGACACACAAACCGAGGAGTAACCATGTCTGTCGAGAAACCCGAAGAGCTCCAAACCACCCCAGCGCCACAGGCGGCTGCGCTCACGGACGCGGAGCGCGCCGAGCTGGAAGCGCTTCGCGCAGAGAAAGAGCGCGCCGAGCTGGAAACGCTTCGTGCCGAGAAGACCCGTGCAGTCCAAGCAGAAGCGCAAGAGCAAGCAGAGGCAGCCGCCGCTGAAGACGCTCAGCTTGCTGCAGATCAGCAGCGTGCCGCACGTCAAGCGGCTCAGCAGGAAGCCGAGCAGATACGCCGCATTCAAGAGCAGCGCGCAAAGGGTCGCGCTTTGATGGAGCCCGATGAGGACGACGAAGACATCAAGATGCCTTTGGGACAAAAAATTGTTATTGGAACTGTGGTAATTCTCGCAGTTATTTTTGTTGTAAGCCAATTTATTTTGTAGGACTGCTACTCTAGATATATCGTCTCACCGTCAGTTTTTGACCAATCGAAAAGAGCAACTATGTCACTCACTGATCGTACCAAACCCTCAGACGTTAGCCTTAATACAGACTTGTATGAGCTCACGATGGCTCAAGGTTATTGGGAAGCCGGTCTTGTTGATGCAGAGGCATGCTTTACCGCATTCTTCCGCGAGAATCCCTTTAATGGTGGATTTGCAATTTCTTGTGGTACTGGTCAAATTGCTGACTTAGTTGAGAATTTTATCTTTGAAGACGACGATATTGACTACCTGGCAAGCATTAACTCTCCCGGTGGCGGTCGTCTCTTTAAGCCAGCGTTCCTTGAGTTTTTGCGTAACCATAAGCTCAATATAACCATTGATGCAATCCCAGAGGGAGAGCTTGTTTTCCCACGCGAGCCTATGGTCCGCGTAGAGGGCTCCATTGTTGATTGCCAGCTCATTGAGACCGCTCTCCTCAATCTGGTCAATTTCCAGACGTTGGCTGCAACTAAGTGCGCTCGTGTTATTAAGGCAGCTCAGGGCAATCCTGTCTCTGACTTTGGCCTGCGTCGTGCGCAAGGTCCAGATGGTGGCTTGGCAGTTGCTCGCGCCTCCTATATCGCAGGAGCTTCAAGCACTTCAAATGTCCTTGCTGGCAAAATCTACGGCATTCCTGTTTTTGGTACCCACGCACACTCTTGGGTAATGTCGTTTGATACTGAGCTTGATGCCTTTAGGGCGTTTGCAAAATCTAGCCCAACTAACTGCTCACTTCTGCTTGATACCTATGATGTTCACGAAGGCATCAAGAACGCCATTATTGTGGCAAAAGAGATGGAAGAGCGTGGCCAGCGCTTAAGTGCTGTTCGTATTGACTCCGGAGACCTTGCACGCCTTTCTAAGGAAGCTCGCAAGGCTTTTGACGAGGCTGGTCTTCCTTACATCAAGATTTCCGTTTCAAATGATCTTGACGAGTACACTATCCAGTCGCTGTTTGCTCAGGGCGCACCTATTGACGCCTTTGGTGTTGGCACCAAGCTTGCTACCTGCGATCCACAGCCTTCGCTTGGCGGCGTTTACAAGCTAACCGCTCGCCGTCAGTCTGCGGATGAGCCTTGGACTCCTGTTATTAAGCTGTCTGAGATGGCTTACAAGCGTACCGTCCCAGGTATTCAGCACATTCGTCGTTTCTACGATGCAAACGGCTGTCCTGCGGGTGATATGATTTTTGACCCAGATTACCTGGTCACCAAAAATCCAGAGTCTAAGGCAACCGTTGTAGACATTATTGACCCATACTCAACCCACAAGCTTGAAGGAACTTCTCGCGAGCTGATGGTGAGGTTGGTAGAAGGCGGCAAGCGTGTAGGGGAGAGCGAGTCTATTGAGGTTGCGCGCGATCGTTGTCATGCGGCACTAATGCGCCTGGACGCGGCATACACGCGTTTCTTGAATCCTCAGATTTATCCTGTGGGTCTTGAGCGCGGTCTGGCCAATTTGCGTCATGAACTTGCTGCTCAACATCAGGTAAAATCTTCCGAGGAAACTGAGTAGTTCTCTAGAAGCTACACAACCAACTACGTAATTGCGCTGCATACGTGCACTGAATTTAAAGGAGAACCATGCGCGAGAAGATCGAGGAACTTGTACGTCAAGCCTTGGCAGATGCCCAGGCTGCGGGTGAGTTGCCTGAATTCCAGATTGATGATGTGGGACTTGAGCGCCCACAGGACTCATCAAATGGTGACTGGTCTTCTACGGTTGCAATGCGTTCTGCAAAGCTGGCACACAAGGCTCCTCGTGATATTGCGACAGCTCTTGTAGCTCATATTGCCGAGGACGCGCAGATTGAGCGCGTTGAGGTTGCTGGTCCTGGCTTTGTAAACTTCTATCTGTCTACCGCTGCGGGCAATGAGATTTTTAACACCGTTCGCGAGCAGGGTGCAGATTTTGGTCGTTCTACCTTTGGTGCAGGTCAGAAGGTGCAGGTAGAGTACGTTTCTGCAAACCCTGTTGGTCCTCTGCATATTGGTCATGGCCGCTGGGCTGCTCTTGGAGATTCTCTAAGCCGCATTCTTGCCTTTGCAGGCTATGACGTTGAGCGCGAGTACTACGTCAACGACCACGGCTCTCAGATGGACGTCTTTGGTCACTCCATCTCTAAGCGCTACCTGCAGCTTATTGACATTATGCAGAAGCGTGGCATTGACGCTGATGCAGCTGCTCAGGTGCTTGCAGAAGATCGCAATGCTTACGTTGCAGATGAAGACGATGCTCATCCAGAGCAGCATCCGTTTACTGACGAGTTTATCAACTCTCTTGGCGGTAACGCATACGCTGGAGACTACATAGTTGACCTGGGACTTTTCTTCCTCAAAAATGACGGAGAGGTCTGGGCAGACAAGTCTGAAGATGAGCGCATGGCAGAGTTCCGCGAGCGTGGTTACAAGATGATGCTTGAATCCATCAAAAATACCTGTCACAACGCCCGCGCTGACTTTGATGTGTGGTTCTCTGAGCGCTCTCTCTACGTTAAGGACGAGCAGGGTAAAGACGCCGTTGATCGTGCGCTTGATGCTCTTGATAAGCTTGGGTACCTGTATCGTTCTGATGAGGGCGCGCTGTTCTTCCGTTCCACTGATTTTGGTGACGATAAAGACCGTGTACTCATCAAAACAAATGGCGAGTATACCTATTTTGCTTCCGACGTTGCGTACCACTGGAACAAGTTCCAGCGTGTTGACCACGTTATTGATATTTGGGGAGCAGATCACCACGGATATATTCAGCGTGTTCGCTCTGCTGCCACAGCTCTTGGTTACCCAACTCAGTTTGAGGTTTTGCTTGGTCAGCTGGTTAATCTGCTCAGAAACGGTGTTGCCGTCAGAATGTCTAAGCGCAAAGGAACTGGTATCCACTTTGACGAGCTTCTCGCCGAGGTTGGTGTTGATGCAACGCGCTACACCCTTGTTTCAAAGTCTTCCAACCAGATGATTGACTTTGACATTGAGCAGGTAAAGCGTCAGGACAGCTCTAATCCTGTGTATTACGTTCAGTATGCCCACGCTCGTATTTGCTCTATTTTGCGCCGCGCTGCTGGCGTTGACCTTGATGAGGCAAAGGCGCTTGGTATGGATGCTGTTGCAGATAAGGCTATTGGCTCTGAGGCTGATCTAGGTCTGCTCTCTGAAGACGCCGAGCAGGCTCTTGCTCGTAAACTCTTTGAGTTCCCGGGTCTTGTTGAGGGTTGTGCCCGCGATAGGGCACCATTCCGCATTACGCATTACATTGAAGAGCTTGCTGGTCAGTTCCATGCATTCTATACCGTTTGCCAGGTACTTCCTTCCGAAGGACGCCCACTGGACGCAGAGCTTTCTAGGGCTCGTCTTGCCGCGTGTGATGCAACTCGCCGCGTCCTTGCAATTGCCCTTGACCTAATTGGTGTTTCTGCTCCTGAGGCAATGTAAACGATAGCTAACTATGTTGTTTTGTCATGATACCGTGCAAGTATTGAATACCTGCACGGTATCTTTAGTGAATTTCTCCAGATAATTTACACATTTCTGCGTTATGTAAAAAATTTTTTAATGTATAAAAGAGATAATAAAATTAATATTTATTACTTAAATTTTATATTTCAGCATATAAAAGCCTATTTTGATGTCATATAAGCACCATTTTCTAACATATTTTTGACTAACTATTGTTTTGTCCCCACGTTAACACGTGTTTTTTAGGGGTATACTCATTATGCGAGCAAATAGTAAATGGTTCGGGCATAAGAGTGGAGGTCTCTATGGAACTTCGCGAGTACATGTCCATTCGCAGGTCTTACAACTTGGTTAGAAGAGTGGTGCCTGCTAACAGACGACTCACGTTTGAAGAGTTTGCTATTTTGTGTCGCCTCAATGTGAAGGGCGCCCCTGTTAAGACTTCAGAAATTGCCGAGTATCAGAGTGCTCTTCGTCCTACGATTACTCATCGTACCTCGCACCTGGCAAGGCTTGGTTTCATCAAGAGAGATGAAGGCGCCATTGATCGACGCAACGTAGTGTGTATCATCACAGAAAAGGGTGTAGAAGCAGTTGAGGAGCTGTCCAAGCTCACTTGTGCTCGTATTGCACCCGGCCAGGCGCTTTCACGTACTTCGTTTGAGCGTATCGTCATGTATGTTGACGCTATGGGAGCTCTGTATTGCAGGGCAGCAGATATGGTCCTTCTTGCAATTCTAGATTCTCCTAAAGACGCTCTTTCAATTACAGAGATTGTTGACGCGCTTGGTCTTTTGCAGCCAACGGTTTCTATGTCTCTTACTGCTTTGGCAGAAAGTGGCCTGGTACAGCGCAAACATGATGATGCTCTTTCAAGAAGAGTAACTATGGTTGAGCTCACGCCTCAAGGCAAGACATATATCAAAGAAATCGTTCAGCAAATTGAAGACATTATTGTTAAAAGAAAGAGCCGTACAGCTGTTTAAATGATTTATGCAGATTAAAGAAATCTAGAAGATGGGTTTCTCGAGGTTTAAGGGTTAGTGGTTGCAAATCCCCATTTGCCCGTTTTATGGTGAATTTTATTTATTTTTTCATCATAAGGCGGGCATTTTCGTGGTATATTCCTTTTGGATTTGCACCTATTTGATTTTGTTTGTTATCCCTTCATCATATTTCTTACGTATTTTTACAGATTATTTTGATGAGCAAACAGAGAGGTTTGTACATGTCGGACGAAACATCTTCGGTCCAAAATGATTCTTTAAATGATGTAGAAAATACTCCAGCACCACGTAGACGTGGTAGACCTCGCAAGAGTGAAAATAGTAATTCAGAAAAATCAACTTCAGAAAATACCAATTCTGAGGCAACTGAAGAAAAGACCTCTAATTCATCTGCTGCAAAGCGTCGTCGTGGTCGTCCAACTAAAAAAGAGACCGAGGCTCGTCGTGCAGTAGAGGCAGTTATGGCTGAGGCTTTAAATGCAGCTGGTATTGCAGAGCCTCCTAAACGTCGTCGTGGCCGTCCAAGCAAGGAAGAGATGGAGGAGCGCGCTTTACAGGAGCAGACTCTTGAGGCTCTTCAGGCAGAGGTTCTTGCTCAGGTCCAGGCAGGCGGCAAGGTTTCTTCTGACGTTGTAGATACTGATCGCCTTACCAAGATTGTTCAGGATGCAACTCAGCCTTCTGCAGAGGTAACTCCTGCTCCAGCGTTCACCAAAGCTGAGGCAGAAAGCGCAGCTGACCAGAATGGCAATGCGGCTCAGAGGAACTTCGCTGGTCAGCAGGGTAGTGTTGAGCAGCAGGATAGCGCTGCTCAAGAGCAGGCTGCTGACGCAACAGCAGATACCGAGGTAGCTCCAGCAGAGCGTCCAGGACGCGCACGCACCGGCGCTGCACGTCGTCGACATCGTAATGCTGAGCCAAAAGAAGCGGCTCAGGAGGGCGAGAAGACACAGGAAAACGCACACGCCAACAACCAGGAGCGTCCTTCTCGCGATCGTAGACAGAACAACCAGCGCAACAAGAATCGCAAGCAGGGCCAGGCAAGCGAGCCATCGCTTTCCAAAGAGGCTCTGCAAGAGATGAAGCTTTCTGAGCTTCGTGCTAAAGCAACTGAGCTGGGCATTGAGTACGCAGGCGTTCATAAGTCTGATTTGATTGAGCTTGTATATGCTGCATCTGCAGCTGCTGAGGGCTTTAAGACTGTTGAGGGTATTCTTCAGATTAGCAACGAAGGCTACGGCTGGATTCGTACGGGCAATTACATGGAAGGCGATGACGACGCCTTTGTCCACCAGCAGATTATTAGAAATCTTGGTCTGCGTCCTGGTGATAGCGTCTTGGGCATGGTGGGACCTGCTCGCGTAAATAGCAAATATCCACCACTGCTTAAGGTTACCCAGGTCAACGGTGGGGAAGTTGAGGGTCTTAAGGACCGTCCTCGCTTCAAAGACCTGACTCCTATTTTCCCAGATCAGCCTCTTACAATGGAGCACGGTAAAGACTCCATTACTGGCCGCGCAATTGATTTGGTAGCTCCTATTGGTAAGGGCCAGCGTGGTTTGATTGTCTCGCCTCCAAAGGCAGGTAAGACCACCATTTTGAAGCGCATTTGCCAGTCTATTACCACCAACAATCCTGAGGTCCACCTCTTCTGCCTCTTGGTAGACGAGCGTCCTGAGGAAGTTACGGACATGGAGCGCTCCATCAAGGGCACCGTTGTTGCTTCAACTTTTGATATGCCAGCAGAGAATCACACCGTTGTTTCGGAGCTCGTCATTGAGCGAGCAAAGCGTCTAGTTGAGATGGGTCAGGACGTTGTGGTTATCCTGGACTCCATCACGCGTCTTGCTCGTGCATACAACCTGGCTATTCCTGCTTCTGGTCGTATTCTTTCTGGTGGTGTTGACTCCGCAGCTCTGTATCCACCAAAGAAGTTCTTGGGTGCAGCTCGAAATATCGAGAACGGCGGCTCGCTCACTATTATTGCGTCTGCCCTGGTAGATACAGGCTCCAAGATGGACGAGGTTATCTTCGAGGAGTTCAAGGGCACTGGTAACATGGAGCTCAAGCTTGATCGAGACCTGGCAGATCGTCGTATCTTCCCAGCTATTGATCCTGTTTCTTCTGGTACTCGTAATGAGGATCTGCTTATTAAGCCAGAGCTTCAGCCTATGGTATGGGGCGTTCGCCGTATTCTTGCAGGCTTCAATAACACTGAGCGTGCAACTACTGCTCTTATCAGTGGTCTTAAGCAGACCGACAATAACCAGGACTTCCTGATCAGATCTGCAAAGAAGGCTGCACAGTCTGACTATCCACAGAACTAGCCAATGTAAAATAGGGCTCAAGAAGTGCTTTCCAGCTATTGTTGGAAGGCACTTCTTTTTTCTCGTCATTTTGTTGAATAACTGCCAAAGAATTATGAAAAAGTTTTAAAGACGCTGTAAAAAATAACGAATTACGCTATAGTCATTTCTAACAGCACAATTATGTGTTGCAGCGGATTATACAAAGATGAAATGAAGCCCACCCGTTGCTCACGTCGCCCGTATTGGGTTTAGTAGCATATGCATATTTAGCGTGTGTCTTCATACATCTTCTTAGCGTTTGTAGGGGGAGTTTGTATGACAGAAGGTAGGAATCCGGCAGTAGTCGCCGGCCTGCTCAGTGGACTGGTTCTGGTAGCAGAGCCAGCATCTGCGTATGCCCTTACAGTCAATGAAATTCGCCAAACGCCTCTTGGTGCAATCTTTATAGGCATTGGAGTGGGACTTGCTGCGGTTGCAGTCATTTCTGGTGCGGCCTTGGTAGTTTCTCGCTCGGTAAATCGTGACGAGAAAAACGATGAGGTAGAAGTAAAGAGCCAGTCAGCTGCAACGTTCCAGAGCTCAGATAAGGTTCTATCTTCAAAGCAGGTCTCAGCTGCATCAAACTTCTCGCCAGAAGAGAGCATTGTGATTCCGCTGGACTCTTCGAGGCGCTCGATTGCTGCGTACAAGCCAAAGCACATGAAGGCTTCTCAGTGGGATATGACCGGCTCTATTCGCGTTCAGTCTGCTGAATCGCCTATCCAGACTACCGAGGCACCTGCAAAGAAGGCACAGGTTGTAAGCACGGCCGCAGAGGGTGTGCTTCCCGTTCGTGCAAAGAAGGCTCCTGCGCACTCTACAAACGACTACGCGCAGATTGCAGAGAACTACACCAAGCTTTTGAGCTGGCGTGAGCGCACCGTTGCGCGAGCAAAGGGTGCTGCTGCCGTACTTCTTGAGCGCTTAGGACAAGATCCTATGGACGGTCTGCCCATTATCGAGCGTGCTGACGGAACCGTTGGTGACGTTGGTACAGCTTGGTGGACTAAGGCTGTGGGCGAAGAGTCCATTACGCGCGATTTTGGTATTGCTGAGATTGGTGCCGAGGCTATTCCTGAAGACTTTACCAACCATGCTGCTGATATTTCTAGCCGTATCTCTTACGTTGACCAGGGAGTCTTCCCTGAGAAGCGTACGATTGACGAGCTTGAGCATGCTGATGATTGGACGCTTGCACTGGCTGCAATGGACGAGCATTTAGCTCGCCATGATCAGCAGCAGATGCGCAAGTATCATCCAGTGCAGCTGCCGCTCATTGGTCAGGCCGCTGCTGAGGCTGAAGTTGCAAGCTCGGTGGAGTTGTCGGGTGCAAAACCTGCTGCGTCTCACAAGGTTGCCGCAGCTCAGATGCGTCCTTCTCGCGAGCCAAACTACGCTGGTGTGGTTGCACAATCAACCGCAATGCCGCTGGTCAAGGCTACAAACGATACGTCATCGCATGTTCAGGACATCTTTGACGCGGTTGAGCGTGAGATGGCAGCTGAGCTTCAGGCGGCTGACGAGAGACCAACGCGCGAGCTGCTTCGCCTGATTGAGGGCGGCACCAGCAAGATGAAGAAGATTTCTTCGCTTGATCTTGGCGAGAAGACCAGCGCAGACAAGGCCTCTTACAAGCCTCGTCACTTTGCTGGTGAGCTTCCGCTGGTACGCGAGGCATAAGTAGGCGCAGGAGAACCGGCCCAAAGGCTACGACGGCAATCGTCATACAAGGCTGGAGCCAGTAGAAACGTCCGGTTTTTCTAAAATTATTTCAAGTTAGATAACATTTTTTGGCTGTGGTTCTTTTTTTAGAGCCGCGGCCATATTGTGTTGTGTCACATATTCAACGCTATGGAGAAAAGGAGATGAATATGGCACATAAGCTAACGCGACGACGCTTTTTGGAGGTGGCCGGGACCATTGCGGGGTCGTTTGCTCTAGCAGGCTGTTCGCCAAAGAACCAAGACCCTAACTCCATTTACGTTGGCGTGATGGGACCGTATACCGGCGACGTTGCCCAGTATGGCCTTGCGGTGCGTAGCGGCATTTTGCTGTACCTCAAGGAATTCAACAAGAATGGTGGAGCTGGTGGTCGCCAGATTGTTCCTATTGCAGAGGACGAGAAGGGCGATTCAACCGAGGCCATTCTTGTTTATAACAAGCTGCTTGACGAGAATGTCTGTGCAATTCTAGGTGACGTTACCTCAACGCCAACCATTGCACTGGCACAGAAATCGGTTCTGGACAACATTCCTTGCGTAACGGCATCTGCAACAGCAGAAGATGTTGTTGCCCACGGCAATAACATGTTCCGCGCTACTGTCACCGACCCATTCCAGGGAGTTGTTCTTGCAGAGTTTGCTAAAAAGCAAGGCTATCAGCGTGTAGGAACCATCTTTAACTCTGGTGGCGATTACGAGATTGGCGTTAATAACGCATTTGTCCAGAGG
>ERZ773024.700-NODE-700-length-12078-cov-2.661233_pt1 | contig 12078 bp, 7 predicted proteins | sample MGYA00511667_ERZ773024 | MGnify/ENA primary metagenome ERZ773024 (study PRJEB29015, sample SAMEA2738117) | human oral metagenome | biome: human oral; feature: human-associated habitat; material: saliva | place: China | collected 2258 ... | reverse complement strand
AATTACTCCAGAAGAGCCTAAAAAGCCAGAAGAACCAAAACAAAAAGAATCTGGAGAAGAAATTGCAACAGGTGTATTAGATAACTCATTAATGTGGGGCGCTATCATTACATTGTGTGCTATAGCATTATATTTAAGTAAGGGAGAAAAACAATCATGAGGAAGTTACTAATTGTATTCTCCCTCTTCTTTCTAACTGCATGTAGTACCAGTATAACATATAAGAGCAATACAGAAACAATTACAATCAATCATGAACAAGACAGTATTACAACTGTTTCAATTACTGCTGAATACCCTTTAGGTGAAGTTAAGGATGCAGACACAATCAGAAATGATTACATGAAAGTGTTGAACGACACTTATAGTGAAAGAGCAGTAAAAGATGTAAAAATCACAGTTCATGATAATGAGATAACATCTATTACAGTGTTAGATTTCAGAACAATAAAAGATTTAACCAAATTTGGTATCACAAGTCCCTATCCAAGTTTGAGAGAATTTGAGAAGTTTTTAAAAAATAGTGGCTTTAGGAAGGACTAAGTCAATGAAAAATAAGTTTTTAAAAATGATACTTACGATTGCGTGCCTTATTACGTTTATTCCGAACAAGGTTACAGAAGTATCAGGAGAAGAACCAACGACATCGAATGCAACAACTTCAATTTCTGACTTCTCTATCGTAAATGCTGAAACTGAATATTCTCCATCTACAAATGAAAGTGACCATATTGTAAAATATACACTAGCATTAACAACAAGTGGAGATGAAGGTAGTGTCAATTCTGTTGTATTTGAAGTACCAAAGTCTTTGTTTAACGACAGAACAGGTAAGAGTGGGGATAGTTTCCAAATCTCTATTCCAACAAAAGATGAATATACACATCTTACAGCACAAGGTATCGAAGTAGATAGCCATTGGATGTATGAAGAAAAAGACGATAAGATACTTATTTCAAGTACAAAGCCAATCAAAGTTGGTAGTACATACAATATTGAAATTGGTTATCAGTTAGATGGCAACATTACAAATTTCAAAGATGGTGAAGTATCTAAAGAATTAAAGGCAACTGTTACACTTGACACTAAGGGTGGAGAGTTAAAATCAGAAGCAACCGCAGAAGATGTTACAATCAACACAAATGCAACAATTCAAGGTTCACGCTCTGATACAGACAACGTAACAGCATTTACAGATGTATGGAACGATAGTTGGGGACCAGAACCAGAAGATGCGAACGAATATTACTATTCGTTGGTAAGAGTTACATCATACATTACAGGTAGTCAGCCTTATAATATTTCTATTAACTCTAAGGCAGTTGATGATGAAACAGGCGAAGAGTTTGCACCTTACATGTACAATATAGGACTAAATGGTTGGGGTGATAAGAGTTCAGAAGAAAGTAGTAAAATCTTTGAAGGCGCTAATGGCAGAAAAGATTATATTCTATACAGATTCCCTATTGCCACCTATAAAAACAGAGAAAAATCAAAGTTTACTGTTACAGACGAGGTTTCAACAGAAGGTATTGATTTAATTGATGGACCTAATGAAGTAAAGACATCAAGTACAAATATTACTTACGTAAAAGAACCATGGATGCCACCTGAGGGTAAATTTATTACTCTTCAAAACGGTGATAACTATTATAGAGTAAATCATAAAGAGTTAGAAAAGTGGTCTTTAGTAAATACTAAGATTGATAAGTATTCAAGATATGATTTACAGAATTTCCAGAATGGTACTTTAAATAAGTATGATAACTTAGACTTTGGTTATTTTGTGTTCGGTATGCCTATGGGACATAGTGTACCGAAAGGTCAAGATAATATACCAAGTAATTACTTTAAAGAAAGTGTTACATATAATCAATTTATTAATGGTATCAGTTTAGTAAATGATGACGACACAACAATTTCAGATTTAAATTCAGACGATTATCAAATTAAAAATATTTCAGTTTATACTCAATATTTAGATGGCAAGTTGAACATTAATAATAAGTATGATGAAACAACTAGAAAGCCTGTGGCCAGCGATGTGGTAGGCGTATATGCGAAGTATAACAATAGCAATAGTGAGTATGTACATATCGCAGATTACTCACCTTTAAATAAGACGTATTCAAATGTAAAGGGTGGTATTGATGTAGTAGGTAATAAACTTATCTTAGATGATAATGTAGTTGCTTATAAATTAACAACATCAAATCCTTACTATTACACAAAGATTCTGTCTGGTGCTGAATACATGTTAAAGCATTCAGATAAGGTAGATAATTACACAAGAGGTAAAGAAGAAATTAGAATAGCCTCAGGTGTAAATGCTGAAATGTTAGATAATACAGGTAAGCAGATTTATGAATACACAGCACCTACAGAGTATGACTATGCACGTAAGACTGAAACAGTAAGTGAAATCACAAAAGATGTTGTAAATGTCCGTAATAACAGAACAAGTAAACGTTATGAATTGATATGGGAAATTAAAGTAAACGAGGTTGCAAAACTTTCTAACACAGAAGAGTCTCCTATTGAACAGTCAGGTGGTACTTGGTATGATTTGATGCCTGCTGGTTTAGTTGTAAATGAAGATACAGTAACACTTTATGACAGACTAACAGGACAAGAACATAGCGTATCTGTTTCAAGTACACCTAACTATAGAAATACAGGTAGAACTCTTTACAAGTTCACAAGTACAGATACTTTGAGCAATCCTCAGTTATTCTTTACAACTTATTTATCATATAATAGTGTACGAGATTATGGTGATGTAATTTATAACCCAGTTGCTTATGAAACAGGTAATAAAGAAATCTCTAACGGTACAGCAGATAAAGCAAGAGTAACGAGATATAGTCAAGAAATGAGCAACTTAACAAACGATGAAGGTAAACGTTTTATTTATGCTGAAAAAGTATATAATTTAACAACACTTGTTTACTTCTCATCAGGACTATCAAAGTCAATTAAGAATAGCACAGATTCTGAATATCAAAGAGCAACACAAGTATCACAGAATGAAGAGTACTCATATAAATTGACAATAGCAAACTCTGCGATTTCAGTTTCAAAAGATATTGTGTTGTTTGACTCGTTAGAAAACTACACAACACCATCTGGTGAAACATCGAACTGGAAAGGTATCTTACAATCAATAGATACAACACAGATTGAAAAAGCAGGTATTAAGCCTGTGGTATATGCAAGTGATGTAGCATTAGACTTATCAACATTCGGTGGTTTAACAACAGATGAAATGCTAAGTAAGTTTAAACCTATTTCAGAATTTACAGATTATTCTACAATTAAGACTATTGCCATCGACTGCCGTAAAATGCAAGATGGTTCTGAGGCTGAATTAGGTAGAGGTAAATCACTTGTATCTATTGTGAATATGAAAGCACCAGCAAGCCTTCCAACAGGAGTTGTATATAAGAACTACAACAATGTATATGCTCATGTAACAGCAACAGATAGCGGAGCCGAAACAACAGCATTTATTAACAATGGTTATACAGTTAACTCATATAAAGTAACAGGTAACATGTTCGTAAATAAATTAAATTCAGACACAAAACAAGGAGCCCAAGGTGTTCAGTTCACGTTAAGCGGAACTTCTGCTTATGGAGAACAAGTGTCTATGGTAAGAACCTCTAACTCTAAGGGTATCATAGAATTTAAAAAGATACCTGTTGGTAAGTATTTACTTGTTGAAACAGATAGTACACCTAACTACTTCTTAGACGATACAAAACATATTGTAGAAGTAACAGAACAAGGTGAAGTATTAATTGATGGTCAAACAAGAAGTGCCATTACACTTGAAAATAAACCTAGAGTAAGTGCAGATATTAAGTTCAATAAGAAGTCTTATCCTAACAGTGTTGGTATTAGTGTACCTGTAGCAGATGCAGAGTTTACATTACAAGGTACTTCTGATTACGGTAACGATGTGTTAGAAACAGCAAAATCTAAGGATGATGGTACAGTAGAATTTAAGAATATTGAAATGGGTACTTATAAGTTATTTGAAACAAAAGCCCCTACTGTATATGCAAAATCTACTGACGAATTTAAGGTAACAATCAGTTCAACTGGTACTGTAACAATTACAAACGTGACAGAGAGTAAGACTACAGATACAGTATATAACTATCGCAGATTAGTTCCTGTTTCCTTTAAGAAATTAAACGCAGAAACAAATGAACCGATTCCTTCTGGTTCAGGCGAGAATAAGATTTCATTCAAACTTTCAGGACAAGATTCAGAAGGCAGAATTATTAACCAAGAATTAACAGTAAACTGGAAAGGTGTTGTAAGTGCAGATATTCCTGTGGGTATTTACACAATTCAAGAAAATCCAAATCCAACAGACAGTAATGGTAAGTCATATCTACGTGATAGTAGAGAGTATATTCTTGAAGTTAAGAAAGACTTTCACGCTAGATATGGAAAAGGTTGGCGATGACTATGTAGTTAAGAATACACAAATTGCAACTGACGTTATTACAATTACAAAGCAATGGGTAGGTGGTAATCCTAATGGATATATTCCTAAGATTAGAATTTATACTAACCCAAATGATATTCCACAAGCGAAAAACAGCACAAGCGAGAATAACCAAGAAATCCCAGAGATAGCCGAAGGATTATAAGAAATGGAGAAGAACATGAAAAATAAAATATTAAAATTTATACTTATGGTAGTATGTGTTATTGCACTATTACCACATAGTGTACACGCAGAAGGTGGTTCTTCTCCTATTCTGCCTGTTGCTAGTCATGGTAATGTAATTAAAAAGATGAACTTATCAGACTTCTCAAATGGCACAAGTACAGATGCTACATTAGAAATCTATGAAGATGGTTATACAGTAGTAAAGTCTAATAGTACTGTTCCACAAGCACAAAAAATAGATAATGTATGGGTTGTCAATGCAATTAACAACTATTATGAAAATCCTACTATTGACATTACAGCACTTGTCTATGACAGTGACACTAGATTGCTTGTAAATTCTATGAATGTGTATGGTAGTGGGATGCTTAGTAACGTTGGTCAATTCAGAACTCAACGTAGGTACAACTCTGAAATACATGATTTTGAATTAATGGGAACTAAGTTAAAATTGATTGACCTATCTAAGACTACTCCTATTAACGATGATGGACTAGATGAAATGACAGATTCCACGCCAGAAAGTAAACATCTTCAATTTTTCAATACATTTGAAAATCTTGGTGTAGATAAACTTGTCTTTGGCGAAAACTGGTCTAAGGTGAGAATTTCTAGTATGTCTAGTGTGTTTGCTTATGCAAAAATCAAAGAGGTTGTTGGCTTTGAGAAACTCAAAATTCAGACTGCAAACATGAACAGTGCATTTAGTAATAGTGATATTGGTAGTATTGACATAACAAAGATTGACTTGACACAATTAGTGACCGCAGATAGGGCATTTGATACAACAAGCGTTCCTGTAGGAGATTTATTTTCAAGACAGCATATTACAAAGTTAAAGGGTGCATCTTACATGTTTAGTTTATATAAGACGGATAAACCTCTTGATGTAACAGGTATTGATTTAAGTGATGGAGGCAACTTTAACGGTATGTTTGAGGCTCTTCAAGCACCTTCGTTTAAGTTTGATTTCAGTAATGCTAGAGGTAGTTTTGCGTATGCCTTCTCTCGATTAGGTATGCAGATTGATACAAGTAAGTTGCCAAAACCAATCTATAAACCTGCTGGCTATGACCCATCTGGTAGTGCCGATAATTCCTTCTATGAGGATATGCTTTCTTACAACAATAGTTGGTGGGAAGTTTACCAGAAGTCGTTAGACCTATCAGATTATAGTACAGATAATATAGGAAGTAGTAATATACTAGATAATCAATCTGGTGTACAAGTAATTAAGACATCTACGAGAACTAAACTTCATCCTCAATATGGTAATGGTCTTGGTATTGGTAGTTATTCCATCTTTGATAAATTTATAGGTTTTAAGCAAGTCTACACAGGTAGATGGTTATTAAAGTATTATTCAGATGGTTCTGTAGTTCCAGAGGCTGATAGAAAGTATGCTTCTACTTATGCAGACTTTAATGGTATTGATGGTTATTGGGTAAGAGAGTCAGTAGCAGGAGATAACAGCCCTACATTGTCTGGTGGTAGAATTTATGAAACGGAAGATGATGAGTGGGTAACTAATGCAGATGGCTCAATGACATATAATATGAAAGTCTTTGATAGAAAAGACACTCACTACATCGTAGAAGATGAGAACCCTAACTTTATCAGAACTGACAGTACAACCACAGTGAATGGTAAACAAGCATCCACAGCAGTTGTTGGTAAAGATGAAACGACTGCAACAGTTGTTAATAAGTACATAAACAGTACGAATACGGAAGTTAGAAACCTTACAATCAGAAAGAACGTTGATGTAGAGGACTCAACGCAATTTATCTTTGATGTTACATTAAAACATTCAACTCTTTCTGGTATTAAGAAAATCAATGATATTCTGTTTAAAGATGGTGTAGGAACTATTACTCTAATGGGCAATAAATCTATTACATTAGAACTACCAAAGGGAACAGAATACACTATTACAGAGCGAGCAGTTAAGAACTGGGCATTAACAAGTCAAGAAAATACTTCAGGAACGCTTGACTTAAATGCAGAGGCAGTATTCACTAATACACGTGACACATTCCCAAACACATCTGATAGTGTAACAGAGTTAAATATTGAAAAGAATGTTCCGGAGAGTTATAAGGGATTTAACGGGAACAACGGTTTCCAATTTGAGATAACACTATCTAATTTATCTCCTAACTCTACTTACCAATATGAACAATACGGTCAAACAAGAGATTTCCAATCTGATGAAAATGGTCTTGCTACATTGAAGTTATCTGTTTCCAAGACATCACCAGTTAAGATTATTGGTAATGGTTTAAGTAGTTTTAAATACTCTATTAAAGAGAACGCACCTTTAGCAGGTGATACTTATACTTATATTCCATCCATGCAGGTCTACGAAGATACATCATTAATGGATAATGTAGGTGGTAAAAAGGGTATAGACTTTGTATCTAAGACTTACACAGCCAAGACAGGTAAGATTAATCGTGCAGTTGTAACGAATGATATTTATGACCTTTATCAGTTTAATTTATCCAAGGTGGTAGAAAATAGTGAAACAGAAGAACCATTTGATTTTACTGTTTCTATCAAGGGATTAAAAGAAGGTGATTTTGTTTACTATCAAATATACGGTGAATCAGAAGAAAGAAAAGTCAAATACCAAGGAGAGTACAGTGAGTTTGATGTAAAAATCTCTAATGGTGGTGGTTTAGATATGTTCAATATTCCTATGTATGCACAGGTATCTGTAATAGAACATGCCAATACTAAGGGTTTCGTGTCTAACTATCAAGATATGAATGGTGTTATGACTGAAAATACCACAGTCGGTAAGGAAATGGCTACACCATATATTTCTGGTACGGTTAATAATAGTTATGTATCTTACACATTCTACAACCGAAAGGAACAAACTATTGTAACAAGTAAAACTGTAACGGGTAATCAAGGTGATAAATATAAGAACTTTGATTTTAATGCCAAGTTCTTTAAAGAAGACGGTAGTGCTTATACAGGTAAAGTGGTAATCGCTAGAAAGAACGGCGCTAAGGAAGAATTGACACCTAATTCTGAAAATGTTTACACTTACCAAATGGAACATGGCGATGTGATGCAGTTGTCTAATTTTGAAGAAAAGATTAAGAGCGTTGAAATCACAGAGGCCGATAATGAGTACGATACAACTGTTCAGGTCGTAGGTGAACAACCAACCAAGAGCAAAACAGCAACATTAGATGTTGAAAATGCTGATAAGCAAGTTAATTTCACAAATAACTTAGGTATCAATATCCCTACAGGTATCGCATTACCATTAGGTGGTATTGCTCTGCTTGCAGTAGGTATTGGAATTATTATCATGAATAAAAAGAAGAGAGAAGATTAAGGTCTTCTCTTTTTGTTTTATAATGCACAACAGATAAACGCATTTCCAGAGCGATTTAATATCCAATGATATTGTATTCATTTAAACGAATAAGATGTCAGGAAACGCCTATTACTGTTGTCCTAAAGTGTTTTAATACCACATGTAATAAATTGATATATATATAAAGTTTTAAAGGAGAGCAAATGAAAAGAAAAATAAATAAACCAATTTTGTTGAGTACTTTAGCACTAACACAAAGTGTTGGTACCGTAATGGTAATGCAAAACAGTATTGTCCAGGCTTATGCAGAACAAAAGAATAAAGACGTAACAAGTCAAGAGTTTTTAGATTACATTAATCAATTAAAGGAACAGAATCCTGATTTTAAGTTCAGCCAAGGTGAAACGAAAGTGTTTGAATCAGAAGAACAAGCACTAGCAAGTCTTGCAGAACAGAAACAAGCGATTGATACAGCGATTGCCAATTATAAGCAAGCAGTAAAAGATAGAGAACGTGCTTATGAAGAAGCGAAAGCGAATGTTAAGGTTCAAAATGAACAGATTAAACAAGATAATGTACAAGCAGAACAAGACTATCAAAACAAACTTAATGCTTATAATGCAAAGAAAGCACAAAATGAAGCGTGGTTAAATGCTAATCCAGTTATTACTACACTAGACAGTGGTATCGAATTACGTGGTAAGTATGATGAATCAAAGAGAAATTCTATTAACTACTTTGACGATATTGCTATTAATGTTAGTGAAGAACTATTACATGCTAATAGATATGAAACGACAAGTAAACCTATTAAGATGTCGCCTAACTCTACTGTAGAAGTTATTAATGCTTCAAGTTCGTTAATTGATAACACGAATGGATATATTGGGGCAGCAACATTAGACCAATATCCTGTTAAGATGGTTAAGTCTTGGAGAATTAAAGCAGGTACTCCAGCAGGAGAACTGTTAAATATGAACCTAAGAAACATTGGTGAGACAGACAGTGGAAAGACAATTTCTGCACATGTTAAGTTCGTTCTTGATTATGCAACAAATGACTCCCCAGTAGCAAATGCAGAGGGAAGTATCAATGTAGTAAAAGATGGACTATTACACATGTACTGGATGCCCAAGTCTGACAACAGTGCAGATAAACAAGGTGGTCATTATGAGATTCAATTCTATGATGATGCTACAGGACAACCAATTAAGTTGGCAAATACAATTCTTTCGATTGACTTAGATGGTGAAACAGAGAAATCTACTGTATCATCAGAAAGTGCTAAGGGAATTATTCCTACATTACCATCTGATGTTGGTACAGCAAATGAAACTGGCACAAAATATCCAACGATTGAAAGTAATACTGGTACAAGTGTAACATATAAAGGTAAGACAGACTTTGGCATTGATGATACAAAGACTACTCCTTATGGTGAAGGACTTACATTATTTGCAGGAAACACTTTAAATGTATCTTTTGAAACAAATGATAGTCGTTGGGGTGGATATTCAGTTATCAATATTCCTAAGTTGGGTAAGGTAGACCTAACATTGCCAGAAGAACCAGTAGTTCCTACACCTACACCATTAGTTGATGAGCCAAAACTGCCACCTGCTGTCACACCACCACAAGTTGGTGATATTGCAAATACTATTACATACAATAGAGTTGCAGTAAAACAGGTTAATACAAGATGGATTGATATTTCTGGTAAAGAACTAAAGACTCCTGTCACTGACACAACTACAAAACCTGCAGGTGATATTGAACACTATTCTTTTGTTGAGAGTAGAACAGATGATGACGGAAACGTTACTCACATATTCAAACAATACACTACAAAATGGGTAGATGATTCTGGTAAAGAACTAAAAGACATGGTTACAGATAAAGATACTAAGGAACATGGCAATATTCAAGATTATGCTTATATAAATAGTGAAACCGACACGAATGGTAATGTAACACATATCTTCCGTCAGTACACAACAAGGTGGGTTGATGAAGATAATAAAGAACTAAAGACACCTGTTACAACTGATTCTGTAAAAGAGCATGGTGATATTCCTGAATATGCTTATGTAACAACAAATACTGACGAAAAGGGAAATGTCACTCATATATTTAGACAGTATACAACTGAATGGGTTGATGAAGATGGTAAAGAATTAAAAGACATTGTTAAAGGTGCTTCTCCAATGCCTAGAGGTGACGAGATTAAAGATTATAAGTTTGTTGAATCTAAGACAGATGAAAAAGGCAATGTTAAGCATATCTTTAAGCAATTCATCACAAAGTGGGTAAATACAGAGTTAGAAGATTTAGACGATGCTGTTAAGACAAGCGAGTTTAAAGATGCTAAAACGTTTGAGAACTATCAATTTGTAGAAACTAGAGAAGTTGGTAACACAAGAACACATATCTATCGTAAGTATAATACATATTGGGTAGAAGAAAAGACTAACAAAGAACTCAAGAGAGAAGATAAGTTAGTGAAAGAGCATGGTGATATTAACTCATACACTTATGTTAGAACCGAAACTAAAGAGAATGGTGACTTAGTCCATATCTTTAAAAAGGCAGAACAGAAGAAAAACGATGTTCCTACAGGAGTTAAGAGTAACGTTGTATTAACAGGAATCACATTGATTTTAAGTGCATTTGGAATTACAATTTTGAATAAGAAGAGAAGAGAAGCGTAAAAACTTCTCTTTTTCTATTTACATCTACCGTAAACTGTGATAGGATATTTAAGTAAAAACATTGAGGTATGAATATGGATAGAAAAACAAGTGAAAACATTAAGAAGCATGTTGAGTTAATACACAATTTTATTGGTAAAGATTTCGAGGCTCCTAATGGTGGAATTGCAGATGTAGTAGATATGCACGAAGAACATGTCGATTGGCTTAATCGTGATTTCGTTGTTGTCGAATACAAGAAGTTTAATGATTCACATATAACAGATGAGGTTTCCATCCTTAAATCTATATTTGATTTAACAGAACAAGAACTTGTAGAAAACCAATCTAAACTTAAACAAGAATTAGAACTAGTAAACAATTTAAAGAACACAATGTTGTGTGAAATGTTTAATGAGTTGAAGAGTAGTTTAAAGAAAAATAGATTTAATTTAGATAACAATGACTTTACTATTGAACAAAGCACAGAGAATAATTGTATTTATATTCAAATTTACGGTGTAAGAGAAAATATTAATCTTTTCTGCACTGTATCAAGAACAGATAAATACTTTTGGGCGCAGTTACGATTCTTTAAGTCAGAAGGACGGGAAGTGTGGCGAACGACAGTTCCTGGCAGAACAATGCAAGAACTTATCGACAATATTCGTGAAGAGATAGGTGAATTTAAGAGTAAAGATATTTCAAAGTTACATTCAATATTTATTTAATTTGTATGAGGTATAAAGACATGGAAACATTACAAACGCAATTAATGCACTATCACAGTTAGACTATGAATCATTAACAGCACAAGAATGTGTTGAATTAATGGAAGAAATTGAGAAATTAAACACCGTTATAAAACAAAAATTAACTAATGCATTATTAAGAAACTCAAGAAGATACGAACCATTTTACGAGATTGATTCGTATAGTATTGAAACAACACCACATGGAAACAAGGTATTTAATGCTTGTTGGAAAGAAAAAGATAGTTTTGGTGTGGGAAGTATTATAAAGTACGAAACAGTAAGTATGAAAGACTTTAATGCGGTTAATTTAAGTGACGATAGAGGCACATTGCAATTAATGAACCTATTAAATATTAGATAAGAAAGATAAGAGGTAAAACACATGGAAAAGTTAACAGAACAAATCATTAGAGATACTTTAATGAATAATAGTATTTGGTTAGACGATGATATGGTTGGATGGTACAGTTGTGATGGTTTCAAGTGCTATATTTCATTTAATAAGAGAGATGACGGATTTGAAATTGTTAGACAAATTTCAGAGTTACCTTATGTGGAAATAACAGACATGAGTCCATGCCCAGCAGAAAGAGAAATCAAGACTGTGGAAGA
>ERZ773024.699-NODE-699-length-12082-cov-4.032510_pt1 | contig 12082 bp, 9 predicted proteins | sample MGYA00511667_ERZ773024 | MGnify/ENA primary metagenome ERZ773024 (study PRJEB29015, sample SAMEA2738117) | human oral metagenome | biome: human oral; feature: human-associated habitat; material: saliva | place: China | collected 2258 ... | reverse complement strand
CAGTCGCGGGAGTAGTCACAGAAAAACCTTCCGGCCGAAAGAAAACAGGAATACCCTTCATCCTACGGGATGTAGCTGTGTATGTGCTGAATAACACGAAAACCCCGCCACCGCCCGCGCCCATCTTCTGAAAACCGAGACGGAGCGGCACATATAAAGAAACGTTTCTCGGTTCACGCTAAAATAGACAGGTTAGGTTGGTGCCAGCCCGGACGATCCCCCGCGAACCCGCCGGGTGCAGAGCGCCAGCACAGTACGGAACCAACACACGAAGGAATCGCAGTGTCTGCTGAGGTAGAGACCGAACGCACCGAGAATGCGTATGACTTCCGTGCACAGGAAGCGAAATGGCGCCCCTACTGGGAAGAAACGAGTGTCTTCAAACCAACCGGCAACGCCGCGAAAGGTCGCCGCTATGTGCTAGACATGTTTCCGTACCCCTCAGGTGACCTGCATATGGGCCACGCAGAAGCGTTTGCTATTGGAGACATGAATGCCCGCTACTACAAGCAGTGCGGCTACGATGTTCTGCACCCGATTGGCTGGGACTCCTTCGGCCTGCCCGCTGAGAACGCAGCCATTAAGAACGACACTCACCCCAAGGAGTGGACGTACAAGAACATCGACACCCAGGCCGAGTCGTTCAAACGTTACGCCATTGCCGCTGACTGGAGCCGCCGCCTGCACACCTCGGACCCCGAGTACTACAAGTGGACTCAGTGGCTGTTCGAGCAGTTCTACAAGAAGGGCCTGGCGTACCGCAAGGACTCCATGGTCAACTGGTGCCCCAAGGACCAGACCGTGCTCGCTAACGAGCAGGTTGTGAACGGTGCCTGCGAGCGCTGCGGTACCACCGTGACCAAGAAGGCCCTGAACCAGTGGTACTTCAAGATCACCGACTACGCCCAGCAGCTGCTGGACGACATGGAGCAGCTGGAGGGCAAGTGGCCCGACCGCGTGCTGCTCATGCAGCGCAACTGGATTGGCCGCTCCGAGGGTGCCGAGGTGCGCTTCGAGATTGAGGCCACCGAGGACCAGGCCGCCGAATCCTTCACCGTGTTCACTACCCGCCCCGACACCCTGTACGGTGCCACCTTCATCGTGGTTGCTGCGGATGCGGCGTTCGCCGAGCAGATTGTGGCCCCCGAGCAGAAGGCCGCCCTGGAGCAGTACCGCGAGGACATTAAGGCGCTGAGCGATATCGATCGTCAGTCCTCCGAGCGTGAGAAGACCGGCGTGTTCACCGGCCGCTACGCGATTAACCCGCTGACCGGCGCGAAGCTGCCCGTCTGGGCTTCTGACTACGTGCTCGCCGATTACGGTACCGGCGCGATTATGGCTGTGCCCGCGCACGACCAGCGTGACCTTGAGTTCGCCCTGAAGTTCGACCTGCCCATCGTGAAGGTCCTGGACGTTGAGGGCGCTGAGGACCCGGCTACCAGCGGTGTTGCCGCAGCTGGTGACGGCGTGCTCATCAACTCCGGTGAGCTGACCGGCCTGCCGAAGGCTGAGGCGCTCGCTAAGGCTATTGAGCTGGTTGAGGCTGCCGGCACCGGTGAGGGTAAGGTCATTTACCGTCTGCGTGACTGGCTGCTGTCCCGCCAGCGTTTCTGGGGTACCCCCATCCCCGTGATTCACTGTGAGGATTGTGGCGAGGTTCTGGTTCCTGAGGATCAGCTGCCGGTGCTGCTGCCCGATAACCTGCGCGGTGAGCAGCTGGCTCCTAAGGGCCAGTCGCCCCTGGCCGCCGCTGATGACTGGGCTATCGTGCCCTGCCCGAAGTGTGGCAAGCAGGCTCGCCGTGACTCGGACACCATGGACACCTTCGTGGATTCCTCCTGGTACTTCCTGCGTTACGTTTCCCCGCATGACGACCAGGCTCCCTTCGACCCGCAGGCCATGCGCGAGTGGGGTGCCGTCGACATGTACGTGGGCGGCGTGGAGCACGCAATTCTGCACCTGCTGTACGCGCGCTTCTTCACCAAGGTTGTTCGCGACCTGGGCCTGATTCAGCACGATGAGCCCTTCAAGGCCCTCATGAACCAGGGCCAGGTGCTCAACGGCGGCAAGGCAATGTCCAAGTCGCTGGGTAACGGCGTGAACCTGGGCGAGCAGCTCGATAAGTTCGGTGTGGATGCAATCCGCACCACCATGATTTTCGCGTCCCCGCCCGAGGATGACGTGGACTGGGCCGACGTTTCCCCCGCCGGCTCGCAGAAGTTCCTGGCTCGCGCATGGCGCGTGGCTCAGGACGTCACCAGCGAACCCGGCGTTGATGCAACCACCGGTGACCTGGAGCTGCAGAAGCTGATTGCTCGCACCGTGCACGAGGTTCAGGGCCTGCTGGATAACGGTAAGTTCAACGTGGTTGTTGCTAAGACCATGGAGCTTGTGAACGCTACCCGTAAGGCTATTGACTCCGGCGCTGGTGCGGCTGACCCGGCTGTCCGTAAGGCTGCTGAGACGATTGCTATTCTGCTGTCTCTGTACGCACCGTACACTGCCGAGGACATGTGGCACGCTCTGGGTCACGACACCCCGGTTCTGACCGCGGGCTTCCCCGAGGTTGACCCGGCTCTGCTGGTGGATGACACCGTCACCGCTATCGTGCAGATTAAGGGCAAGGTCAAGGCTCGTCTGGAGGTTGCGAAGGATATTTCCGAGCAGGAGCTTCAGGAGCTGGCTCTGGCGGATGCTACTGTTCAGCGTTCGATTGGTGACGCCGAGATCCGTAAGGTGATTGTGCGTGCGCCTAAGCTCGTGAACATCGTGATCTAAGCTTTTTAGATAAAGAAGTTTCTTAGATAAAGTACAAGCCCCGCTGTGGCTTCGGTTCGTTTTATGGAACGAACCCGGAGGTGCGGCGGGGCTTTGCTGTACTGCGGTAGTGATGAGTGCCATAATGTTCAGGGAACGCTAGGAGAGGGTTCGTCATCGAATCACGCACTGACGAACCGGAAGAAGGGTCGGAATATGGAGCGAGAGAATAAAGCAGAGAACCGCATTGCCGTGGTGACCGATAGCGCCGCCGCCCTCGACCCGAAGCTCGTGCAGCGTCTGAGCGCTCGCGGTAATTTTGTGCTGGTTCCGATGCCGGTGACTATTCGCACGCCCGGTGAGCCGGACCGTCAACTGCAGGACTTGACCGCCGCCGAGGTGGACGAGGCGATTATGCTTGCGCACGTGATGGGTCAGACGGTGAGCACCTCCGGGCCCGCGCCGGGCGTATTTGCTGATGTGTATGACGATTTGGCCTCGCGAGGTTTTACGCATGTGGTGTCTGTGCACCTATCCGGTGAGCTCTCGGGAACGGTGGAGGCGGCACGCACCGGTGCCCGCCTGAGCCGCCTGGGTTCTACGGGTGTGAGCGTGGTGGATAGCCGCACGGTCGCGGGCGCCTACGGTCATGCGGTGGTGCGTGCCCTAGAGGTGCTGAACTCTGCATCCGCAGGCTCGACCCCTGAGTATCCGAGTCCCGCGCAGCTGGTGGACTACATTCAGTCGGTCTGCGAGCAGTCCACGCTCTACTTCTATATCCCGACCCTGGATGCCTTGCGTCGCGGTGGCCGTGTCTCCCCGGCGTTGGCGATGGTGGGGCAGATGTTCCAGATCAAGCCGATTGGCACGATTACCGAGGGCAAGCTGGCGTATGTGGAGCGCCCCCGCACTGCGGCGCGCGCCCTGGAGCGTCTGGTGGAGGTGACGGTGCAGACCTGCCGTGAGCATCGGCATGCGGCGGCGCTCAGCTCTGCAACTGCACCTGACGTGAATTCTTCTCCCGTCAGTTTTTCTCTTAACGCAACCCCGCGCGGCGAGGTGGTTGCGGTGCATCATGTGGGTAATGCGGCGCAGGCGGTACAGCTGTACGAGCAGGTTCAGCAGATGCTGGGGGAGAGCTCCCTCGTTCATGATGCTGCCGATTCTTCGGCGCCGGAGTTTTTGGTGAGCGCACTACCGCCGGTGCTGTCGGCTCATTCCGGTTTGGGTGCTGTGGCGCTGGTCGTTTATTAGGATCGTGTACTAGCCGCCTTCCGGTGTGCCCGTTCTGACCCCGTGTTGTGTGTCTGCGGGTGCACTCGTTCGGTGTTCTTGCGCGGCGTTCTCGTATGATGCGCCGCGGGCGACACGAAATATGCTCAAATTTGTACATCGGGAGCGTATTTAGCCCTTTTTAAGGCTGTGGTGTGTCTTACTTTGGGGTCGTCTGTTTTTGGGTGAGAATTTGCACCGCGTGCGAGCGTATCGGGTGTCATTGAAACCCATTCGCAGGTGAAAGGGTATTTTTTACCCTCAGATTTTGCCTTGATATGGCGCGGTTTTTAGCAAATGTGTGTTTCGTGTGTGTTTATGTTGCCGTGACCGTATCGCAACATTTTCTAAGGGTGAACACAACGTAAAACAACAGAAAACAACGGGTTTTTGCCGGTTTTTATGGCGCAACTCACAAAAATTTATCGATAGAACACACCAAAACACACACAAACTAGGGTAGGATTATTACCAACAACGGCGGAACACACCGGGCAACATAGAGCACGGACGAATCCGACTAAACCAGAGCCCACAAGGCATCGGATTTGTACACCGCCACCAACGCACTGACAAGGAGATACTCCAGTGACTGTACGCGTAGCAATCAACGGCTTCGGCCGCATCGGCCGCACCTTCTTCCGCGCAGCTCAGACCGAAGGCGTCGGCTTCGAGATTGTCGCTATCAACGACCTCACCGACGTTGAGACCCTGGCACACCTGCTCAAGTACGACTCCATCATGGGTCGCTTCAACGCAGAGGTTGAGGTCAAGGAAGGCGCACTGGTTGTTGACGGCAAGGAAATCAAGATCCTCGCTGAGCGTGACCCCCAGAACCTCCCCTGGAAGGACCTGGGCGTTGACGTAGTCCTCGAGTCCACCGGTTTCTTCACCGACGGTACCAAGGCAAAGGCACACATCGAGGCTGGCGCTAAGAAGGTTATCCTCTCCGCTCCCGGTAAGAACATCGACGGCACCTTCGTCATGGGCGTGAACGACGACCAGTACGATGCAGCTAACCACCACATCGTCTCCAACGCATCCTGCACCACCAACTGCCTCGCTCCGATGGCTAAGGTCCTGAACGACGCATTCGGCATCAAGCAGGGTCTGATGACCACCATCCACGCATACACCGCTGACCAGCGTCTGCAGGATGCTCCCCACCGCGACCTGCGCCGTGCACGCGCAGCAGCTGTGAACATGGTCCCCACCTCCACCGGTGCAGCAGCAGCTGTTGGCCTGGTTCTGCCCGAGCTGAAGGGTAAGCTGGACGGCTTCGCAGTCCGCGTTCCCACCATCACCGGCTCCATCACCGACCTGACCTTCACCGCTGAGCGCGAGGTCACCGTTGAGGAAGTCAACGCAGCAGTCAAGGCAGCAGCTGAGGGCCCCCTGAAGGGCATCATCAAGTACAACGAGGATCCCATCGTGTCCAAGGACATCGAGGGTGAGCCCATCTCCACCGTCTTTGACGCACCGCTGACCAAGGTCATCGGCGACCAGGTGAAGGTTATCGCTTGGTACGACAACGAGTACGGCTACGTTGCACGCCTCGTGATGTTCACCAACAAGGTTGTGGCATCCCTCTAAGCCCCAATAGGCTTACGACGCTCACCGAGTGTAAGCGTCACCCCGCGTAACTAACGCATAGTGAACCCCGGCACCACCGCATCAAGCGGGGGAGTCGGGGTTTGCTGTACCAAGACTCTTGTGCAGGGGTCTTGAATAAAACCCTTAATGATGTATAAACATACTATTTTCTATCGCTCATTTTGAGTCAGGAATACCGTAAGGGAGTAGGGGATAGAAAGTGCGAATATCCGCGGTATTCTGCGGAGAAACACCTTATAAAAGCTTATTTTTTAGGCTGTCAAAACCCCTATTCTTCGGTATGATTGAAACGGTATATAAACCCACCTAACCAGGAGGAAATCCCATGGCTAAGGCACTGTCCGAACTGCTCGAAGAAGGCGTCGCAGGCCGCCACGTCCTCGTTCGCTCCGACCTGAACGTACCCCTGAAGGACGGCGTCGTCACCGACGACGGCCGCGTCCGCGCATCCCTGCCTGTGATTGAGAAGCTTGCCAAGGCTGGCGCGCGCGTCATCGTCACCGCACACCTGGGCCGCCCCAAGGGCAAGGTCGACCCCCAGTACTCCATCGCACCGGCGGCAGCACGCCTGGCCGAGCTCGCATCCGTGCCCGTGAAGGTTGCAACCGACCTGGTAGGCGAGGACGCAAAGGCTAAGGCTGCTGCCCTGGCTGACGGCGAAGTTCTGGTTGTTGAGAACGTCCGCTACGACGCACGCGAGACCTCCAAGGATGACGCAGAGCGCGGCGAATTCGCTGACGAGCTGGTCGCACTGACCGGCGAGAACGGTGCATACGTGAACGACGCCTTCGGTGCGGTTCACCGCAAGCACGCTTCCGTCTACGACGTTGCTAAGCGTCTGCCCGCATACCTGGGTGACCTGGTGAAGAAGGAAGTTGACGTTCTGGCTAAGACCCTGAACGACCCCGAGCGTCCCTTCGTGGTGGTCATGGGTGGCGCTAAGGTTTCCGATAAGCTCGCCGTGATTGACAACCTGATCGGTAAGGCTGACACCATCCTCATTGGTGGCGGCATGGGCTACACCTTCGCATACGCACAGGGCTACGAGGTTGGCCAGTCGCTGCTGGAGAAGGATCAGGTCGAGAACGTTCTGCGTTACCTGAAGGAAGCTCCCGAGAAGGGCACCGAGATCATCACCGCAGTGGACGTTGTTTGGTCTGACGCATTCTCTGCTGACGCTAACACCGAGATCCGCCCGATTGAGGACCTGACCGGCGGCAAGCTGGGCGCAGAGGCTGAGGGCCTGGACATTGGCCCCAAGACCCGCGAGATTTTCGCTGAGAAGATTAAGGGTGCAAAGACTATCTTCTGGAATGGCCCCGTCGGCGTGTTTGAGATCGCTCCGTTCGCGGCCGGTACCCGTGCCGTGGCCGAGGCTATCGTCGAGTCTGACGCGTTCTCCATCATTGGTGGTGGCGACTCCGCATCTGCAGTCCGTAACCTGGGCTTCAAGGACGAGCAGTTCGGCCACATCTCCACCGGTGGCGGCGCTTCCCTCGAGTACATTGAGGGTAAGACCCTGCCCGGCCTGGAGGCACTGGGCGCCTAATCCGGGTGGCCTAGCCTGACTGCGTGATTTGAGCGCAGAGTTTTAGCGTGAGACCTCTGTCGGGGCGGTATTTTGGTACCGTTCCGGCGGGGGTTTCTGCGTGCCCACTCATGCCCGGTCCATCTTATGTGGGCAGGATGCGGGGCTGTTTCCTGGCTATATGCTGTGGGTTCCCTGGGTATGCTGCCTGTGACAGGGACGCCTAGAGATGGCTTTACTAGACTGGAATTGTAGAGGTTCCCGTCGTTTACAGGCATCGTCTGCTACACGTGGTACGGGGGCTGCAACTTCAGAAAATACATCGCGGTATTTCACGAAAGCCGTGGAGGAACACTAATGACCACGAACAACGACGGCAATTCAGTCAGTCAGACTCCGGAGCAGACCTCCGAGCAGAATCCTGGGCAGAATCTGGAGCAGAGCCTAGAGAAGAAGAAGCGTTTTTCTCGGCGGACGCTGGGATATGCCGGCGTAGGTGTTCTGACGGCTGCGGTTGTTAGCCGGTGCACGGGCCTAATTAAGACTCCGGAGGAGCTGGAAGAGGAACGCAAAAAGAAGCAGGAAGCTGAGGAGAAAGAACGGCAGGCTCAAAAAGATCGGGCTTTGGCGGCTCTTGAACCGGATCAAGAATTCGTGGAAGCAACCAAGGTATCTGATTTTGAAGGTCCTCTTGTGTACACTGCCTACGAACGCAATGGTGAGTTCGTTCCCGCGACTGAGGAGCATCCTGCGCAGAATGTACCGTACCCTGTACCGCAACCGGAGATGTATGAATATAGTCTGCAGGGTTTTCATACCTTCATGGGGTATTTTTGCGCGGCCCTCAACTACTTCTATTACACGGGAGATACCGAGCCGCTGTCGAAAGTTGTTGAGCCGAAAGCTGTCCTTCCTGAAACGATGCTTCGCCTTTACCGGGAGAAACGTGGATGGATTATATCGAAAGAGGACGTGTGTAAGGCGTGGCTTTCTTTCCCGATGACTGGTGCGGAGCTATGGATAACGGAGCAGAATGGTCGACACATTCTATGGTGCTCGCTTGGGGTATATAAAGAATCCTATACAGGGTATTTCTATATTCCGAGCATCGGCGAAAAATTATCTCTTTACAAATATCGGAGTCCTCTGGGCCGGGAGCCACGGTACGACAGAATGGAGAATCTGGGAACTGAGCACCTGAACGGCAGGTGGACTTTGCTGAATAATGACGCAGGCATCACACCGATGTACCCCGCAGATGTTCCTCGTACCGGTGAATCTTAAGATCCGGTTCTAAACATCCAACGACGAGTGTAAGGAAGAAGACAATGATAGACAGCAAAAAATTGCCTAAGGAATTTATATACATGGATGATTTCTCTGGCGAGTATTCGTTAGCAACCACTCGTTTAACTGGCGAGTATATTCCAGCTGATCAGAATCATCCAGCATATTCTGCACCTATCCCAGATTACGCTTACTTATATGATCCAGTAACTAGCTTTGTGCAGGAGCTTTTCAATTACATCTATTATTACTCCTGCCAGAATTACGTGCTTTTAGCGTCTGATATACGGGGTTTAAAAGACCCGTGGAGTGAGGACGAGATCTTTTTCCCAGCTATCCTAGATCTCTTCGAAGAGGGTAAAGGGTGGGTAATTACACCTGATACTAGGATTCTCAGCCTGCACGTTCTCGAAGGTCGACCGCGCATCACGAATTCGGAGCAAGAGGTGACTGAGTGGAAGGTGCGATTTGATATTCACCCCGAGGCAAAAGTGTATCGAAAAGATACCGGAGAGATGCATCCCATTGCTGAATTTGATACGCGAAGTCTGCTTCGTGACGGATCAATACACGGCACGATGAAAACGGTGAGTACAAAAGGAGAAAATCCAATAATCAGTTTTATCCCAGAAGGTACCAACAATGCGTCAGAGGAGAAGACATCATGAGTATCAACAGCGGTCCTAACCCGTATCCTACCTCGTATTCCGACCCATATTCCCGGTCCAATTATCAGCCTGAACCTTGGAAGAACCGTCCCGTTAGCCGCCGTGTCTTTATAGGCAGAGTGGGTGTAGGCGTTCTGGGTGCTGGGTTGCTCGTCTCCGCCGGGTATCGTGCCGGTGTGCTGGGAACGTACGATGAGCGACGGGAAGCACGTCGACGGCTTCAACACCAAAGATATATAGATATGGAACCGAAGCAGCAATACGACTATCAGGAGGAGCTCGGAAAAACTAGTGAATCGCTCATCTACACGGCGTATGAGCGTAATGGGCGGTATGTTCCTGCAACGGAAAAGCGCGCGGCGCAGAATGTTCCCTACCCGGTATTACACCCGGGTATGAATAAGTACACTAGGTCTGGGTTATACGTTTTTATCGCTTACTATTATGCGTCTCTGAATTACTTTTACGCCGCTGGGGATACTGAGCCTCTTTCTAAAATTGTGAAGCCAGAAGACGTTATTGAACCTGAAATTCTCCGACTTTATCAAGAAAAACGCGGATGGCTTGTTGCTGATGGTGACGTATATGAAAATCTCTCAATAAGTAGAGGCAGTTTCTATCCGAATGTGGAATTCAAGTCCACCAAGCGAAATATTTTTGAATTCAGTATTACGGATGTTTACAAGTCTAAGATGCCGTATTTCTTTGTTCCTGAGACAGGTGAAAGGTTTAATCTTGAAAATTATAAGCCGGTGGAAGAAACTCGTCCCGGTTTGTATGTAGAAAATTTAAAAGGGCGATGGGTTTTGATTAATAATGGAAAGGATTTGATGCCTCTATATCCTCCCGGTTTTCATAAAATAAGATACTAAATCGATGGGTGGGAGTCGCCGAACAATCCATCTAAGGGTAGCCCAAGTGCATAGAGCTGGATAGAGACCCCAGCTGGAGCGGTACTTCGGTACCGCTCCAGCGGGATTTCTCATCGCTGAGTGCACACTGTTTCCTGACTATATCCTGTGGATTCTGTGGTTTGAAGGGTCGTCTTGAAGCCGGTGTGGATGGCTTCCAATAGACTGGAAACGTAGAGGCTCCCATAGCTGGCGGCGTCAGCGTTGCTAAGCGCAGGGCGGGTAAACCTTTAAAAATTACATCGTGGATATGCGAAGGAGTATATCCATCCCAGCTGTCCAGAAAAGCGGCAGCTGGTCTTAGGCAGAAGCCAGGAGGGAAAGAATGGCTAGGCATGACAGAGAATTCTTTGACGGTGAAGACTACTCGGGACAATGTCCCTATGTCGCTAACTGTGTCACCGGGCTATACACCCCGGCTAATCGCGATCACCCCGCTTATTCGCCACCCGCTCCAAATCGTGGGTTTCTCTTCGTCACTAACCGTTATACCTCTGCGGAACTATTGCAACAGTATAGATACTACTATTCCTGTCAGAATTATTTACTTCTTTCATCGGAAACACGTTTCTTGAAAGAAGAGGCGGTAATTCAGGATATGTTCTTTCCGGCAATCCAGGACATTTTTGAGGAGAGTAAAGGATGGGTTATTACCCCAAACCAGCAGATTCTGAATATGTATTTTCTTGAACCTCAGCCACGCATGATTAATCAGGAAGAAAGAATCACGGAGTGGAACGTTCGGTTCGATATTATTCCGGAAGCCAAAGTGTATCGAAAAGATACCGGACAGCTTTATCCCATCAGTGATTTTGATACGCGTGGGCTTATCCGCGACGGAGCAATTTACGGCACATTCCGTTCCCGCCCAGCGGATAGCAAGCACGAGCAGGACGAACATCGATTTATCCCGGAAAACACTAAGAGCTAGGGAGACGACTATGAGTAACCACGATGAGCAGACAACCCAGAATTCTGCAGGCAGAGCACCTCTTATATCCCGCCGCGCAGTAGCCACGCTTAGCGTCGGTGCTGCCGGGATGATCGGTTCTAACATGGCGCAGACAGCAGCCATGCTTCACCTCACGCCAAACATTTGCTTGTATGACGTTTACGAGCCGGGCCTCGAAGGCGTCACGGAAGAAATGCGTCATTGCGGTTTCGAGGGCGTTAACTTCACGTTTACGACAGATGCGAAAGAGGCATTGACAGATGCGAAATATATTATCTCATCAGGTGGCGCTCCGCGTAAGCAGGGCATGACACGTGAGGACTTGCTGAAAGGCAATTCCGAAGTGGCAGAGCAGCTTGGTAAGGATATTAAGACGTATTGCCCGGACGTAAAACACGTGACGATTATCTTTAATCCGGCAGATATTACCGGTCTCGTTACGCTTTTGTGGTCAGGTTTGAAGCCGTCGCAAGTTTCTACGCTCGCAGCGCTTGATTCTATCCGCCTGCAAAGCGAATTGGCAAAGCACTTCAACGTGCCGCAAAGCGATGTAACCGGTTGCCGCACGTATGGTGGTCACGGCGAACAGATGGCGGTATTTGCTTCTACGGCAAAGGTTCAAGGCACGCCGCTGCTCGACTTGATCGGCACGGATCGCCTGCCTGCTGACAAATGGGCTGAAATCAAGCAGCGCACAATCAAGGGTGGTGCAAACATCATCAACCTGCGCGGCCGCAGTTCGTTCCAAAGTCCGGCTTACGTGAGCGTTCGTATGATCGAAGCTGCTATGGGCGGTGCTCCGTTCAATTGGCCCGCAGGCCGTTATGTGAGCTTCGCAGGCTATGACCATATTATGATGGCGATGGAAGCAACGATCACGAAGAACGGCAGCGCTTACGAAGAAATTCACGGCACGCCCGAAGAGATGGCTGAGCTTCGCAAGAGCTACGAGCACCTCTGCAATATGCGCGATGAGGTGATCGGCCTCGGCGTGATGCCTCCGGTAGAAAAATGGGGCGAGATTAACCCGAATTTGAAGTAATCCAAAATATTAGATTTTAGATTTAGATGGTTGCCTTCCCGACTGCTTGCG
>ERZ773024.695-NODE-695-length-12100-cov-2.424658_pt1 | contig 12100 bp, 8 predicted proteins | sample MGYA00511667_ERZ773024 | MGnify/ENA primary metagenome ERZ773024 (study PRJEB29015, sample SAMEA2738117) | human oral metagenome | biome: human oral; feature: human-associated habitat; material: saliva | place: China | collected 2258 ... | reverse complement strand
CACAACACGCCCCCGCCACCGCACTCCCCGCCTCGCACCCCGCCCTCTCCGCACAGGCCACTCTCTCTACACAATCCACCCCCTCCACCGACCACGTCACGGTCACCGTCTGGTCCGACAGCCCCGAACTCACCGACGAAGACGAAGCCTTCCTCACCGCCGAAACCGAAAAACTCGATTTCCCCGATCAGGTCACCACCGTCGATTACCTACTGCTGGCGCACAACAGCGAGGATTTCAACGAGGGGATGCTGAATTTCGCCAAGGAGCAGCGCCCCGACCTCCTCAACGATGGCGCCACCAAATGGGCCCCCGGCCACCTCATCGTCGCAGTCGGCCTCGAACCCCGCCGCAACGGCATCTACTGCGGCGACGACGCCTGCGCCGCCCTCACCCTCAACCGCGGCCCCCGCCTTCACAATTCACTCGAAGCGATGAAGCCCTCGCTGCGCGGCGGCAACCTCGCGGGCGGCCTCTTCGCCGGCGCCCAAGCCACCATCGACCCCGAAACCCTCATTGGCAACACCCCCGACGATGACCGCCAGCAGAGTTGGTTCAGCAAAATCACCACTTTGCCCATCGGAATCCTCGTCCCGATCGGCGTCGTCTGGCTCATCTTCAAAAATTCCCGCAAGGACCGCAAGCGCGACCGCAAACTGTACGAAACCGTCACCACCGGCCACGCCGAAATCGCCCCCAAACTCGACGAATACGACATCCGCGCCAACAGCCTGCGCAGCGACCTCGCCGATTCAGAGCTCCGCCACCAATGGGAGGAGGTCAGCAAACAATTCCTGTCCATCGATTCGACCCTCGCTAAGATCCCCGACAATCCCTCCGATAAGCAGCTCACCAAGCATGGGCGGGACCTTTACTCGGCAAACAACTCCCTGTCGTTGATGCGCAACGCGATGTCCAACATCGATACGCTCTACAACATCGAAAATGGTGACAAGGCCACCCGTATCCGCGAAGCGATGCGCCTGCGCGAAGACTTTAAGGAGGCAGCCCTAGGCACCAGCAACGAACGCTTCGCCGAGGAACTCACGCAGTTGCAAGCCCGCGCGAAAGTCCTGATGGATGATCCCCAACAGGAGGGCTTCGTCGACGCATTCACGCTTCTCATTGCTGACGCCGCGGTGGTGATGAAGGCAATCAGTGCTGAAGAACTCGACGGGGTCACCGAATCCGCCAAGCATCCGAAGCCCACCATTAGTGCCGATGATTGGCGCCCCGGCGTCGGCTACCACGGTTACACGCCGTACGTGGTGATGAGCACTTGGCATTCGCACGACACGGCCAGCGACAATTCTTGGGCTACGGGCGATTCCTCCGGGGTGTCGGTCGGCTATTCCACCCCGGGTTTTTCGGGTGGCGGCGGCTCCAGCAGCTGGTAAGCCCCAGCCCGGACCCGAACCGCCACCTGAAACTGCGCTATGTTCCCTTGACGTTGAGGATCTGTCGCAGCGTGTGCAGCACCTCCACCAGGGGTTCGGCGTCGGCCAGCACCGCTCCCTTGCGGGTCAGCCACACTTTTTCGCCGTAGTGTTCCTCTTCAACGGTGTAGTTGTGGTGGCAGTTGATGCGTTCCACCCCGGCGACGTCGCGTCCGATCCATTCGCGCAGGCAGCGCCCGAATCGGTCCATCATTTCCTCACGGTTTAACCATGCGAAGCGTTGCGCCCAGTGCAGTTCGGTCAGGTAATTATCGAACTCGGAGGTTCCTTCCTCTAGGTAGGCGAGGTCTTTGGTGGGGAGTTTCACGCGTGCCGCTTTGCACTGTGCTTTCGCTGCAGCAACATGTTTACGCGCGATCTTGTTTCTGACGCCGCGGCTTCCGGAGTGCAGGAACATCCAGACCCTGTCGTTTTCATCGAGGCATAGTTCGATGAAGTGGTTTCCTCCTCCGAGGCTTCCCAGCTGCTGCCTCCAGTGGGGGGCTGTGGCTGAGGCCTACCCCGTCGCGTTAGTCCATGCCCCTACCGCATCTGGGGATAGCAGGGGGTTAGGGAGGTGGCGGTCCGCCCGCAGCGTTTTTAGGCGTCGACTCCTAGGAGTTCGGCGAGTTTGTTGTCCCACATGCTTAGGGCGGAGGCGATGGCCATGTGCATGTCGAGGTATTGGTAGGTGCCGAGGCGTCCGCCGAAGAAGACCTTGTTGTTGGCGGTTTCTGCTTCTGCGAGTTCGCGGTAGCGGAGCAGTTTTTCGCGGTCTTCTGGGGTGTTGATTGGGTAGTAGGGTTCGTCGTCACCTTCGGCGAAGCGGGAGTATTCCTTCATGATGACGGTTTTGTCCGTCGGGTAGGTGTCGGCGCGTTCGGGGTGGAAGTGGCGGAATTCGTGGATGCGGGTGTAGGGGTATTCGGCGTCGTTGTAGTTCATGACCGGGGTGCCCTGGAAGTCGGAGATGTCGAGCACTTCGGTTTCGAAGTCGAGGGTGCGCCACCCGAGTTTGCCTGCTTCGTAGTCGAAGTAGAGGTCGAGGGGGCCGGTGTAGACGACGGGGGCGTCGGGGTTTTCGTCGCGAACTTGTTCGCGGACGTCGAACCAGTCGGTGTCGAGTCGTACGTCGATGTTGTCAGAGGCGGCCATGTTTTCGAGCCAGGCAGCGTAGCCGTCTACTGGTAGGCCTTCGTAGGTGTCGTTGAAGTAGCGGTTGTCGAAGTTGTATCGGACGGGTAGGCGGGTGATGTTGCCGGCGGGGAGTTCTTTGGGGTCGGTTTGCCATTGTTTGGCGGTGTAGTCGCGGATGAAGGCTTCGTAGAGTGGGCGGCCGATGAGGGAGATCGCTTTTTCTTCGAGGTTGGTGGCTTCGTCGGTGTTGATTTCGGCTGCTTGTTCGGCGATGAGTGCTTTGGCTTCTTCGGGGCTGTAGTACTTGCCGAAGAATTGTGCGATGAGGCCTAGGCCCATGGGGAATTGGTAGGCCTGGCCTTTGTGCATGGCGAAGACGCGGTGTTGGTAGCCGGTGAATGTGGTGAATTGGTTGACGTAGTCCCAGACGCGTTTGTTGGAGGTGTGGAAGAGGTGAGCGCCATATTTGTGTACCTCGATGCCGGTGTCGGGGTCGGCTTCGGAGTAGGCGTTTCCGCCCAGGTGGGGGCGTTTTTCTACGATGAGGACTCGTTTGTTTGCGTGTGCTGCGCGTTCTGCGATGGTGAGTCCGAAGAGGCCGGATCCGACAACGATGAGGTCATAGGTCATGTTGTTCAAATTTACACGTCGGTGTGGGGTGTGTGCTGTTCACACGGCGCCACGCCACCACGGTAAATATCATGCGAAACTCCATTAACACTGGTAACGTCCGTTAACAATCCTGTACGCACGCAACAGCTGTAACAGTTAGGACTTGCATGCCCATCACCCCGCACCTGCCCGGCTTCCTCCCCAGGCCCGGCGCGTCACGCCGCCGCATCAACCGCCGCAGCAGCCTCCGTCCATCCCTAGCCTTGACTTCTATCACCGGGATCGCCCTGGCGACGGCCGCGACTTTCGGTATCGCACACTCCCCGTCCGGCTTGTTCGCCTCGGGTGGTGACGCCGCGGTGCTCGTTGTCGACGACAATGGTTCCGGTCCGATCACCGCCGCAATCGAGTCCACGAGTTTCGACGCCGGCGACAACATCGTTGTGGATGACCCGGCGATCGTCACCCAAGGCGAGGCCCCCGGGCCGAAGGCGGTCAAGGAGTTTTACCGCGAAGAGCCTTTCGATATGTTCGCCTTGAACTGGAGTGGCGACAAAGAAATCGCTGCGTTCTTCCGTTCCGAGCGGCCCGATGGCACCTGGACTGAGTGGTTCGATGCAGAGCCTGTCGACCAGGGCCCCCGCGGCGTCAACAATGGGCGAAATGGTACGGAGCCGGTCTTTGTGGAGAAAACGAACCGAATCCAGGTGTCCACGGCTGGCGTCGACATGACGGAGGCACCAGCGGACCTCGAGGCCACATTCATCGATGGCAAGGCCGCGCAAGATTCTGACCCTGCGATCGAGCTGACTGCAGATTCCGACGGCATCACCCGTGTGGTTAGCCGCGCCGGTTGGGGTGCCGACGAAAGCCTGCGCTGCTCCTCCCCCACCTATAACGATGAGGTCAATGCGATCACCATTCACCACACTGCGGGTTCGAACAATTACACCCGTGCGGAGGCCGCCGGCGTGGTGCGCGGAACCTACCAGTACCATGCGCAGCGCCTCGGTTGGTGCGATATCGGATACCACGCGCTGGTTGATAAGTTCGGCACCATCTACGAGGGTCGATACGGCGGCCTCAACCGCGCGGTCGAGGGCGCGCACGCTGGTGGCTTTAACGAAAACACCATGGGCATTTCGATGATGGGTGATTACTCCACTGTTCGCCCCTCTGACGCAACGATCCGCTCCGTTGGCGAACTCGCCGGCTGGAAGGCACGCGTATCCGGGTTCGATCCGCTGGGTTATGACACGCATTATTCCGAGGGCACCAGCTATTCGAAGTACCCCTACGGTGCTGCCGTGACCCTGCCGAATATTTTCGCTCACCGCGACGTCGGCAATACTGTTTGCCCTGGTGATGCAGGCTATGCACGGATGGATGACATTCGACGGATCGCGAAGCAAAAGTACGATTCTTTGAGCGGGACGACGGTGACGGATACGAATCCGAACCCCGATACCGGCGTTCGGCGTCCCTCCCCTGGCACTGGGGGAATTGGCGGCGGCAGCGGTGGTTACGACGGTGACGCGTCCGGTTCAAGCATGCTAGGTAGCTCGAAGGGTGCCGGGGATGTCGATCGCATCATTAACCACGCGAACGACCTGATTGATGCGATCAAGACGATCGATAACGCCACGAAGGAGCTGCGCAACTAGCGCCTCCAATTGGGCAACTAGAACCAGCCTAGAACCAGGTTTCAAGTACCGCCACGCCGTCTTGGTCGTTGGTGGCGGTTACTTTGTTTGCGGCTTGTTTGACGTTGTCTTGGGCGTTACCCATGGCTACTCCGGTGCCTGCCCAGCGGAGCATTTCGATGTCATTAGGCATGTCTCCGAAGGCGATGGTCTCGTGGGCGTCGATGCCGATGGCTGCGGCGACTTCTGCGACTGCGGCTGCTTTGTTGACGCCCGGCGCGGCGCATTCAATGAGGCCTTCGGGTATCGAGTAGGTGGCGTGGGCGAGGGCCGGATCGATGTGGTCTTCGAGTAGCGCATACATATCGGCACTGTGCATGTTTTCGCAGCGTATGAGCAGTTTGACGGCTGGTTTTTCGAGTAGTTGTGGGTGTTCTTCGATGCCGTGTTCGTCGGAGTCCCAGGCGTGGTCGTAGCGGGGATCGACGACGAATTGTTTGTCGCGGGGCCCGCCGGTTCCGGTGGCGTATCCGCAGCCGTGGATGTCGTTGAGGTTGACTCTTTCGACGGCGAAGGGGGGGTTGGGTAAGTGGGTGGTGGCTGCGTCGACGAGGGTGTTGAGGGCGTCGGGGTTGAGGACGTGGGAGTTGATGATGCTGTCAGAGCGTGCGTCGTAGGTGATGGCTCCGTTGGCGCAGACGCAGACGGGTCGGACGTCGATTTGTTGTAGGACTGGGGCGATCCAGCGGGGTGGGCGGCCGGTGGCGAGGCAGAGCACGGTGCCTTGGGCGGTCATTTTATTAATGACGTCGCGGAGGCGGGGGCTTACGCGTTCATCACTGCGGATGAATGTTCCGTCGATGTCGCTGGCGACGAGGCGTGGTGGGGTGCCCTTGTTGGGGGTGTCCGTGGTTGTGTTTGGGGTGTGGATCATACCTGGCCTGGTGTTTCCTCGCGTTGGAATACGGGTGTGAGGAATTCACTGACGCCGTCTTTGGAGACGGGAGAGGTGACCCATTGCGCTTGCGCGATGACTGCCGGGTCTGCGTTGCCCATGGCGACGCCGGTGCCGACGTAGGCGAGCATGTCAATGTCGTTGGGCATGTCTCCGAAGGCGACGACGCGTGCTGGGTCGATACCTTCTTTTGAGAGTAGCCATTTCAGTCCGGTGGCTTTGGTGACTCCTGCGGGCGATATTTCGGCGTATCCCCAGGGTGCGGAGTAGTTTACGGTGGCGACGTCGCCGAGGTGTTCGGTGATTGCTGCGACAATGTCCGCGGATGCCACGTCTGCTCGGGCGGTGTATTTGATGATGTGGCCGTTGACGCACTCTTCGTCCATGACGAGGTCGGCGATGGGGCCTCCCGCGTTTGCGCTGCGGGTTGCGTTGATTGCTTCGCGGACGGTCGCGGCGTCATCAGTTGTGAAACCATCGGTGTGAAGGATGGCGTCGCTAATGTCGGTGCTTTCGCTGAGTTCGGCGGGTAGTTTCGCCCCGTCGACGACGAGGGTGCCGTTGGCGGCCACAACGATGGGGGCGAACCCGAGGGCTTGGAATACTTCGGGTAGTTCGCGGGGGGTGCGGCCGGTGGCGAGGAAGGTACGCTTGCCGCGGGTGCGCATGTCGAGGAAGGCGTTGCGGGTGGGTTCGGTGACGACGCGGGTGGTGCTGCCTTCTGGCTGGTAGAAGATGGTGCCATCGACGTCGGTGACGAGGGCTTCGGGGAATTCGGTGAGGCGTGCTCGCACGCGATGGGGCAGGCGGTCGCGAATTTGTTTGGCGTCGCTGACCAACTGGTTGAGGGCGTCGACTGCTGCGGGTGGGACGTTGGTGGGGATTTGTGCAGACAGTTGGCGGAGGCGGCTGCCTGCGCTGGCGACTTTCGATACCCCTTCTTTCACCCCTTCGACGGCGTCTTCGGCGAGTTGTTCGATGGCGGTTTTTGCAGTGGCGACCGTTTGGGCAGTGTGGTTAGCTGCGTCTTTGGATTGGACGACGAGTTCCTTGGAGGCTTCCCCGAGGCCAGCGAGGAGTGCGTTGAGCTTGTCCGCGAGGGCATCGAGGTCGTCGCGGAGGGTGCGGACGCGGCGTCGTTCGTTTTGGACGGCGTCGTCGAGTTTTTGCGCCTCTTCGAGGGTGAGGGCGCCACCGCCGTAGCGCGCGGGAACCCAGGGTGCTCCTTGGGGGAGCGGGCCGTGGAGTTCGTCGTAGCGCTGCCATAGTTCGGCTAGCCCATCGGCCATGATGTGGCGGAGTTGTTTGGTGACTTCATCGGCGGGCCCTTCTGGGGGGTACCAGGCGGGAAGGACGTTGATTTCGATGGGTGTGTTGCTGCGGCCTAGGTGTTTGGGGCCGTCTTTTGGCCAGACGCGTTGGCTGCCGACGAGGATGACGGGGACGATGGGTACGCCGGCTTCGCGGGCCATGCGTACGGCACCGGTGCGGAGCTTTTTGATTTCGAAGGATCGTGACAGGGTGCCTTCGGGGAATACTCCGACGAGTTCGCCGGCTTTGAGGTCTTCTACCGCCTTGTTGTAGCTGGGCACGGTGTCGATGCGGTCGACGGGGATGTGTTTCATGCCGCTCATGACGGGTCCGCCGATGGGGTTGTCCCATACTTCCTGTTTCGCCATGAATCGGACGAGGCGTTTGCGGTTGCGTGCGGTGCGGGGTGAGTATGGGGTGTAGAAGGGGAGGCCGACGTAGGTGAAGTCCATGTAGCCGGTGTGGTTGGCGACGACGACTGCGCCGGTGTCTGGGATGTTTTCGACACCGGTGACGTTGAATTTTAGCCCTTGAGCTTTGAAAACTCCTTTTACGAGGTGGATCACCAAGCGGTAGAAAACGTCGTTAGCCTTTTTAGCCATAGTTTTTAGAGTACAACGTCGGCTACATGGTTGCGGGGCGTTAGCGCTTGCTGTGGCGGCAGGCACGCTGGCGACGCTTGTCGGCTAGCCTCGTGTGAACAGTCCCCCAATACCTGCCCTTTCCCTATTCATCCCCCGTCCCCGTCCCCCACTCCTCTTTTCTTTAGGAGGCTTCACCTCATGGCTACCGACACTCAATACATTGCGGCGATCGACCAGGGCACCACGTCCACCCGCTGCATCTTGTTCACGCACGAAGGCGAACTAGCCGCCGTCAGTCAGTTCGAGCACGAGCAGATTTTTCCCCAGAAGGGTTGGGTCGAGCACGATCCGATGGAAATTTGGGAAAACACTCGCCGTGCAGTGGGCGAAGTAATTGCCACTGCGGATACCTCCCCTTCGAATGTGCTGGCTGTGGGCATTACTAACCAGCGCGAGACCACCGTGGTGTGGGATAAGAATACGGGGGAGCCCGTGTACAACGCGATCGTGTGGCAGGATACGCGCACGATGGCGATCTGCGACGAGATCGCGGGCGAGGATGGTCCGGAGAAGTTCCGTGACAAGACTGGGTTGTTTATTAACTCCTATCCTTCCGCACCGAAGATCAAGTGGATTCTCGACAATGTTGAAGGTGCCCGCGAGCGCGGGGAGGCCGGCGATTTGTTGTTCGGCACGATCGACACGTGGTTGTTGTGGAATCTGACTGGCGGCGCGGAGGGTGATGGCAATGAGCCCGCGCTCCACTGCACAGATGTGACGAATGCGTCGCGCACGCTGCTCATGGATCTGAAGACGTTGCAGTGGGATGAGGATCTCTGCGAGCAGATGGGTATTCCGATGCAGATGTTGCCGGAGATCCGCCCGAGTGTGGGTGATTTCCGTCAGATCCGCGCACGCGGTTCGCTGCCTGGTGTGCCGATTCGCGGTATTTTGGGCGACCAGCAGGCTGCGATGTTCGGCCAAGCGTGCTTCAAGAATGGTGACGCGAAGAACACCTACGGCACGGGCCTGTTTATGCTGCTCAACACGGGCACGAAGCCGAAGTGGAGTGAGCACGGCATGCTGACTACCGTGTGCTACCAGATTGAGGGTCAAAAGCCGGTGTATGCGCTGGAGGGTTCCGTCGCGGTGGGTGGTTCACTGGTCCAGTGGCTGCGCGACAATCTGCAGATCATCCCCAATGCACCTGCGATTGAGAACATGGCGCGCAGTGTGGAGGACAATGGCGGTGTCTACATTGTGCCGGCGTTCTCGGGCTTGTTCGCTCCGAGGTGGAAGCCGGATGCTCGTGGCGCGATCGTCGGTCTGACTCGTTTCGCTAACCGGAATCACTTTGCGCGCGCGGTGCTGGAGGCTACGGCGTTCCAGACTCGCGAGGTTGCCGACGCGATGGTTGCGGATTCGGGTGTGGAGATCACCCGCCTGAAGGTTGACGGCGGGATGGTGCACAACGAGTTGCTGATGCAGTTCCAGGCAGACATTTTGGATACTGACGTCGTGCGCCCCCAGGTCACAGAAACCACTGCGCTGGGCGCGGCGTACGCGGCCGGTTTGAGCGTTGGTTTCTGGGAAAACCTGGAGGTCCTCAAGCACAACAATGCAGAGGCCAAGGTGTGGCATCCGAAGATGGACGCCGAGCAGCGTGATGCGCTGTACCACGATTGGAACCGGGCAGTGGAGCGCACCTACGCCTGGGAGGAATAGTCCCCCTGTCCCCTATTTCTTGGGTTCGAGAACTTCGACACCCATGTAGGGGCGCAGGGCTTCGGGGACAACCACGGAACCGTCGGCCTGCTGGTTGTTCTCCAGGATGGCGACCAACCAGCGGGTGGTCGCCAGGGTTCCGTTGAGGGTTGCGCACACCTGGGCTTTGCCGTTGTCGTCGCGGTAGCGCACTCCGAGGCGGCGGGCTTGGAAGGTGGTGCAGTTCGACGTCGAGGTGAGCTCGCGGTAGGTGTTTTGGGTGGGTACCCACGCTTCAGTGTCGAATTTGCGTGCGGCAGAAGACCCGAGGTCGCCGCCCGCGACGTCAATAATTCGATAGGGCACGCCGACGGCGCCGAGCATGTCGCGTTCCATGTCGAGGAGGCGTTGGTGTTCTGCTTGGGCGTCTTCGGGTTTGCAGTAGGAGAACATTTCGACTTTGTCGAACTGGTGGACGCGTAGAATTCCGCGGGTGTCTTTGCCGTAGGATCCGGCTTCGCGACGGAAGCAGGAGGACCAGCCGGCGTAGCGCTTGGGACCTTCGGAGAGGTCGATGATTTCACCCTGGTGGTATCCGGCGAGGGCGACCTCGGAGGTGCCGACGAGGTAGAGGTCGTCTGCGGGGAGGTAGTAGATTTCGTCCGAGTGGGCGCCGAGGAATCCGGTGCCGGCCATGGATTCGGGGCGGACGAGGACCGGTGGAACCATCAGTTGGAACCCGGCCTGGCGGGCTTTCATAGCGGCGAGGTTGAGCATTGCTAGCTGTAGGAATGCGCCGTCGCCGGTGAGGAAGTAGAAGCGGGAGCCGGATACTTTGGTTCCGCGTTCCATGTCGATCAGGCCGAGGGATTCACCAAGTTCGAGGTGGTCTTTGGGTTCAAAGTCGAACTCTGGTGGGGTGCCGACGTGCTCGAGGACGATGTAGTCGTCTTCGCCGCCAGCGGGTGCGCCTTCCACAACATTGGAGATGAGGTATTGGAGGCGTTCGACTTCTGCTTCGGCGTCTTTTTGCGCGGCTTCGGCGTCTTTGACCTGCTGCTTGAGGGCGTTGGAGCCTTCAAGTAGGGCAGGGCGCTGTTCGGGTGCTGCTTGCCCAATTTTTTTACCGAAGGCTTTTTGTTCTGCCCTCAGGGAGTCGGCCTTCGCGATTGATTCGCGGCGGGTTTCGTCGTCGGAGATCAGTTGGTCGACGAGTTGGGGGTCTTCGCCGCGGGTGATCTGGGATTGGCGGACGACGTCGGGGTTATCGCGGAGGAACTTGAGATCAATCACGCTCTTAGCCTACCGCCTTGGTGTGTGCGTAGAGTTTCTCCCTTAACCCCACCCCTTTAAAGGGGGATCATTTTCAAAACGCCTGCGGCGGGGCGAGTGATTTATTAACGTAATTTTTAACCGTTATTTGCGTTCATACAGCAACTTTCCCAGCGCAGTGTGCGCGTTGTGCGTGTGCTGTCAATGGGCGCGGGCGCAGGATGCTCGTCGTTGTTTCTGTGTGTGGGAAGGTAAGTGGTACCCGTGCGGCAGTTTCGATCGTATTCTTTGGACCTGAGTGAGGGGGCCGCGCCGAAGCATGTTCAGCTGCGTCGGATAATCGAGCATTACGTGGAGAATAATTTGTCTCCGGGGGATATGCTGCCGGGCGAGCGCATGTTTGAGGAGCATTTTCGTATTTCGCGGATTACTGTCAGGCGTGCGTCGGGGGATTTGGTTGCCAGCGGCAAGTTGGTTCGTGTGCGCGGCCGGGGGACGTTTGTGGCCTCCACTCCTATGACGTCGAGTACTGGGTTGTTGTCTTTTAGTGAGCAGATGCGGGCGGAGGGTTTGCGTCCGGGCAGCATCATTGTGTTGGCGTCGCGGAGTGTTCCTCCGCCGGAAACTGTGCGTTTTTTCGCGGGTGGGGATCAGGATTCGGAGGTTGCGTTGCGGCCGGCGGGTGATGAGCCTGTGGATTTGAATACGCAGATGCGTCATGCTCATGTGCGGCGGGTTCGTTTGGCTAATGGCGTTCCTGTGTCGATTGATGATGGTTGGTATAACAGCAGGTTGATGCCCTCTTTGTTGGAAAATGATGTGTATAACTCGATGTATGACATCATGTCGACGCATTACGATTGCCCTGTGACGGAGACGGTTCAGACGTCCTCTGCAGTGTGTGCGGATTCGGAGCAGGCTGGGTTGCTTGAGGTGTCCGTGGGGGCGCCGTTGTTGCGGGTGTTGCGTCAGTCTTATTCGCGGGGTCGGCCTGTGGAGTGGTGCGTGTCTTTTTACCGGACGGATCGTTTTGCTTTGTGTTCGCGTGTGACTCGCGCTTCTGCTGATTCTTCCGATCGTGGCAATATGTAACCCATGGTTTCTAGTTGGCGTTCTTCAGCTCCTGTGCGTGTCGCCCTTGTTGCTTCTTTGGTGGGCGGTGTTGCTGTGGGTGGTTATGCTTTTGAGTCCGCCCGGGCTGGTTCTTCTGGGGAGGGTGGGGATTCTTCCGCTGCGGGTTCGTCTTCGCAGCCGGCTAGTGATTCTTCGGCTCCGGTGGCGTCGTTTACGACAGCGAGTGTTGGGGATTGCGTGACGTGGGATGTTGACGCCGCGGGCGCGGTGTCGCAGTTTGGGCAGACGGATTGTGCCCGTCCGCACCGTTTTGAGATTTCGGCTCGTGAGGATTTGGGGGCGTATCCGTCGAGTGAGTTTGGCCCGAAGGCG
>ERZ773024.694-NODE-694-length-12106-cov-2.740685_pt1 | contig 12106 bp, 18 predicted proteins | sample MGYA00511667_ERZ773024 | MGnify/ENA primary metagenome ERZ773024 (study PRJEB29015, sample SAMEA2738117) | human oral metagenome | biome: human oral; feature: human-associated habitat; material: saliva | place: China | collected 2258 ... | reverse complement strand
AAGTACGATCCGAATAAGGCATATTCCGGAAATCCACAATCGAATCAGGGGAAACCTCGTGTGTCCTGTTTCCATCGAAAGAGAACTTCTCGTTTCTAATATCGACAAACAAAGCACGTTCATGCTGTTTATTAAACCAAAAGCACCGACCGCCACAACAGGCGTCTAATATTATCTTGTCTTTCAACGCGTCCTTCATTTTATTTATTCACATAATCCGTAATAACTCATGCAAGTTGTTGCTTCAGCATCGCCGAATAATTGTCCTTCATCATACTTATTATTAGCGTACTTCACCACATCGTGAACAAGCGGATATGCCCCCTTGTAGTATTTCGACGGTATTTTATCCGGACCAAAAAAACTGCTGCATATTTTCTTTTCGTATGCAGCAATTTCTATAATTCGTTCCGGAAAACGAGTCGCAATCTGGTGAATTTCCGATAGTCCGCACATAACACACGGAAAACAACCAACTCGCTTCATCCCAATGCGGTAGAGTGGGTTCGGTTCTAATCCGTTATCGAGTATATAATCGATGACTTGTTGTGCAGACCAATCGAAAACAGGTCTAAGCACATCGGTAGCATGTTTCTCGCAATACTTCAAAACTTCCCCTCTTCTGTAAGTGTGATATTTTGGTTTACCGTTTTTGTCTACTTTGTATGGGTTGAGATAATACTTAAAGTAGTTACATTGTGCGTTCATAGCCGCCCTTGATGCGCTTTCTGCGCCCCTTATTCCCTGAACGACGATAAAGTTATCATTAACTTCATCAAGTAAATAGTCGATCATTGGAATACTCTTTAATTCGCTTGTACAGAACCGTCGCTGCGAGGACGGAAACCTCTTCTTTTTCTCCGCCAAATCAATCATTCCACTATACTTTTTAGACCTCAACGTTACAATGTTAAGGTCTAATTTATTGTCTATTTCGTCGATATATTTGTACGTCAAATCACTTTCCCAGCCTGTATAGCAAAAGACTGTTGTGAATTTCTTTGACATGTTATTCCTTACCCACAGAAGTGCGGCAAGGCTGTCTTTTCCGCCCGAGAATGAAACTATTATCTTCATCCTATATTCCCTCCTTTTCACTCTTCGTTTTTCACTTTCGTCTGATATTCCGCCTCCTGACGTCTAATCAGCAGCGCAATTTCGCCCCAACTCGGCAGCCCGCCCACATTCTTATCGTCTATGTACACATGAGCGTACACCTTGCGCGAATCTGAACCATACATCGCGAGGTTCCGCGGCTCGTGGTCGTTTACCCGATCAAATCCGATACCCTGCTGTAGCAGCCAGTTTACCATCTCGGTCTGCTGTACGCCCTCTCTACACGTCCAAATAATAATATAATGACCCTCTGAACGCAAGTTGTTTATCACCTCTTTTGCCCCCGGGAGAGGCTCCCCGATGGCGGGCCACACGCCGTCGTGGATCGTTCCGTCAAAATCAATACAAATAATCATCTTACCTCCTCCGAAAATATTCTAAGATAGACCTTCAAACTTAATGCTGTCCCGATCAGCTCTCCGAAACTGTCGGCAAGAGACTCCCACGCTGTTTTAGCAAGTTTGTCGCCGATATATAGTTTATCCGAGAACGCTCGCGCGCCTACCAATGCCGATGCGTGCGAACGTGCCGTGATCTGCCCGCAGTATTTCCATTTGCATCCGAGTCTGCGAAGTGCGTAGCACAGCATGTGCCGTGCCAGCACTACATCCGTCTTCCTACTCCTCGACCGCATATCGTTCTGCGTAACACCGCACGAAGAGCAACAACCGTTCATAAGCATACGTGCAAGGCTCATCGCTACAACCGATTAAAATTAATCTCGACCCGGCGCCACACGCCTTTATCATCCCGCTGCGAGAAGTAGTAATTCGTCGCAGTTCCCTCAATCACATTCGATTCCTTAAACAGCCCCATGATCTCCGAATACTCCTCGTCATTGAAGCGCTCCTCCATATCATACAGTTTCGAAATCGACTTGTAGTCGAAATTCCCAAACTTGTTACGCTCTAACAGCGTCATACAAAGCTGATACATCGGATTGTCAGCCCCGCCAGGAGCGGACTCGATCCAACGAAGCAGGAAGTCTACGAGCCTCGACGCGGCTACATCTGCGCGTTCATCGAACGTCTTTACCCTGTTCGTTTTCACCTCGATTTTAAACGCTTCGTCTTTCAGCGTGTACGACTGCTGTCCGTCCACACGCAGACGCCCATATTCCTTCATCACATCGTAGAATGCGGTCGTTTCGTCTTTCACGAAATCGAACAGCTCACGAACATATCCCGAAGCCTCCAGCACGCGATCTTTGACCCGCCCGATCATATCCGACCGAAGCCCCTCATACGCATCCCTCCGCTCCAACTTTGCGCGGCTTTCTTCCTGTCTCTTTTGCTTCAGCAGCTCCTCTAATTCGTCAGCCGAAACGTTTTTCAAATCAATTTTTTCCATTTCATTATCATTTAAATCTATTGTATCTCTTTTCACCTTAGCCCGCCCGCGTAAACAACGCTTATCAAGCCGATTCTGCAGCGTATAAACCGCCTCGGCACGGCCTCTTAAATGGGTCTCTTTCATATCTCCCCCCTCTTCCTTGCGATCACAATCTCCCCGACGCAGCCGATAAAGCGTTTTACGAATGCCTTTGTTTCTGCAGAACCGTCTTTATGATACGCGTAATCCAGCATATTAGCCACCTGCTCGGCCTCTGAGGGCTCCAGCACCATCACAACCCTGTTTCGGGGTTTCGCTTTTAATCTAATCACTTCCATATCAATCTTCTTTTGTCATAAAATCAAAACATAACTTATTCGCGAGATGATTCATCTCTAAATTATTAAAGACACCCTTTTGGGGACTAAATTTTGAGACAAGAATGCAAGGCACCACATTCGCCAACGCATGTATAAAATGCTTAAAATTATCCTCTTCGGTCAGTTCATCATATCCGATATAGCTTTGACACTCTTCATTATTAAACATCTCCACAAGAAGAGTGCTTATTTTCACTGCATACTCATAATACTTCGGATCAGCCTGCTTTGTTTTTTTTTTGCTCATAACAACTTAATTTCAAATATTATACTCAATTCTTATAAATCACATTCAGCAAATCTTCTGCAGCAATACCGCCGACCTTTTTAATGTCCTTTACCTTGTTTTTAAACGCATTGTAAAGATTGCTTAAACGAGCGACCGGAATCCGGTTAAAATCGTTATAACCCGCCGCACGACAGGCGATCCGCTTTACTTCTGCCATATCCGTATTGCGACCGATCACCTCGCAATATGCGAAGATCGATTTAATCACCCGCTTGCGCCATTTGTCCGCCTCCGCAAGCGACGGATTCGCTACCGTCGTAATCTTATTGCAGATTTCTATCAGCTGCGCACAGCTCAAATCGAGCGTGCTCCGCACACCGTAAGCCGCGAGGATATCGCGCTTCCCTGTCTCATCGATTTTCGATTGATTCAGAAGTACATGAAACTTCTTAATCAGTCCTTTTTTCTGTTTTTCTACAAATGTTGTTGCCATACTACTTTAATTTTATTCACGTTAATTATTTTGCTTCTTCAAGTTCACCCCAATACTCATTAGCCCCTTTCTCCCAGATCGTAACAGGCTCTCCACCTCCGTATCGGCCTGTCGGGAACGCCTTGAATCCCTCGATCCGGAAGATCACGTTTGCATCGCGCATAATCCGTGTCGCGACTGGCCCGGCCGGGCGACGTCCGTCGACGTGGCTGATATAGACAAAGAGCTTATTCGGAAACGTCTCTTTCAGATGTTTATACTCCGAAAACTTCAAGTCCATGAACTGCACCGAGTCGATAAACACGATTTCGGGGCTCCGTTGCCGCAGAAGCCGCTTCGTCAGCTCCTCTTTCGATTCCTTATCAAGCAACATCCACCGCGTACCGGCTTCAAGCATCTTCGCCCGCTCTACAGCAAGCTGTATCGTCCGCGAATTGCCTTCTTCTACACTGTCATAGATCACTTTCCCGAACTCGGTCAGATACTTCGAAAGCATCATCGCGAAGCTGGTTTTTCCGTTTTTCGTGTCACCGAAGATGATCCACGATCCTGTCAGTTCCGGCTCTCCGACCGCGTCGCGCCACATGCCATCAAAGGGCATTGTGTTGTAACGCGACGTGAGTACATTCTGCACTGAGAGCGCCCGCTTCATTTCGAGAGTTCTGTATAAATTCTTCGCAGAGAAGGCGTATTGTCATCGCCTGTCATCTTGCGAATTAACTTGTTTACATCCATCCCCTCCGGCGCGTTGGCCTTGATGATCATCGCGGCCGTTTGCTGCAAGAATCGCTCCGACTCCTCGCGAGCGACCGGAACCACCTTGCCGTATCGTTTCCCGAAGCGCCCGAACAGTTCCGCGTAACCCACCTTCTTGTTATTAATCGCCCGCCGGATCTTCTCCTGCAGACCATCTGCCCCCATCATGTAGAAGCCGCAGCAACGCTCCGTTGCATTCCAGAGTGCCTTGATTTCCAAAAATGCTTCGTAATACAAGTCACCCGCTTCATCGAAGATGATAAGGGGATTCGGAAGCGTCTTCAGGTAAAACACCATGTCTTCGTACACATCCGTAAGCCGTCCGGAACTGCCTACACCCAGTTCCTGAGCGATTTTACGGAATAATTTGTGTTTCGATTTCACTTGCGAGCAGTCGATATATACGGCGTTTTTATGCGTTTTCACATACTGCATCGCCGTGTACGTCTTTCCGATGTCTGTCAGGTCGCAGAGCATCGCGGAAAGGCTTTTTTCCTGACACAGTTCCAACTGCGCCGTGATGAACTGAAACACCGGAGTATTAGCCGTTTTCCACGCCGGAGCGTTGCTCATCGACACCCCTATCCGGCGAGCGATGCTGATCCAGTTCTCATCCGACAATACCCTGTCCAACTCGCCACGTTTCACGCGGCTATACTGCGCAGAGCTGATCCCCAGCGTGACGGCGAACTTCGCGTCCGATCCGGTGAAATTTCCACGCCGTGCGGATAGCTCCGCTAATACCTTTTCTTTAAACTCTTTCGTTATCATATCCTTACTATATATTTTAAAACATATCCCTTGCCCGCTGCGACCAATCTGTGAATTCGTCCTCCTCATAGCCGTCGGGCTGCTCATTCTCTGTTATTTCCACGATATCGACAGGCATCGAAGCGATATCCGCCGCGTCGCTCGATTCGATCATGCCCGTGTGCGGAATTTCAGCCCGCCGCTCACGCACCTTCTTATCGAATTTCGCCGCACGTTTATACTGTTCGAGCATCTTAGCTTCGTCCTCGGCCGTACGTTCAATTGCACACTCGTTATAAGCGAACTGACCGCGATCAATCGCCTCACCGATATACGTGTCGCCTTGATACAGATACACACGCGACACACTGCCGTTCTCATCCGGCAACCAATACGCCGTAACGTTGCGATTGTTCGCTTTCAGACGTTTGAGTGCGTCGAAGTCTGCGAGACAGAATTCCGCGTTTGCCACAGCCACATAATCGTTGTTGCGTATAGTTGTTTCCGTATCATTACCAATGAATTTATAGAGTTGCTCCGGAGCGATTCGTTGAAGGTTCGGATTCGCGTATTTGAGCAGTACATCGCGCCGCGTCATGCCCGGATATTTACGCTGCAGTGGATGCAGCGAGTTATTGTGTCTTTCGATATCTGCGAGGTCATTCGCAACAATCGTTTGCGGCTGATATTCAGGCTCCACATAATCGCCTGAAACCTTATTGCGTACACTCCTGTATGCCTCGCTTTTGGCATACCAGCGCCCGCGCGTGTGGCCCCATTTTTTCGCGACACCCCACTTTAAAGCCTTGATATTGTGCTCTGCGCGTTTTTCGGTCGGAGACGTACAAAAACGCACATATTGAAATGCTTCGCCCAGCCACTCAATATCTTGCATGAGGTGATGTTCTACTTCCAACTCGCCCGGCATCGGCAGTCCCAGCTGCTGAAGCTCACAAAAGACGTTTCGGAATGATTCGTACACCGTGTTAAGGCTCGGTTTCCCAACCACATAAGCAGGGCGGAAATAATACCCCGAAACCACATCCACGCAGATATACTTGTACACCCAGCCGCGCACCGACTTTCTCGACAATGCCACGTCGTCCATCGATATTTTAGAAAGCGAATATTGACCCGCTTTCCGCACGTTTTTAGGACGTTGAGAGTTTACAAAGTCAAAATTACCGTTCCGGTCTGCATAAACCGCCGTGTTATTCATCACGTCCTTCAGATAGAGCCAAATAGTTTGCTCGCAGATTTCAAGCGGACGACCCTTATACATAAAATCTTGCGGCCTGAACACCTCGCCTGTCTCTTTGTCAAAAATCTCCTTCGTACCCGAAACAAACTCCTGATAAAGCTCTGATACACGCGAAACAAAAGGTTTATCATGCGTCCGCCATAATGATAACAGCAAATTTTCCGCCGATCTCGACACCTTGCGCCTCGAGTCGTTACCGATGTTCTTCGGTAGCAACGACGTATATCCGTCGTTTAAATAATTCTTAAACGCCCTTTCAAAGCTCCGCACGTTCGTGTACTCCGGAACCACGGCACCGAATCTCATATTCGACGTTCTGCACTGCTCCGAGTGCCAGTCCAGCATCGTTTCCCAGAACACGCCTTTTTTCAGCTTCGACCCGCTTGCGGCCCGTCTCTCGATCTGCTTACGCATACCGTCGCGCAAGGCGTTGAATATCGAAGCCTTTGCCGTCATCAAACGCACCGTGTCAGCCGCAAGCGATTGCCCGTCCGGCTTCCTGAACGACGTATAAAAATCCCTCGCCTCATAATCTTCACGAACTTCATAGATATCACGAGGCTGCTCATTCGGCACACGTCCCATAACCTCCTCAATCACTTTTAACCGATCAGGTCGCTTAATCGACCTGACGTCTATAATCGTATTGCCATTCGTACCGCGACGCAAAATCGACAGATATCCTCGTTTAGAGTCGTTCTTGAACATATCAAGAGTCAACCCCGCCCGACACCAGTCGTTCACGCTAATCGCAGGTCTACCGTCAATAATCTGATACATAACAACTACTTTTTTGTCCGGCCGGGGGAATCGAACCCCCGAAAAACCATTACCGGGATGCCCTCGTCTCGCGGGCCGCGTGTCGAACCTAAACAACCATGTGCGTCTTCATCGCGGGTCTGCCGGCAGAAGACGCAAGAGCCGTCAGACCTTCCGCCATCCAATCCAAAGGTTTTATCTTTCGCACTGAAGCTCTTCTTTCAAAACCTCATATGCTTTGTATGCTGCAATACTGTCATAGACAGGGTTATGCCTTACCCCTTCGCCATCAATCTTTATCCCCTTAAATTCAAGATAATCGTCGAGTTTGTCAGCCGGATATCCGGCAAATTCCAAATAAGAAGCGACCTCTATGGGAAGATAAGGAATGTAAGATGTGTCTATTGCATCAATCGCGACTAATTGTCTAAACAAGAAGCCTTCTAAGAGATAGCCTCGATACCATAGCACACGAACATCGTATAAGTCGCACATATATTTGTAGAAATGTCCGAAATTAAACATCAAAGCTTCCCATCCGTCCACCGACCTTATCTCTTCCACCGCAGGAAGCACGTTTTTACATGTCCAGCCATCCCGCAAGGCCAGACTGGATGTCCTTCGAGAAAAACGACCGATCTCGATTCCTTTTTGATTATAAACCACAGCCCCAATAGCAAAGATTCTTCCTTGAAGCCCGTCACTTTCCACGTCAAGAGCCATTATAGCACTTTTTTTCTGTACTTCTCTCGTTTTCATACTGTTTTAACTTATTGATTTATATATTATTTATCTTCTCACAAACCCGTCTCCACTTCTCCCGATCTCGCACCACAAGCATCCCCGAAACCGCCAAATTGAGCAGCAAGCCCAGCACAACCCATAGCGAACAATCGTCCGTGGGGTTACATATCGCCAGCGCCACGCAGAACCACATCGCCCGAAGCCACATTCCGACGCTCACCCCCGGTAGAAAACCCAACAATAACCGTATTGCTTTCATATCTTTATATTAACTTTTTCGTCCTTTTCGTCTTTTTCGTCTTTTTCTCTCCTGATTACGTCTATGAGCCACTCAAGCAGTAAACCTCCCAAAGCGTAGAATGAAACACCCATCGCCATGCCAAGAAGCAAACCTTCAGGGCACTCCAACGCAACCCAAATTACAGACAGACAGAAGAACACCATAATCAAAAGAAGAAACAAGAACCCGAGCAATAGCCAAATCAATTCTTTCCTGTCAATAAACTTTATCTTCATTGTTTTTCCTGTATATGTTCGTTTACAGTACTATATGAAAGCGACAACACCCCATTTCCATGCTGCATTTTAAACATGAAGAAGTTTACACTCGCGTACATATACGTCACAGTGTGCCTGCTTCCGTCCTTGCGCACATAATCATACGCCTTACCTTTAACCAATTCACTCGCCATCATAACCTTGCTCTTTAAAAAGATTCAACACATCCTCAAGCGCCTCTATCCGAGCGTTCATCTCATTTCGAGTATTCACCGTCCAATCATCACAATTCCGCTCTCCGTACATCTCAATAACTTCATCAAGTTCAGACACTACCGAAGAGGCATCCTGAATCCACCCTTTAATTCTCTCAACAATCTGATCCACTTTGCATACTTTCTTAAAATTCAACTTCCTTTCCCCCATACTGCTTAAGAGCCAGATGCCGGATTTTATCCCCCAGCTTCGAGTGCTGTTTGCCATGCAACACCCTCGAAACCGTCTGCACCGTCGTGCCCAGCGATTTCGCGATTTTCGTGTTAACCCCGTAACTTGTTACAATCCTCTTTTTCATCCTCTTTCAATTGTTAAAATTCGTCAGTTTCTCCACAAGCGACAATCTTATCGCCTTATCATCAATCTTCGCCACGTCCGATAGAATATCTACCAGCCGATCCTTCGTCAGCCTATTATGCGCCCTCTGCTTCACCTTCTCCGCCGCCGGAATCACCTCACCAAATAAATCCCGACGCTCATCTATCGTTATAACCAGCTCCTCAGCCCAATCACGAAACATACGAGCACGTTCACTCTTGACAAAAAAGCCCAAACGCACAATTCCACGCTTTGTCCAAAGAATAGAATGAGGTTGTATCGCCCCTCCATCATTATTAGAGGGGGTAGACAAAATGTCCTGTCCCTTGATGAAGTGCTTTCCTTCAATCAATTCATAACTGTGCCGGGCGAATGTTTTTCGCACCACATATTCCGATACATCGTATCCTCGAGCCACCTCTTTGGTGGTCATCAAAAACTCATGCCGCTCGTTCGGCATCACCTTAACCGTTAGACCATCCACTACGGTCATACTCCTGCTTTTCAATCCTTGTTTGTCCATATACATTATATATTAAAAAATGCTACCTTTACAGCGTCGTTAAACTTAGTCAACGACGCAAAGATAATTCGCAAATGCGAATAAAATTATTTTGCGAATATTTTTCGCAAAAGCGCAAAACAAATGTGGATATGACTATAAATGAAAGGTTTGAAGAATTGATTAAAAAGCTATACAATGGCAATAAACGGGCTTTTGCTACAACTTTAGGTATATCTCCAACTGTAATAGAAAATGTGGTTGGCAAACGTAGAGGAAAACCATCTTATGATGTAATAGAAAAAGTATGCGCAAATGCGAATATTTCGCCTGACTGGCTCCTGACCGGACAAGGCCCAATGCTAAAAGATAAAGAACAGGCCGAAATCGCTCACGCCATACCAACAGAAGAGACCAAAGGCATCCCCCTAATACCTGTCGGAGCGATGGCAGGATATGCCAATGGAGACGTTCAGGTAATGGATTACGAGATAACCCATCACTACAATATACCCGATTTCGAGAATCGAGGCGTAAAATTCATGATCAGAGCATCAGGAAGCAGTATGTATCCCAAATACAGCAACGGAGACCTGCTTGCCTGCCGTCCTATAACCGATTTATCCTTTTTTCAATGGGGAAAAGTCTACGTATTAGACACCGATCAGGGGCCACTTGTAAAACGCTTGTTTCCATGCCCCGATAACGACGAATATCTCGAATGTCACTCAGACAACAAAGCCAACTACCCCCCCTTTCCGATCCGCAAAAGCTCCATCCGCAAAGTCGCCATCGTCGTCGGTGTTATCAGATTAGAATAACAACATGAAAAGATGAGAGAATACGGAGAAAGTGTTAATTTTTCAACGCAAAAACAGCGAAAAATGAGCAAAAACAAAAGATAAGACCAAAGAAAACAGGCGCTTATGTTTTAACATTTAGGCAAAAACTCGTGCTAAATTCGTGTATTATCGGGGTCAACTCACTCCAAAAAGCCCGGTTTTTAACCATTTTTATGTACACATCCCCCCCCCAATTAACACTCAAATGACCCTACTTTTGACCCTAACTCGCCCAAAAACTGACCCTAACTCGAACAATTTAACAGAAATTACCACAAAAAGAAAGGGAGCCGGACTCACATCCAACCCCCTAATTCACCCCCTCAAAAATGGGCGTTAAGCACCAAACACAAACCCCGAAAAAAGCCGCTTTTTAAGCCGTTTTTCCGCACATTTACACATGCGCCGACCACCAATCCAACCAACCCTCCTCAAACGCGTTTTTGCCCGCTCACAAATCCAACCGAAATCCAAGCAAAATGTATTTATCGTATTAGAACGTGTTTTTCTATCTCTTTAATATTTAGTACAATCGCGAACAGGTTTTGTATCTATTGTTTTTTATCTTTTACCTTAAAGCCGACCGGATTTACCTCTCGACGATGAACGACATGAAACAGTATGAAGAAAACGTACGCCACAGCCGAATGATTTACAATGACTCGGTAACGCGCTTCAACCGCGCCGTGCGTCAGATGCCCAACAATCTCGTGGCCGGAATGTTCGGGTTCCGCATCCGCGAATACTTGGAGGAAGACGCCAAGAAACGAAACTTCCCGACGATATAAACAAGGCAAAGAACATTACTAATCAATATGTATAACAATTTATTAAATTAAAAGGACATGAAAAAGATTTTTTGGATGACAAGAATAGCGGTACTGGCTATTGTAAGTGTGTTATGCTGCACGGCGTGCGACAAAGATGAACCTACCCCGACCCCCACTCCCGGAGGTGGCAGCGGTTCGGGAGGCAGCGGAGGTAGTGGCGGAAGCGGAGGTAGTGGTGGAAGCGGCGGAGGCACCGTTGCCGTCACAGCCGTCAAACTTGACAAGACGACGCTCGAACTGCAAATCAACGGGCACGAAACGCTTACGGCCACGGTAGAGCCGGCCAACGCATCCGTTAAGATCGTCAGCTGGAGCAGCAGTAACGAAGGCGTAGCCAAAGTATCGACCTCGGGCGAAGTCACCGGTGTTGCTGCCGGTACGGCCACCATCACGGCCAAAGCTGGAGGCGCTTCGGCCACCTGTGCCGTCACAGTCAAAAAAGAGGAAAAACCGTTAGTCGCCCTCGATGTGAAGATTACCGGTAAGATCGACCATACCAACTACACCAAAGGGCAGAGCGGAACGGTCGAGTTCAACCGATTCCCCGCCACGGTCGATGAATTCAAGGCCGTGCGTGAAAAGATCGGTGGCGAGCCGCACGGCGCGGTAGCTCTGCAAGTGATGGCCATGGAAATGTACCGCCGCGACCGAAGCATCGGCCTCGAATGTATTAAACTCAACAATACATTGTCGAATGTGAACGCTGTTGTCAGCCGACTCAAAGAACTCTTCGGGGGCGATATCAACTACAACCGTCCTTACCAGATAGCTGCATACCTCAAAGGCGCCGAGCCGGGCAACGGATACAATCCGACCAAATCCTATACGGTCGAAGTCATCGTAGATCCGGCAAAGGCATATCAGCCTTCGGAAATCTTCCAGAGCAAATTTCTGTTCCTGAGAATAAAGACCAAGGGACGGGATAACGGTTCCAGCGGTCAGAATGGCACTTCCGACGGATTGTATGTACTCAAGACCAAAAAACCGGGAGAACCGGGAGAAAAAGGCAAATTCTTTATC
>ERZ773024.690-NODE-690-length-12224-cov-2.209713_pt1 | contig 12224 bp, 10 predicted proteins | sample MGYA00511667_ERZ773024 | MGnify/ENA primary metagenome ERZ773024 (study PRJEB29015, sample SAMEA2738117) | human oral metagenome | biome: human oral; feature: human-associated habitat; material: saliva | place: China | collected 2258 ... | reverse complement strand
CAAAAGGTGGATGCATTGCATCCACCTTTTTTGGTTGTTTTTATTGATTTAATTTAACTCGAACAACTTGCTCATGAAAATTTCGGTTTTAAAAGTTAAGTGATACCGTATACGGTATCACTTGTATTAGGTGTATTGTGTTTTTGTATACAGTTGTAGTATCCTATAGTGGTAAGGTTTATAGAGAGAAGAGATGACAGATGACAAAACAAAGAAAAATCATGTACGGAGTTTTTGGAGTCCTATTTGCATTTATTTTATTGGCTCTAGGATTGATTCAAATGTTTACGTATCGAGCGACTCCTGAGGCACAACAAACTTGGAATATTGCTGCGTTTGAACAGAAAAACAACTGGACTCATTTTGAGGTGACTGGAGAAAAGAAAGGAACGCTTTTATTTTATACGGGTGCATTAGTTGAACCGCAAGCTTATGCAAAACTTGCAGATGGACTCGCTAAAGAAGGAATCGAAGTGTACATTATTTCCTCTCAGTTAAATTTACCGGTATTGGATAATGGAACGATGACCACTATCGTGAAAGAAGAGCACTTGGATAAAGTATTTGTCGGAGGGCATTCTCTTGGTGGAGTTGTTTCGACGATTGAAGCGAAAAAATTGAACGAGATGGGTCAAGTAGCAGGGTTAATTTTACTAGCAAGTTATCCAGATCAAAGTACGGATATTAGCGACACTCAAATTCCTGTATTATCCATTACGGCTTCGAACGATAAAATTTTGAAACAAGAAAAATATGAAGATGCCAAATCTCGGTTACCAGAGTCTACACTCTATACAATCATTGAAGGTGGGAATCATAGTGGATTTGGACTTTATGGTCAGCAAAACGGTGATGGTACAGCTACAATGAGTGCTGAAGAACAACAAAAACAATTAATTCAAATCATTAAACAATTTATCGTATCGCATTAAGCTAGGCTTCGGTCTAGCTTTTTTTGTACGCTTGGGTTGTGTTTTGGTTACGTCGCAGGTATCATGGAAGTAACGAATTTTGGAGGTAGAGTGTATGCAACAAAAAGTAACAAAGAATTGGGTCACTATCGGAACTGGTGTGATTGCCAATGAATTAGCAGTAGCGCTAGAATCATTGGATGGGAAACTATATGGTGTTGCCAATCGCACCTATGAGAATGCTGTGAAATTTGCCGAAAAATATGACATTGAAAAAGTATACGATGAAATTGATGATGTCTTTACAGATCCTGCAGTGGATATTATTTATATTTCAACACCACACAACACCCATATTCACTATTTACGAAAAGCATTATCCGCTGGGAAACACGTATTATGTGAAAAGGCGATTACGCTAAACAGTGAAGAGTTGGAAGAAGCGTTGCAACTCGCTAAAGAAAATAATGTTATTTTGGCTGAAGCGATGACGCTTTACCATATGCCAGTCTACAAACAATTAAGTAAAGCAGCTGAGAATCTTGGGGAACTTCGTATGATTCAAATGAACTTCGGAAGCTATAAAGATTATGATATGACGAACCGTTTCTTCAATCGCAATCTAGCAGGAGGGGCATTGCTTGATATTGGCGTATATGCCTTGTCTTGCATTCGTTATTTCATGAGTGAGGCGCCTAGTTCGATGGTTTCTCAAGTGAAATTAGCGCCAACGGGTGTGGATGAACAAGCTGGAATCGTTTTGACAAATGATGCTGGAGAAATGGCCACTGTCACGATGACACTCCATGCGAAACAACCAAAACGTGGAGTCATTGCATACGACAAAGGGTATATTGAGATTGTCGATTATCCAAGAGCACATAAAGCAACGATTACTTATACAGAAGATGGACAGGTTGAAACTTTTGAAGATGAACTAGGACTAGATGCCTTAGCATATGAAGTACTCGATATGGAGTCAACGATTGATACAGGAGTAGACCACATGCATCTAGAATATACGGTCGATGTGATGAAAATCATGACCGACTTACGCCGTGAATGGGGCATTAAGTATCCTGAGGAAGAGGAAGTATGAAGCAACAAGAACAATTAAAAGCGATGGAACAATATGCTAAAAGAGTGCTCGAATCAGATACTTCAGGGCATGATTGGTCGCATATTGAAAGAGTCGTCAATACAACAAAGACGATTGCAAAAGCCGAAGGGGCAGATTTATTTATTTGTGAAGCCGCAGCACTACTCCATGATGTGATCGATGATAAAATTGTCAAAGATCCTATAGTTGCATTGAAGGAATTGAAAAAATTTCTAACTTCAATCGAAGTGACTCCGGAACAAATTGAAGCTATTGTGTCGATTATTACGAGAATGTCGTTTAAGAATCACAAGGAGAAGCAAGAACTCTCTCTTGAAGGAAAAGTGGTGCAAGACGCTGACCGATTGGATGCTATTGGAGCTATCGGTATTGCCAGAGTGATGTGTTACTCTGGAAGTACAGGAAGACCGATTCATCATCCAAATATGAAGCCGCGCAAACAAATGACGGCTGAAGAATACCGTAATGGGGAATCCACTGCGATTATGCATTTCTATGAAAAATTACTAAAGTTAAAAGAATTGATGAATACGGACTATGGTAAGAAATTAGCAAAAGGACGACATGAATTTTTAGAAATGTACTTAGAGCAATTCTATGCAGAGTGGGAAGGTAAACGATAAAAGGTGTAAGCGACAAAATTTTTTGTCGCTTATTTGTTTTGAAAAGAAAACAGGTGTAAAATAGTAACTACATTTTAAAGTGAGAGGATTGGTTGCGTGGAAGAAAAGCAACAACAGACAAATAAAGAATTAAGAAAAAATATATTTGTGATTGTTTGGCCAGTGTTTGTAGAGGTGCTTCTCGGGGCACTTTTTGGAATGGTCGACATGATGATGGTCGGTAAGATTCCAGGAAACACTGCTGCAGCCGTTTCTGCAGTTGGGATGACAAACCAGCCGATGTTCCTTGGTTTAAGTTTGATTCAGGCATTGAATGTCGGTGGGACAGCTATTATTGCTCGATATTTTGGAGCAAAGAAATACAATCGCATGGGAAGTATCCTGAAGCATGTAATGATTCTTGCGATGGTATTTTGTGTGATACCAACGGCGATATTGATGCTGATTTTCGCCCCGGAAATCTTATCTTTACTTGGGGGAGATGCGACAGTTATTAATGTCGGTGTGGACTACTTTAGAATTGTCACAATTGGATTTATCTTCCAATCACTATCGTTTACTGTAACAGCAGCGCTTCGAGGGATTGGTGAAACCAAAATTCCGATGAAGAATAATATTATTGCCAATAGTTGTAACGTTGTGGGGAATGCCATTTTGATTTATGGTATGTTTGGACTGCCAGCTTTAGGAGTGACAGGGGCAGCAATTGCTACAGCTTTATCGAATTTTATTGCGATGGTATTGAATGTTCGTTATATCTTATCTGGAAAGAGTGTATTAAAACTAGACTTTAAGGAAAAATTTGAGTTTAGTGTTGATGTGATGAGGGATTTAGTTCGAATCGGAATTCCAACGGCGTTAGAACAGATGGCGCTCCGTTTTGGAGTCATCATGTTCTTGAAGATTGTTTCAGGGTTAGGAAACAATGTGTATGCTGCTCACCAAATTGCTTTAAATGTGCTGTCGCTATCGTATTCGCCAGCGCAAGCGTTTGGGATAACGGCCTCTTCATTGATGGGACAATCACTTGGCGCCAAAGATGAAAAATTAGCAGAGCGCTATACCAAAATGTGTCAGCGAATGGGATTAACATTAGCAATCATGATGACCGTATCCATTTACTTTGGAGCTTCTTTATTGGCAGGGCTTTATACGGATAATGTAGAAATCATTCAGAATACAATCATCGCTTTATCCATTGTTGCGTTTGTTCAGCCGTTCCAAAGCCATCAACTGATTACTTCAGGGGCATTACGTGGGGCCGGAGATACGGTATGGCCATTGATAGCCATCTTTATCGGATCATGCGTCATTCGATTAAGTGTAGGATATGTATTTGTAAATTTCTTTGGATGGGGACTCGCCGGTGCATGGTACGCAGTCTTTATCGACCAATTTATTCGAGACATGATTATTTTCCTTCGATTTAGAAGCGGACGATGGAAAAATATTCGAATTGCATAAAGAAAAAGATCAGAGCATTTCAAACTTTTTAGTCTAAGATGAATGAGAAGAAAAAAGTAAATTGGCTAATTGAAAATTTGGAAATTCCCAAGAAAACAGATTGATAATGATTTTTTATTGAATTTACAATACTTTTGGTTGTTGAGAGAATAGTGTTTGTGATACTATAGTAAAAAGATGTAAAGAGATTGGAGTTTTCAAACGATTATGGCAAGAAAAGGTTTATTAATCGTTTTATCTGGACCTTCAGGTGTCGGTAAAGGAACAGTTCGTGCAGCAATTTTTGCAAAACAAAATCAAGAATTTGTGTACTCTGTATCTGCAACGACTCGTAAGCCAAGACCAGGTGAAGTGGATGGAAAAGATTATTTCTTCAAATCAAGAGAAGAATTTGAAGAGATGATTGCAAATAAAAAATTATTAGAATACGCGGAGTATGTAGGAAACTACTATGGAACGCCTTTAGATTATGTGCAAGAAACATTAGATAAAGGAAAAGATGTATTCTTAGAAATTGAAGTTCAAGGAGCGCTTCAAGTACGTGAAGCAATGCCAGATGGGGTGTTTATTTTCTTAACACCACCTGATTTGCATGAACTAGAATCTCGCATCGTAAACCGTGGAACAGATTCAGACGAAGTGATTAAAAACCGTATGAAGGTTGCAAGAGAAGAACTTTGTTTGATGAAGTATTATGATTACTCTGTTGTCAATGACAAAGTAGAAAATGCGGTTCAACAAATCGAAGCAATTATTCAAACAGAACATTTACGCATCCAAAGAAACTTGGAAAGCATTGAAGAGTTCGAAGATGAATTAGAAGAAATTTTAGAAGAAGAGTAGAAAGAGGGAAGACCATTATGATGTTATATCCATCAATCGATAAATTATTGAAAAAAATCGATTCAAAATATTCATTAGTTATTTTATCAAGCAAACGTGCACATGAATTACACCACCATGAACCACCATTGTTAGAAAACTATGAATCACATAAAAATGTTGGTCGTGCGTTAGAAGAAATCGCAGCTGGAAAATTAACGATTCGTGAAGACAGCAAACCAGAACACGTATAATGGTAATAGTAGTCAAGGGTTAATCCCTTGGCTTTTTTGTTTTCGTAGTTTAAAGGTGTAGAGCAAGCGACAACAAAAAAGGATGCATTATGTTATAATGAATAGTAAAACTATTTTGGAGGTGAAGAAGATGTATGCAAAAGTCATTGTTGATGTTCCTGTTATTCAAGTGAATCGACCGTTTGATTATCATGTCCCTGAAAAATTACAAGAGAGTATTGAAGTGGGGATGCGTGTTGCGGTACCGTTTGGTGGAAGAAGCGTATCTGGTTTTGTGTTAGAACTCAGTGATGAATCCACCTTTGAGGGTGAAGCAAAAGATATTTTGCATTTAATGGATTTAGATCCAGTCTTATCACCGGAAATGATTCGACTAGGAGCACATTTGTCAAAGAAGGTTCATGCGTTCTTGATTCAATGCTATCAAACAATGCTTCCTGCAATGTTGAAGTCGAATTACGAAAAACAATTTGTATTAGTGAATCCACAAGAAAATGAAGATGTATTTAGAGAAATTTTCCATAACGAGAGAACCTTGTTATATACGGATGAACTTCCTGAAGAACATTTAAAACAATTGATGAAGTTGAAAAAAGAAGGCACAGTGATCATCGAAACACTTGTCAAAGACCGTGCCAAGGTAAAGACAGAAGACTGGATCCGATTGAATTACGTGATGAAAGAATACGAGGAGTTTATCCCTACAATCTCTGCGCGTGCGAAGAAGAAAGTAGCGCTCTTAAAGACACTCGCTTCGATGGAAGTGATGGAAATCGAAAAGAGACGTTTCATAGAGGATACGGATTTCACAACGGCTGATTTAAAATTCGCCGTAGAACGTAATTGGATTACGATTGTTCAAAAAGAAGTGAACCGTGATCCTTATAAAGGAAGAGTCTTTAAAAAGAGTGCTCCATTCCAGTTGAATCCTGAACAACAAGTCGCATTTGACCGAGTGAAAGAAGAATCGATCGATACACAAACTTCAAAAGTATACTTGTTAGAAGGGGTAACAGGTTCTGGAAAAACAGAAGTGTATTTACAATGGATTGGGGAAGTGATTGAAAAAGGAAAGAGCGCGATGATGCTTGTTCCAGAAATTGCATTGACTCCTCAAATGGTTGACCGATTCAAGTCGCGCTTTGGAGACCGTGTGGCGGTGCTTCATAGTGGATTAAGTATCGGAGAAAAATACGATGAATGGCGTAAGATTAAGAATAAGGAAGCAGATATTGTTGTAGGTGCTCGTTCTTCGGTTTTTGCTCCATTAGACAACATCGGAATTATCATTTTAGATGAAGAACACGAAGCGACGTATAAACAAGATGAATCTCCAAGATACCACGCTCGCGATGTAGCGATTTGGCGTGGGGAATATCATCACTGTCCAGTGGTGTTAGGAAGTGCGACTCCAAGTCTTGAGTCTCGTGCGCGTGCACAAAAGGGCGTTTATACGCTTTTGCGATTAACAAAACGTGCAAAGGAGCAAAATGAATGACAATACAATGAATATATCAAAGATAGGAAAATATAAGAATGTAGCCGAACCGTTCCATTGTGATATTAACCACGAACTGTTTATGGGACATCTCGGCAATCATCTTCTTAATGCTGCGGACTTCCACAGTAACGACCGTGGTTTCGGTATGGTTTATCTTCAGAGTATCAAGAAGACATGGGTATTGTCGCGTCTTGTCGTAGAAATGGAGGCTATGCCGAAAATTTACGATGACTTCTGGGTGGAGACATGGGTGGAGAGTGTGCTGCGCTATTTTACAAACCGCAACTTCCGAATAGAAGGTAAGAATGGTGAGACGTTGGGCTGGGGGCGCTCGATATGGGCGATGATTGATACGGATACGCGTCAGCCTGTGAATATCCTTGATGTCAACAATGGGAGTGTCACGGAATGGATAGAGGCAGACAAGGTGAATCCTATTGGCAAACCTTCGCGTGCAAAGATGTCGAAGGATGCGGAGTTCGTAGGTGAATATGTGGCGAAATATAATGATATTGACATAAACGGTCATGTGAACTCGGTTAAGTCGATAGAGCATGTGCTGGATCTCTTTCCTGCTGATAAGTATATGTCACATTGCGTGAGAAGGTTTGATATTGCCTATGTATCGGAATGCCATGCAGGAGATACGTTGCGCTTTTATAAGGAAGAGGGCGCCATGGCAGACGAATATCTCGTCCGTATGAGCAAAGTCAATACGGACGGGACGGAGATAGAATGTGTGCGTGCGCAGATAATGTTCACTGAAAGGAATAAATAAACACGACAAGTTAACCATTTAAAATATTTACAACTATGGCAAAGATGAATTTTGGTGGTGTTATAGAAGAGGTTATGACACGAGAAGAGTTTCCACTCGAAAAAGCGCGCGAGGTACTTAAGGACGAGACTATAGCAGTCATTGGCTATGGTGTTCAGGGACCTGGTCAGGCGTGCAACCTTCGTGACAATGGTTTCAATGTCATTGTCGGCCAGCGTAATGGCAAGACCTATGATAAAGCCGTAGCCGACGGATGGGTGCCTGGCGAGACTTTGTTTTCTATCGAAGAGGCAGCAAAGAAAGGAACTATTGTGATGTGTCTGCTTTCAGATGCTGCTGTGATGTCTGTATGGCCCACGCTGAAGAATTGTCTGAGTCCCGGCAATGCGCTGTATTTCTCACATGGTTTTGCCATTACGTGGAACGACCGTACGGGATGTGTTCCGCAGAAAGACGTTGATGTGATAATGGTGGCGCCGAAAGGTTCCGGCACTTCATTGCGTACAATGTTTCTTGAGGGACGCGGTCTGAACTCCTCCTATGCCGTATATCAGGATTATACGGGCAAGGCTCTGGAGCGTACTCTGGCTTTGGGTATCGGCATAGGTTCGGGTTATCTGTTTGAAACAACTTTCCAAAGAGAGGCAACAAGCGACCTTACAGGTGAGCGTGGCTCATTGATGGGCGCCATACAAGGTTTGTTATTGGCACAGTACGAAGTTCTGCGCCAGAACGGTCATACGCCGTCAGAAGCATTCAATGAGACTGTCGAGGAGCTCACGCAGAGCCTGATGCCATTCTTTGCAGCAAAAGGAATGGACTGGATGTACGCCAACTGCTCTACTACTGCGCAGCGTGGTGCCCTTGACTGGATGGGACCTTTCCACGATGCTTGCAAGCCGGTAATTGAAAAGTTATACGCATCAGTAAAGTCGGGCAATGAGGCACAAATCGCTATTGACGCAAACTCAAAGTCTGACTATCGTGTCGGACTTGAAAAGGAGCTTGCTGCATTGCGTGAATCAGAGATGTGGCGTACGGCAGAAACAGTGCGTAAACTCCGCCCGGAGAATAATTAGAATTTTCTTCTTAGACTTTAACCCGAATCGGTCATTAGAGTGCTTGACTGCTTTAGTCCGCTTGCCGACATCTGTGCTGCCATTACGTCTCGCCATAGCCCGCTACGCCTTCACTGAAACATCAGCACATCTGCTCAACAATCGAACATAATCAGCCAAGGCTCTAATGACCGATTCGGGTTTAATTGTTGCCGGGAAAACTATTTCTTCGTGCGTGTGGCTGTGATAAAGTAAGCTATAAGCAGTAGGTACGCTCCGAGTGAGAGTATCTGTGAGAGAGGGTTGGCAAGCCATTCCGTATTGATTGGATTGAATCCGCTGAAACGTAGTAGGGCAGCGATAACACCCATGAGAGCACCTCCGGCAATGAATCCACTCGCTATAAGCGTTCCCTTTTCTCCACGCTCTGCATTGACCTTCTTTTCCTTTGAACGACTGGTGACAAACCAATTTACCAGACCGCCGACAAGGAGTGGGGCGTTGAGTTCCATTGGGATGAACATGCCCAGTGAGAAAGCCAGGGCTGGAATGCCTGAGAAATTAAGTACTAATGCCAGCATTGCACCAATTCCATATAGAATCCATGGAGCTCCAGCACCCGACATCAATGGTTCGATTACTGCAGCCATAGCGTTAGCCTGTGGAGCTACAAGCGCATTCTCGCCAACAAAGCCGTATGTTTTGTTAAGGATAATCATAACACCGCCGACGGTAGCAGCACTGACAAGTATGCCGAGGAATTTCCATGTCTCTTGCTTGGCAGGCGTTGTGCCGAGCCAGTAGCCGATCTTAAGGTCGGTAATGAAGCCTCCTGCTGTAGATAAGGCAGTGCAAACCACACCACCCATAATCAGTGAAGCTACCATTCCCGCAGAACCTTTCAGACCTACTGCCACCATGATAACGCTGGCAAGGATGAGTGTCATAAGAGTCATTCCAGATACCGGGTTAGTACCGACGATGGCAATGGCATTTGCGGCAACCGTTGTGAAAAGGAACGCAATAATGCCTACGACTAATATTCCGACAACGGCATGGAGAAGATTGAAGTCAACGACACCGGCGTAGAAGAATATGAATGTGGTGATAAGTGCTATTATAACGCCTATTGCAATGATTTTCATTGAGATGTCGCGCTGTGTGCGAGTGAAGTTATTGTCAGTCGTGGTAGAGCCCTTAAGTTCACGCCCTGCCAATCCGATAGCACCTTTTATGATGCTCCATTGCTTTACTATACCAATGAGACCTGCCATTGCAATACCACCAATACCTATATGACGTGCAAAAGTCTTGAAGATTATTTCCGGACTCATGTCTGATACGCTGCCAAGTGCATTGATATCGAAAGTAGGATTTATGGTTGTAAGCATCTCATCACCGAGAAGTGGTAGGGCAGGAACAATGATAAACCATACCAAAGCGGAGCCTGCACATATTATCAATGCATACTTTAATCCGATTATAAAACCAAGACCTATAACAGCAGCCGAGGTGTTTATAGAGAATACGAGTTTAGCCTTCTGAGCAAGAACAGTGCCGCCTGCAATGGCACGGGTGGAGAATGCCTCTGCCCATGTGCCGAAGGTTGATACAAGGAAGTCGTATAATCCGCCGATGAGACCGGCAATAAGCAGAGGCTTGGCTTGATTGCCCCCTTTCTCGCCGTTGATCAATACCTGCGTTGTGGCAGTAGCCTCGGGGAAAGGATATTTTCCATGTTGGTCCTTGACAAAGAACTTACGGAAAGGGATTAGAAACAGTACACCAAGTATACCGCCAAGGAGTGATGAAAGAAACACCTGGATGAAATTCACAGACACCTCAGGATACTTTTCCTGTATAATATAAAGTGCTGGCAAAGTGAATATGGCACCTGCAACAATTACACCGGAACAAGCACCGATACTCTGAATGATGACATTCTCGCCAAGAGCATTCTTACGCTTTGTGGCAGATGAAACACCCACTGCAATGATGGCAATAGGTATTGCAGCCTCAAAGACCTGACCAACCTTAAGTCCCAGATATGCAGCTGCTGCTGAGAATAACACTGCCATTAGCAGACCCCATGACACAGACCATACGTTTACTTCCGCAGGATGACCCTCTGGCGACATCACTGGCTGGTACTCTTCACCTTCATTTAACTCACGGAATGCATTTTCCGGCAATTCGTTTTTTTGTTTGTTTTCTTCCATTGATTTATGCTTTAATTGTGATTGTTTACTTGTAGAATACGTGTACGTTATAAGATTACATACATAAAAAACCTCGACAAAGATAAAAAAAATAATTAATATCACGGCGTTAGTATCTAAAAAGTACTGCTTTTTTTGCATATGAAACGGAAAATACGTACCTTTGACCAAATTTGAAATCAAGATGAAGAAAATATTCGTTTTAATAGGACTACTTATGACTACTTTGCTCACCTTTGGTGTACCAGCAAAGAAAGGTCTGTCAAAAACAATAGTGTTGTCTGACGGTGATACTGTCAGCGTGACGTTACATGGTGATGAATATAATCACTATTGGACAACTGCAGACGGGCGTGTTTTCGTTATCGGCGATAATGATGTTGCAAAAGAAATAAGCCTTGAAGAATTGCAAAACCGCCGTGATGCAAGTCAAGCGAAGAAGTTGCGCAGGAATAATATACGGCATAAGAAGCTGTATGCCGCACGCACTTCAAAGAAAGCATCATTCAAAGGAGCAAAGAAAGGCCTTGTCATTCTTGTGAATTTCAAGAATCTTGCGATGAAAACTGTGAATGCTCAGCATGAATTTGAAGAAATGTTCAATAAAAAAGGATATTCAAAGAATGGACATATTGGCTCTGTACGCGATTATTTCCTTGAGCAAAGTTATGGTGACTTAGCTATTGACTTCGATGTTGTAGGACCTGTCACAGTATCTAATGATTATGCTTATTACGGAGCTAATACTAATAATGGCGAAGATCAACATGCTGCGGAGATGGTTATAGAAGCATGTAAACTTGTCGATGATAAGGTTGATTTTACAGCTTACGATTGGGACCAAGATAATAATGTGGATCAGGTGTTTATCATATACGCAGGCTATGGAGAACATGCAGGAGCCTCTTCAAACACAATATGGCCTCATGAATATCAGCTGAGTGCTGCGAGTAGAGATGGCGATGGAAGTGGCGCGCAAACCCTTGACGGAGTCACTGTTGATACCTATGCTGTTTCTTGCGAACTAAGTGGAACTTATGGTACTACAATGAACGGTATAGGAACTGCATGCCATGAGTTCTCTCATTGTTTGGGCTATCCTGATTTCTATGACACTTCATATAGCGGTGGCTGGGGAATGCAGGGCTGGGATGTGATGCACGGCGGTTCAAGTAATGGCCCTGGATATAATGGAGAAATTCCTGCCGGCTATACAGCTTACGAGCGTTGGGTTGCTGGTTGGCTTGAGCCGGTGGAGGTGAAAGCTGGTGAGGCATACTCTCTTAAATCATTGAACGATAATCGTGAGGCATACATTATTTACAATGATGGTAATCGCAATGAGTATTACATTATTGAGAACCGTAAGCCGGAACGCTGGTTCTCTTACCATGAAGATAATGAATCAGATAAGACAGGTCTGCTTATCACACATGTTGACTATGATCAATTGCATTGGTATAATAATACTCCA
>ERZ773024.686-NODE-686-length-12256-cov-2.256536_pt1 | contig 12256 bp, 4 predicted proteins | sample MGYA00511667_ERZ773024 | MGnify/ENA primary metagenome ERZ773024 (study PRJEB29015, sample SAMEA2738117) | human oral metagenome | biome: human oral; feature: human-associated habitat; material: saliva | place: China | collected 2258 ... | reverse complement strand
GAGGCACATCCCTTTAACCTGCTGTAACCGCCTGAAAAGAAGCTTAAAATTTTTAGTTTCAGCTCCGGGCGCTAGAGATTATTTCTTAAGGAACTCCAGTGCCTGCGCCACAGTCGACACCTCGCTGACAACCAGCGGGGTGTCTTTTGCTTGCACGCTTCCACGCGGAACGATTGCGCGTTCAAAGCCCAGACGGGCGGCCTCAGCGAGCCTCTTGTCACAATTGGGCACCCGACGGAGCTCGCCGGCGAGGCCAATTTCCCCGATCACGATTGTGCGCTGCGGCAGGGGAGTGCGGGTTAGTGCTGACGCCGTGGCCATCGCTACCGCCAAGTCGGCCGCGGGTTCACCGATCTTCATGCCGCCAACGGTAGCGATGTAGACCTCCTTGTCGGCGGTTTGCAGGCCGGCGCGCGCCGCTAGAACCGCCAGCACCATCGGCGCACGGGTGGAATCCAGACCCGTCACTGCGCGCCGAGGGTTCTTCGCCGGTGTCTCCATCAGGAGTGCCTGAATCTCTGCCAGGATCGGCCGCACCCCGTCCATCGCTACGGTAATGGCTGTCCCATCCGGGGTGGCGTCACGAGAGGAAAGGAACAACCCACTTGGATCGCTGACTTCCCGGATGCCGTTCGCAGTTTGTTCAAAACAGCCGACCTCATCTGTAGCGCCGAAGCGGTTCTTCAAACCCCGAAGCATGCGGAGTGAGGAGTGCTTGTCGCCCTCGAAGTGCAAAACCACATCGACCAGGTGCTCCAGAACTCGAGGACCAGCGACATTTCCATCCTTGGTCACATGTCCCACCAGAATCACTGAGACTCCGGTGGTTTTAGCCAGGGTGGTCAACGCTGCGGTCACTGCACGAGACTGGGCGACGCCGCCAGGCACGCCTTCCACACCCGGTGCATGCATAGTCTGCACAGAGTCGACCACGATCAGCGTTGGTTTTAGCTTATCTACATGGTGGAAGATGGTATCCAAGTTGGATTCGGCAACCAGCAGCAAGTTCTCGTCCAAAGCTCCGGTGCGTTCAGCGCGCAAACGTACCTGGCCCGTCGACTCCTCGGCGGTGGCGTACAGCACCTTGTTTTGTCCTTTGTTCGCGCGCGCCGCATGCGCCGCGACGTCAAGAAGCAGTGTGGACTTGCCCACACCAGGTTCGCCGGACAGCAGAACAACCGAACCCGGTACCAAACCGTTACCAAGAACACGATCTAGCTCCGCTATGCCCGTCGTCGTAGCTGTGGTCGCGTCTACGGGGATCGATGTGATCGGTTGAGGAGTAGTCGACTGCCCAGAAACTGCCTGTGTGGAGGGCTGCGAAGGAAGCTGTTCATTTAAGGTTCCCCAGGCCCCGCACTCTGGGCAACGACCAAGCCACTTAGGGGCCTGGTAACCGCAATCGGTACACACGTGGACGGGACGAACTTTCTTAGCCATGTTTCTAAGGTTAGGTCATCCCGCGAAGCTTAGAGTCCACTGAGAATTGATTAGGAAAACCTGAGAATCACGGGTACTGTTAGAAAATGGAAAGTTTTTTACTTAATGTGCTTCTGCTGAGTTTTGGTACAAGCGCACCCACACAGGTTTGGAGGATCTATGTCAATCAGAGTGCTCTCTAGGCGTGCTCTAGCATTGGCTGCTTCCATTCTCATGGTTGGTTCCATGGGATTGAACGCACCACTGCCAGCGGCGCACGCCCAAGTAGCTGCCGGCGAAAACACTGCGCCACCAGCGGCCCCTGCGGCCGCACCTTCTAACTCGGTGCAGTACGAGCAAGGCGATGGAGTTATCCAATTCAGCCTTGCTCTGCTCGAGGCCGGCGTCGGCCAGGACAAGGATGGCTCCTGTGTCATCAACTCGTCCATGGGCTACGCAATCGGTGACGACAGCGTCAAAGACAACGTCGCCTGCGCAGGTAGTGGCGCGAAATACCAGTTCAGTATGAGTGTGAACTCCGGTAGCGAAGACCGTGTTGTCACTATTCGCCCCCGCTGGGTTGGCCAAAAAGCCCGCGAAGGCTTCCCCGAGCCCACTCGCACCCCGGTGTACAAGTCCGAAGTGCTAAACCTCACCGGTGCTACCGTGACGGACAACAAAGATGGCACCTATACCATCCGATTCCTGCCGACCCAGGGCAACACTCAGGTGCTTGGCTGGTTCGGCTCCGCCATGACTGAGAATCCCAACCGCGTGATGGAAACCCAGGCTGGTGATTTCAGCCTCGGTGCAGATATCTACGAAGGCCCAAGCGCTAACGGCAAGCTCATCGGTGTGCTGAAGGCCGACCGCGATCTGCGCATCGTCGAAGCCAACCGCATGGACCAGACGATCAACCAGACCTACGAGGACACCAGCCCGACATACCTCGGTGGTACTCCTGCGAACCTTGGGCCTGGAGCCGATACTTCCGTACTGTGTGAAGCAGATGGCAACAACGATATTGACCCCGGTAAGCCCTACCGTGGCATCAGCGCATGGTCTAACCTGACCAACTCGTGGAACATCATGGATGCCAATGCCTACCCCCGGAAGAACGCGAATGGCAAGAGCTACAAACCCGAACTTGGCCTTTACAATGCGCCATCCTCCGATAGCCTGACCCGCTATACCCTGCAGTTGCCGGAGAAGTTCAAAGGCCGTGCGGGAGAAATTATCGGGTACTACAACGGTACGAAAACCACCGTTAAGCTGGATGACCAGGGAAACCCCTACATTCAGGAGCGTTACACGACCAGCCCGGGTACGCGCGGCGAGCGTGCTCCTTTCAAATTCTTCATCCCCGAAGACATGTTCCAAGAGGGTAAGAATGAATTCATTACCCGCATGGACACTGTGGACAAAGAAACCGGCAAGCTAGGCCCGGTTAAATCCTACAACGGTGTCCCTGCTGAATTCCCTGAGGTTGCACCCAAGTGGTTGGATCAGGACCCAGGCAACACTCTTACTTGCACCGATAGCACCACAGATCCCAAGAGCAACACTGGTCCCGGCAAGGGGATGGCTAACAATAACTGCGCCAAGCAGGTTGTTGAAAAGGTGACTTACGACTGCTCTGCCGAGCCCGGAAGCTCCGGCTGTGTTCCTTTCACAAAGAACGACACGGTTGCTTCTTCCAGCCTGAAACTTCCCGATAACCCCAGGGCCCCGCTCAACGATAGCTGGGTTAACCTTAGCCTGTCGCCAGCTAACGCCTCCAGCAACGCTGCGGTGTGCGTTGGCTGGAAGCGCGGCGAGCAGCGCATCAACCTCTATTATGGTATCGGTGCAAACGGCCGTCCCCTCGGCGAGGTCTTTGCCAACGCTAAGGTCTACATCACTGACCAGCCCGTCGACGGCAACAACTGTGGCGAGATCAAAGACTGGACACTCGTAGCCGATTACGCCAACGGCGTGAACAACTTCCGTGACATGAGCGAAGAATGGAACAAGAAGGCCACCGGCCTCTACATCGTTCTTCCCGGTGAGAAGGCAGTTACTAGCCCGACCACCCTGCGCTACCGTGTCGAAGGTGCTGACCCAGCAGTCATCGCAACCGCCATCAAGGACGACCACACTAACCCCGGCCCCAACGAGGCCGGTGTCATCAACCTTGAAGGTGCTAAGTACGTCACTACCCCGAACTTCGCTAGCGTGAAGACTGCTTGTGGCCCGGCCTCACCTGTCGCCAGCAGCCGCATATACTTCTCCACCCCTTCTGCGGGTGTCAATAACTCCTACCTCAGCCGGACTGATCCCGCGATCAAGTCGCTCGGACGCCAAAAATACGAATACCGTGGGATCCCGGCCCTCGGCTTCAACAACGGCAGCGCCTACCTGAGCTCCAAGACCATGAAGGAAAGCTTGGGTGAAGAAGGCTACGCGGATTACCTGAAGAAGCGCGAAGAGCAGAACCTTCCCCCGGAGCAGGTTATCCACCGTGTGTACATCTCCAAGTGCCTCGATGTTGTTCCTGCCGAACTGCCCCCGAATGCGCGTTTCATTCAGGACACACCCAAGTCTAATAATCCCCAAGACTGTGGTTTTGACGCAGGTCGTTACATCGAACAAACCTGGGCGCTGTCCGCAGATCCCAGCGACGACCCCTTCATGCAGCCCTTCCTCATGCAGAAAACAGTTGACGCTCAGCAGGAAAAGAGCAGTTGGATCTACAGCTACTTTGGCATGATCACCCATGGTGACTTCAAGGGCGATAGCCGTAGCTTCCACGTCTATACCCCGGTGTGGGCAGGCCCCGGCCAGCGCTTCAACGTGCTGTCTGAATGGCGCCTGACTGGCACGCCTGCGATCACAGATCCCAGTGGTGGACAGACGCTCACCGTCAACCAAGGCCTGGCCAACAGCCGATCGCCGAAGGTTGATGCTAACGCTACAAACAATCCTACGTGGGATATGAAGCCGCAGCCGGTGCCCGGCAATTACACGCCTTTGAGGAGCGCCACCAAGTATGACACCATCGTCATCCCGCAGGCTACAGTGGCTCAGCTGTCCAAGTCTGTCATTGACCCCATGGTTCCTACGCGCACCGATTTCACCCATGCGGTGAACATCGTCAACTACAGCACCGGACAATTCGGCGCGACCGAGTTCATCGACGTCCTCCCTTACAACGGTGATGGGCGTAACCTTGACGGCCAGTCCGAGTCCACCGGTGCAGAGGGCGAAGGCACCGACTTCCACGGCCAGTACTGGTTGGACGAACTGCCCAAATACGTCGGCGACGACCAGAACCTCCCGGTCCAGTTCACCACCGATGACCCCAAGAAGGTCTCGATGTGTCCGTCCACGGCTAACGCCTCGGATATCGAGCTGTGCCGCGCGATGTTCAAGCGCCCAGGTGTGGGCGATCTTGACTCCAAGCCGAATACCACTGCTTGGCGCGACCTCACCCAAGAAGAGTTGGAAAAGTACAAGGAATCCGCAAAGGCCGGTGGCGAAAAGATCACCGCACTGCGATTCCGCTCAAAGACTTTCCTGCCCGAGTCTAACCGGACCTACTACCTGCACTTCGATGCAAAGGACAACCGTGCGGGCGATCGTTACCGTAACCAGATCGGCGTCTACGTTGTCACCGAAACAGAGATGTACTCCCGTGCTAACGCTGGTCCTCAGCCGGCAGCCGTTCAAACCGAGGTTTACGCAGGTCGCATCAGTGGCAACATCTACCAAGACGTTGACAAGGATGCATCACGCGGTTCTGAAGAAGAGCCGTCGCCCAACGGTCGCATTGTTGAGCTGCTTAAGTGCACCACCAACGAAGCTGGCGAGGTCGAAAACTGTGACGAGGTTTACCAGACCATTACCCTCGGTGAAGGCAAGCTGAACCAAAACGGTCACTACGAATTCGACAACCTGCCCGCAGGTACCTACAAGGTTCGCGTGAAGCCTCTCGATGATCAAGAGATCAACACCGAGGCTGGCAAGAACCCTGAAAACAACGGCACCTGGGAATCCGGTACCCAAGTAATCCAGGGAATTTCCCCCGCTCAAAATGGTGGTCAGGAAGAGCAAATCCGTGACATCAACTTCGGTTACTGGGTGGCTAGCCCAAGCGTCACTGTGGCGAAGTCTGTCAATGATCCGGAAGACAAGCGAACCGTTGACGGCGAAGCAACCTTCACCATCGAAGGCGAAAACGACGGCGATGTTCCGCTGACCGAAGTTAAGCTCGACGACCAGTGGGTCAAGGACACCGAGAGTGAAAAACTCAAGAATCAACTGACCTGCGTCATCACCAACTCCGAAGGCACCGCCTACGTAGGTGAAGACCTTAAAGCCAAGGGCGACCTGCTATCCGAGCAAGGCGCAAACCTGGCTGTCGGCGACAAGTACTCCTGCACCGTCACTTGGAGCAAGGTCACTCAGGAAGACATCGACCTCGAAGCCATCCTGAAGAACACCGCATCCATCACCGGTAAGTACAAGAGCAAGGTCGTCACCCCGGATCCGTCCTCGGTGATTGTCCCCATCGTCGAACCCGGCCCCGCTCTGGAACTCACTAAGCAGGTACGCCCGGCCGACCAGGGCACAGACGCACTCAGTGACCGCGTTGTTCGCGACAACAAAGAGGCAGCAGCCTTCGTCATCACCGGCCGTAACACCGGTAACGTCACCCTGCACAATGTCACCCTGGAGGACAGCAAGCTTTCCAACGAAGCACCCGTCACCCTTGACAACTGTGTAGCGCTCGACGCTGAAGCTGGCGCTGAAGAAGCACCGAAGCTCAACGTCACCGACGGCAAGCTCACCCTCGCCCCCGGCGCAGGCTTCCAGTGCACCGTCGAATACACCGTCAACCAGAAGGACGTCGACAACCGCAAGGACATCGACAACACCGCAGTGCTGAAGGGCAAGACTCGACCCGACAACGCAGAGAAGAACCGCGACGTCGTGACCGAGAAGAAGACCGCAACCATTGAGGTGCCCGTATACAAGCCCTCCATCGCCCTGGCCAAGACCGCCGAAGTCAAGCAGGACGACCAGGCAATCGAAGGCAAGGCGCTGGCAGGCGAAACCGTCGAATACAGCTTCGATGTGCACAACACCTCCAAGGTCACGCTGCGAAACGTCACCTTGGCAGACGAGAAGGTCAGCGACCTCAAGTGCCCGAAGACTGAACTGGCACCCGATGAGCACATGACGTGCACCGCAACCCACGTGCTCACCCCGCAGGATGCAGAAGCCGACACCTACGACAACACCGCCACAGTGACTGGCGAGAGCGTCCAAGGTGAAAAGGCAGAAGCAACCTCCGAGGCCAAGGTCGTCGTCGGTACCCCCAAGGTTGACCTGGCCAAGTCCATCAAGGACAAGAAGGACAGCTACAACTTCGGCGATCAGATCGTCTACGAGATCACCGTGACCAACACTGGCACCACGGACCTCAATGACGTCGTAATCACCGACGTATTCACCCACGAACGCCCAGGCGCAGACATCGTCTGCCCCGACGGCTTCGACCCTGCCGCCGGCACTCTTGCACAGGGCACCAAGGTCACCTGCACCGTCACCACCGAGGTGACCCAGGAAGACCTAGACACCCTCACCAAGATCGACAACCGTGCCGACGTCACCGCCAAGTACCGCACCGCGGACAACGTCGTCGAGACCGAAGAGCAGAAGAAGGCCAACAACGAAGCCAGCGCACCGCTGAACGTTAAGGCCTCCATCAAGCTCGAGAAGTCCATCGTCGAACCCAAGGCGCTGTACGCACAGGGCGAGCCCGTCACCTACAAGTTCGTCATCACCAACACCGGTACCCAAACCCTCGACAACCCGAAGGTTCTGGACTCCAAGCTTGGCGCAGACGAAATCTCCTGTGGTGAAGGCCCCATCGCCCCCAACGCCAGCGTTGAATGCACAGCTGACTACAAAGTCAGCGCAGAAGACGCTGCAACCAACGGCAAGATCGAAAACGTGGCAACCGCCAACGCGACCAAGCCCGGACAGAACGCCGACACCCCGCTCGCAGAGCGCGTGAAGTCGGAAGAATCCAAGGCGACCTTCAATACCGGTACCCCGAAGCTGGAGATCGCCAAGGCCGTCACCTCTGAAAAGCAGGTTGACCTGGTCAAGGGCAACAAGGTCACCTGGAAGGTCACCGTCACCAACCCGGCTGACGCCATCACCCCGGTAGACAACGTCGTCGTCAACGACCCGATGTTCGCCGACGCGGAAGACGTCTACTGCATGGTCGACGGCCGACGCATCGATGGCCTTGAAATTGGCACCCTTGCTATCGGTCAGAAGGCTGAATGCTTCGGCACCACGACCGTTACCCAAGACGAGGTCGACGCTGGCGAACAGATCGTCAACACCGCCTCCACCGCCGGTAACTTCGGTGAAAACAAGGTCGAGGGACCCCAGGCAGAAGCTAAGGTTTCTGTCTCCTCAAAGGCCGGCATCAAGCTGACCAAGACCGTGGTTGACCCCAAGCCGATCTACGTCGAAGGCGACGAAGTCGAATACAGCTTCGTTGTTGAAAACACCGGTGACGTGACCCTGCATGACGTCAAGGTCACCGACCCAATGTTCGAAAACGGCGTCACCTGTGAACAAACCGAGCTCGCGCCCGGCGCCAAGACCACCTGCACCGCCGACAAGCACGTCGTCACCGCAGAAGAGGCAGACAGCCCCACCCTGGTCAACAAGGCAACCGTTGTCGGCCTAAAGCCGAACAACAAGGTTCACAACAATGACCCGGTTAAGGACGAAGACGACGTAACCGTCGACACCGGCAAGCCCAGCTTGGCGATCGACAAGGCAATCGCAAACCCCGGCCCCTACAAGGCTGGCGAGAAGGCAACCTTCACCATTAAGGTCACCAACGACGGCCCGACCGACCTGACCGACGTGAAAATCACCGATGACATGGACGGTCACGACGTCGACCTTAACTGCCCCGAAGGTGCAGACAAGATCGCCAAGGGTGATTCCGTAACCTGCGAAGCTACGATCACCGTCACTCAAGACGACGTCAATGCCGAAAAGCCGCTCACCAACACCGCCACCGCCGAAGGCAAGACCAATAAGGCGAAGGCACCGAAGAAGAGCGACTCCGCCACCATCACCGTGGCCAACGCCAAGAAGTTGGAGCTGGAAAAGACCATCACCAACAAGCCCGAAGGCGAACAATTCGTCGAAGGTGACACCGTCGAATACGGCTTCGTTGTCCGCAACGCCGGCGACGTCACCCTAAAGGACATCAAGGTTTCTGACCCGATGTTCGGCGAAGCCTTTGACTGTGGCGGTGGAACTGGCACCCGGTGACGAGCGCACCTGCGTTGCCAAGACCCACAAGGTCACCCCGGAGGAAGCAGAAATGGGTCTCGTGCCCAACACTGCAACCGCCAGCGGCAAGACCACCGGTGGATCGACTCCTGGTGGTCAGGACGTCAAGTCGGCTCCGTCGACCGCTAACTTCCGCACCGGCATCCCTGCACTGACCATCGACAAGGTCGCGGATAACCCGGACGCAGAACGCGAGGCAGGCGACACCGTCAACTACACGATCACCGCGAAGAATGCTGGTAACACCCGCATCGACAACGTGATCATCACCGACGACGTTATCGCCGGCATGCTGGAAGACCCCGAGCGCGAAGCCACCATCACCTGTGATGATGACGACGCATGGGGCGGCGCAGGCGCAAGCCTCCCGGCTGGCGGAAGCATCGTCTGTAAGGCCTCCTTCAAGGTACTGCAGTCCGATGTGGACTCCTACGACTGGTCTGTCAACATCGCTGGCGTGTCCGGCAAGTACGGCAACAAGAAGGTCACCCCGGTTCAGGCCGAAGCAAAGGTGCCCTTCAAGGAACAGACCCCGCTGCTGAAGCTCACCAAGACGATCGACAACCTGCAGGAGCCCTACGTGGCTGGCGACAAGATTCGCTACACCTTCAAGGTCGAAAACGTCGGTGAGACCTCGATCAGCAAACTTGTCATCAAGGACAAGATGCTCGAAGACAACGGCATCACCGTCACCTGTGAAGCAACCGACTTGGCTGCTGGTGCAGAAACCATGTGCCACTCCGATTCTGACTACACGGTGACCGAAGCTGACGTCGCAGCAGGCACTGTCAACAATGTGGCTACCGTTGCAGGTACCACGCCGATCCGTGCGATCAGCAACATTGTGCCCCTCAACCCGATCGAGCCGAAGCCCAAAAAGCCCAGCACGGTTGAGTCTGAGGAATCCAGCACAACCGCCCGTACCGGCAAGTCTGCACTGACCCTGACCAAGGACGCTAGCCAGGTTCTAGTGAAGGCTGGTGACACCATCACCTACACCCTCACTGTCGCCAACACAGGCTCCACCGAGCTGAACAATGTTGGTATCAACGATCCGATGGCGGCCAAAGGTCAGCTCAAGTGTGCAGATCCTGCAGTGGCAGAAGGCACCGCAACCCTGCAGCCTGATGAAACCGTAACCTGTACCTTCACTAAGCCGATCGATCAGGCCGACGTAGATGCAGGTGAAGGCATCGTTAACACCGCAACCGCAACCGGTAGCTACCACGAGCAGCCGCCGCTGAAAGCAACCGCAACCAAAACGGTTGAGGTCTCTAAGGTCACTGGCCTGAACATCACCAAGGAGATCGCGGACAAGCAGGACAGCTACACCCCTGGCGACAAGGTGAAGTACGTCTTCACCGTCACCAACACCGGTGATATCACCCTCAGTGATGTCGCGGTGTACGACAAGAAGCTGGTTGATGCTGGCGTTGAGGTCAGCTGTGAGGCCAAGACTCTCGCCCCGAACGAGAGCACCGAGTGCGCAGCAGCGGACTACATTGTCACCGACAAGGACGCCGATGCCGGCCGCGTGGTCAACACCGCGATGGCGACCGGTAACACCCCTGCTGGTGAAAAGGTCACCTCTGATGAGGACACCGCAGAGTTCACCTCGCACAAGGGCAGCAGTGTCCCCTGGTGGCCGCTGCTTGGCCTGATTCCGTTCCTCGGACACCACATCGGCTCCTCCGATCCGCAGCCGGCACCGGAAGCTCCCGCAGCTACCGAGGCTCCTGCCGTCGAGGGCAAAGGCATCGCCAAGAACGATGAAGGCATCAAGGGTATCGCTAAGAACCCGACCGCGCTGGCTCAGACCGGTGCAGATGTCATCGGATTCGGTGTGGCAGGTATTGCCCTGGCAGCCGCAGGCGCTGGCCTGATCGGTTCCCGCCGCAAGAGCAAGAGCAAGGGCAAGCACTGCAAATAAGCGGTGATAGCTAGCGCAAGCTAGCAGACCATGTTCAAGGGCGGGTCGTGCACGATGTGCGCGGCCCGCCCTTTTGCTGTTGTCGGGTGCCAAAATGTGCGCATCTAGGCCGCCGCGCGAGAGCCGACGTGGGGAAATGTGATCGGAAGGGGGCTAAATGCGCACATTTTGGCATGCCGACCGTAAAAATATAAAAAGGCACCGCAGGGCTGTGCGGTGCCTTGAAGGAAACTAGCTCCCCGGTTGGGGCCGGCTAGAGCGATGAGCTTTAGTGACTGTGGCCGGCGTGCTCGGGGGTGTTCTCGCGGGGGTGATCGGATCCGGCATCGAGAACGGGGGCTGCGATGGTGGCATCGGTGGTGACGCTCAGATCGTTGAACTCGAAGGTCACTTCCTTGTTGCCGCCGAGTGCGAAGCCGGGGTTGTCGACGGTGTTGGCGACGTAGGTGATGCAGGCTTCCTTGTCCTGGGCCAGCTTGTCGAGTCCTGCTTCGCTGTCTGCGACGAGGCTGCAGTTCGGCTCGATGGTGAGGTCTTCGTCGTCGAACTTCACGGTCTGGTCGCCGACGGTCACCTTTTTGAGGGTGTGGGCGTCAGAACCAACCGGGTTGAGGTTGATTGCGGTGAACTTCAGGGCTGCTTCGCCTTCGTCGTCGACCAGGACGGTGACGTCGCGGACGGCGATGTGCTCGTCGGTGGCGGAGGCGCCATCGACAGCGGCTACCTGGTTGGCGGTCTGGGAGATCTGGCCAGCACCGCAAGCGCTCAAGGTTAGGGTTGCTCCGGCGAGTACGGCCACCGTCAACTTCTTGGAGATCACAGGTTCGTCCTTTTCTTTTTGCTGCTTGTTGTGCGCACTCGGGTTGTGTGGCTCGAGTGTGCGGTTATCCACTGTATTAGTCTAGTCGTTAGATGGGGCCTGGCCTATTTCTGTGCCCCCGGACGTGGTAGCATCGACTATCTGAAATCTTCAAGGCCATAGGAGTAGTCAATGGATTTTAAGGTCGGGGACGTTGTCGTCTACCCCCACCACGGCGCGGCTCGGATCACTGACATCCGGCAGCGCAAAGTGCGCGGGGAGGAGAAGACCTACTTAAAGCTCGAGGTTGCCCAGGGGGACCTGACGATTCTCGTTCCCGCGGAGAGCGTCGAGCTCATCGGCGTACGCGACGTGGTGGACGCCAATGGCCTGGAGAGGGTCTTCGAGGTCCTGCGGGCTCCCTTGACCGAGGAGCCCACCAATTGGTCGCGCCGTTTCAAAGCCAATCAGGAGAAGATCGCCTCCGGCGACGTCATCAAGGTCGCCGAGGTCGTCCGCGACCTCTCGCGCCGGTACACCGACCGCGGCCTATCGGCGGGGGAGAAGCGCATGCTGTCCAAGGCGCGCCAGATCCTCGTCTCCGAGCTCGCCCTGGCGCAGAAGACGGCTGAGGAGGAGGCCGAGACGACCCTCGACGAGGTCCTCTCCTCCGGCACCGCCGCCTGATCCCCGGCTGCTCGTGCCCGCGTCCGCGCCGGACCGCGCCGAGGGCGTGG
>ERZ773024.683-NODE-683-length-12278-cov-8.233903_pt1 | contig 12278 bp, 9 predicted proteins | sample MGYA00511667_ERZ773024 | MGnify/ENA primary metagenome ERZ773024 (study PRJEB29015, sample SAMEA2738117) | human oral metagenome | biome: human oral; feature: human-associated habitat; material: saliva | place: China | collected 2258 ... | reverse complement strand
GGAGTTTTTTACACTTTCTGGAAACAGCTATGTATTTGATAGGGAAATTACATACCTAAGTGAAAAAGCAAATATAATAATCGTCATCTCTCATAAAATTGAAATTTATATCATATTTAAAGATTATGTTTATTTAGATAATACTATACTCAACTCGAAAATTGTTTGTAGGTTTATTAAGAAATATCCTATTTTGGCTTCAAGTTATGAGCTTATCAACCCAATGAAACTAGAATTTAAGAATTCGAATATCGTATGGGATAGTTTAAGTTTCACTTATGATGCAAAGCAAACTGCAATAACCCTTTTGATCACTCTACATTAAATTAGCTAAATTCTAAAGGCGAAATCTTCCCCGAAGGAGAGGGTGAGAGAACGCAAAAAGCACTTCTCGGTCCCCAAATGGGTCTGACCATTTGGGAACTGGTCAAAGGAGACCATGACGAGCCGTTACGTAGAAAACCTATATGGTAAAAAGCCAGGCCATAAACAATCTGTTGGCAGGTGGGTCTAAAAATAACTCCGAAGCAATCTCTGAACAAAGTCTTGGATGAAATAACCGGAGACTTTGACAAAGAAAGACTTGTTGAGAAAAGGCTGGAGAATTTTGCAAAGGTCTCAGCCTATTTATATTTCAAACTAGATAATAATGATGCCTATATCGTACACAACTATTTCTATATTCCCGCTGAAAACGGCAAAGCCCCGGTAAACTGGAAAGCCAAAGAGAAAGAATTGGTAGATGGCATGGAGAAAAAATTCCGCCAAGATTTCCTGAATAACTTACGTGTACGGCAAGAGTTTGAAGTGCCGAATCGGCATGGTATCTGCATGATAGGCGGTTTTATTGCGGACGATGGCAAAAAACCGTTTACAGCGCATACTACTGTCGAATTTGCCAAGCAACACGATGTGAGTCTGGAAATCATGCATGGTGACGTGCTAGAGAAAGGCGAACCGACGCTGTTACAACGGGATATTGCTCCGGAAAAAAGCGCATTGGTAAAAATCTTTAAAATCACTGGCTACCGTACCATCTGCCAAGGCCCGCGTACCATTAACGGCATGTCAGGTACGGAAAAACTGATCAAGTGGGATGGTAACAAATATATGTTGATTTGGGAGCGAGACGGCGGCAATCCGCGCATCATTATGCAGTTTGGTACCGAGAAGAAAGATGGAACGAAGCGCAGCGAAGCCGAAATCCTCGCTATCTGGGATACCGTATTGCCAACTTTAAAACCAATTAAGTAAATTTGATAAGGAAGGCCGTCTGAAAAATACCATGTTTTTTCAGACGGCCTTTTTATAATTTTGATGCTATCCAGAAAATATTTTTGGTGGCATTCAATGTTATGATGATGCATTATTGAATATGTCAGCGGCGATAAAGCCGTCTGAAATATAAGGACAACTGATGATAAAAATTGCAAATCTGTATTTTCATTATGATGAACGGCAAGTGCTGCATGATATTTCGGTACAGCTTCCTCAAGGCAGTATTACAGGGCTGATTGGACCGAATGGCGCGGGCAAATCGACGCTGATGCGATGTATGGCTGGTTTGGAGAGTCCGAGTAGTGGGAAGGTTCTTTTAGATGGACAGCCTGTTTTAGAAAATCCTCGAGAGAGTTATGCCAAATTAGGCTATTTGCCTGATATTTTTGGATTGCCGCAGGATCTTACTGTTTTGGAATGTTTGACTTATGCAGCCAGTTCGCGCGGAGTTCCTGAGAAAAATTTGCCTGAAATTCTGAGTGAAACTGTTCAACTTTTGGGTTTGGAAGATAAGCTCGGTAGTTTTATCAGTGAACTTTCGCGAGGGCAAAAGCAACGCGTAGGTATTGGGCAGGTCATTATTCACAAGCCGAAATTTTTATTGTTGGATGAACCCGCTAGCGGCCTGGATCCTGAAGCACGGCATGAGTTGTCGTTGTTGCTGCTTAAATTGCAGAAGGAAGGTATGACGATATTGGTATCCAGCCACATTTTGTCTGAATTGGACGAATATTGCAGCCATATGCTTGTTATTAAACAAGGCAGAATTCAGGCGTTCCAGGCGCTGCAGGATGAAAATACTGATCGTCAAACTGTACGCCTGTGTTTTGCAACTGAGGAAATCAGTGTTGTGGCAGATGTATTGCAAGGATTGGATTACGTTTATGATGTAAAAGTAGATGATTCTGCATTGTTGGTATTAATTGATTCAGGCGATGAGGCACGTGTACGGCTTATCCGTGATGTTGTGTTGAGGGATTTGGCGTTGAGTGGGGCAGAGATTGTGAAAACTACTTTGCTGCAAAGTTATCAAAACAGTTTGCAGGTCAAAAAACAGGGAGAGGCTGCATGAATCATATCAAACCGCCAAAAATCATGGTAAACGCAGAGTTTCAACGGTTGCTATGGTTGAATTTAAACTGGGGTATGGCTGTCGGTATATTTATTTTGTATGGACTGTTTGCTATAACCAAACGAGAAGGTACTGAATGGTCAGAATATGTAATTATGACGAGTATGTTTGGTTTGGCTCTGTCAGCTTTGGCCGGTTATATTTTGATAGAAAGGAGTTTTAAACAAGATATATCTTCCAATACATTTGACCAGTTACGAATGTCTTCTTTATCGGCATGGCAAATGGCTTATTCACGAGTTTTGGCTGCTCCCATTTTGGCATGGGTGGGGTTTGCGATAGGATGGTTGGTATTGGGTTTGGGAGTACTACTCGATAATGGAGAAACTCCTCAATTACTGTATTCCTTTGCAACTATCCCATTTACTGCATGGACAGTTGCCTGTTTGATCGTTGTCAACGCGTTACAGTTTGGGCGTGGTCCACGGCAATATACAGGCTCAATACTGCAGTTAATCCTACTGTATATTGTCTGCATGGTTTTCTTCATTGATTTTTCAAGCGCAGTATCAGAGGCATTTTACTCTGAGGAGAGTCGTAACGAATTTTACAGTGCTCGTATTAATTATGATATTACAAACATGCCTTTGGAACTTTTAATTTCAGCAGGCATAGGTGCAGTTTTCTCAGCGATAGCAGTATATGCCGCTATGGCATGGAAACTTTACTTGCAATCTCCAAGGCGCGTGTTCTTGATTTTGACAGTCTTATCGCCTATTTTATATTGGTGGGCTTTAGCAGATAAAAATGTATTTTGGTGGATGGCATCCGTCAATTATTCAGGTTTGGCTTTAGTTTCTTTGGTTGTACAGGATTTTCGGTTTCAATCGCTAAGCAAGAAAGCTCGATGGTACGATATCCCTGCCTGGTGGGTATTGTTGCCATTGGCGATCATATCCGCGTTTATGTTAGCAGGCAGTGTACTGTTGATACCGTTTATACAAATTGGTTGTTTGGTTTGTATACTATTAATTTGCTGCAATATGAGAACAACTCGCTTTAATAGTATTACACTGGGCTTATCTGTGTTTTTGTTAGCCCGTTCTCTGTGGGAACTTGCATTTTAGAAATACCGACAAGAGCTCTAAATATCTTGGTAGAAGTTTAGGGGATTTTAGAAAGATTTTAGGCCGTCTGAAAACCTGATTCAGGTTTTCAGACGGCCTTTTTACTTCCTTAGTATTTTATCTGCCTGACTGTTCCCATACGTTTTGCAGGTAGGCGTAGGTCAGCTCGGCGGTGCCGGAGACCAGCGCGATGTCGCTGCCCAAGTCTTCGGCTTTGCCTACGCCGATGGGCAAGGCGCCGGCGGCTTTGATGGCGGCGACGCCGGCGGCGGCGTCTTCAATGCCGATGCAGTGGCGGATGTCTGCGCCCACACCCTCGGCTGCTGCGAGGAAGATGTCGGGGGCAGGTTTGGAATGCGCGACGGCGGCTGGGTCGGCAATGGCGTCGAAGAAGTGGGTCAGCCCCATGCGTTCGAGCAGGAACGGGCCGTTTTTACTGGCAGACGCGAGGGCGATTTTTTTGCCGTTTGCCCTCAATGCTTCCAGCAGGGGCAAAATGCCGGGGTACACGTCTTCGGGTTTGACTGCCTGAATCATCTCGACGTAGTTGTCGTTTTTGCGGCGGGTCAGTTCGGCGAACTCGGCTTCGCTGACGATTTTGCCGCCGTGCGCAAGGATGCGTTTGAGCGAATCGTCGCGCGACACGCCTTTAAGCTGCTCGTTAAACTTGCGGTCGATGCTGATGCCCAGTTCTTCGGCAAGTTTTTTCCATGCGCGGTAGTGGTATTCGGCGGTGTCAGTGATGACACCGTCGAGGTCAAAGAGCACTGCGGTAAAAGTCATTTTACGCCCTCCTTATTTTTCTAACGCAACGGTATGGCTGCCGTTGAGCGTAATGTCTTTGCCGTACACCTGCAAATCGAGCGGCTCGCCTTTGAGCAGGGTGAAGACGACGTTTTCTTTGCCGACGGCGACTTTAATCAGACGGCCGCGGTAGTTGATGTGGAAGGCATAGCCTGTCCACGCACTCGGCAGGAACGGTGCGAAGCTGAGTTTGCCGCCCCAGGTTTTCATTTGGGCGAAACCTTGGACGATGGCGAGCCACGAGCCGGTCATGGAGGTGATGTGCAGGCCGTCTTCGGTGTCGTTGTTGTAGTTGTCCAAGTCCAGGCGGGCGGTGCGCTGGTACATTTCCACGGCTTTTTCTTCTTTGCCCAGTTCGGCGGCGAGGATGGCGTGGATACACGGCGACAACGAGCTTTCATGCACGGTCATCGGTTCGTAGAAGTCGAAGTTGCGGCGTTTTTCGTCGATATTGAAACGGTCGCCGAAGAAGTAGATGCCTTGCAAGACGTCCGCCTGTTTGATGAAGGGCGAACGCAGGATTTTGTCCCACGACCATTTCTGGTTGAGCGGCAAATCGTCGGGCGAAAGCGCGGACACGGGGCGGATGTCTTTGTCGAGGAAGCCGTCGTGCTGCACGAATACGCCGAGTTCTTCGTCATGCGGACGGTACATATTCGCGCTGATGTCCGCCCATTTTTCCAACTCGGCGGCACTCACGTTCAAATCCGGGCGCGGGTATTTCGCCAGGGCTTCGCGGGTGTAGTCCAATACCCATGCGGCGAGGGTGTTGGTGTACCAGTTGTTGTTGATGTTGTTTTCGTATTCGTTCGGGCCGGTTACGCCGTGAATCATGTATTTGCCGTTGCGTTTGGAGAAGTGGACGCGGTCCGCCCAGAAGCGGGACACTTCGACCAAGACTTCCAAGCCTTCTTTGGCAAGATAGCTTTCGTCGCCGGTGTAGTTGGTGTAGTTGTAGATGGCGTAAGGAATCGCGCCGTTGCGGTGGATTTCCTCGAAGGTGATTTCCCATTCGTTGTGGCACTCGATGCCCGTAAACGTTACCATCGGATAGAGTGCGCCCGCCAAGCCCTGTTCGCGCGCGTTGTGTTGCGCCTGCGGCAGTTGGTTGCGGCGGTATTGCAGCAGGTTGCGGGTAACTTCGGGTTCCGCCAGTGCGAGGTAAAGCGGCACGGCGTAGGCTTCGGTGTCCCAATAGGTCGCGCCGCCGTATTTTTCGCCGGTAAAGCCTTTGGGGCCGATGTTCAGGCGCGCGTCTTCGCCGTAGTAGGTGGAGAACAGTTGGAACAGGTTGAAGCGGATGCCCTGCTGCGCTTCGTCGCTGCCTTCGATGACCACGTCGGCGATTTCCCAACGGTGCAGCCAGCCTGCTTTGTGTGCATCTAACAAGGTTTCAAACGCAACGCCTGCGACTTTTTCCGACAAGGCGCGACCTGCGGCTTTCACTGCTTCCAAGCCCTGATAATCGCGGCTGGTGGTAACAATCACACGTTTTTCAAAGGTTTCGGGCGTACCGCCGACTTCGGCCTCAAAAGAATTAGAGACCTGCCAATCGGTTTGGCTGCCGCCTAGGGCTTTGAAGCTGCCGGCGAAGGTTTGCTCGGCGTTGACGATGAATTGTTCCACGTCGAAAGGGTTGGCGACGGTTTGGGTGGCAATATAGGAGAGGCCGTCTGAAACGCTTTTATCCAATACCTGCCAGAATTTTTCTTCGTAGTTGGAGTCTTCGTTTTTCACGTCGGCGTCGATAATGGAATCGATGCGGACTTGGTGGGTTTTGCCGTCAACGGATACGGCTTCCCAGCGGATGAGCGCCAGTTCTTTTTGTGCAACGGACAGGAATTTGCACACATCGAAACGCACGCCGAATACGGTGAACGAGCGGCGCAACACGCCGTGCTGCATATCGAGTTCGATGGAGAAGTCGGCAACGTCGTTTTTCGCCAAGTCCACTTCCTGCCCGTCGACAAAGATTTTGACTTTGCTGAAATTAAGCGCGTTGATGGCTTTGCCGAAATATTTTGGATAGCCGTTTTTCCACCAGCCGACGCGGGTTTTGTCGGGGAACCACACGCCGGCGATGTAGGTGCCCAAATGGCTGTCGGCGGAGTAGGTTTCTTCAAAGTTGCCGCGCATGCCCATATAGCCGTTGCCCAAGCTGGTCAGGCTCTCTTGCAGCCGTTTGTGTTCTTTTTCCAGTTTTGCCGAACGCAGCGTCCAAGGGCTGATTTCCATGATTCTTGTATACATTTATGAAGCTCCTGTTATTAAAATTGTAAGTTCGGCAAAGGTTTCAGACGGCCTTTGCCGATGGTATTGATGGATTATTCGCCGTGGGTCTCTTTAATCAGACATACTGAGAAGGCTCCCAGCAGCAAGACCGCGCCTGCAACTAAGAACATGGTTGCCTGATGGCTGCCCAGCATAGGGAAGAGGATAAAGCTCAGCAGGGAGGCGACGATTTGAGGCATACAGATAGAGCCGTTAAACAGGCCCAAATAAGTACCCATGTGTTTGCCTGAGAGGGCATTGGTCACAATCGTCAAAGGATAGGTAATGATACCGGCCCACGCAATACCGATTAAGGTATAAGACAACACTAGCGCGTATTGATTGCTGATGAAGAAAACGGAGAAGAAACCAAGCGCACCCAAAGCCAAGCAACCGAAATAACCGACTTTATGGTATTTATTCGGTACTTTTGCCAGAATAAACGAGCAGATGACGGCAGCAATGGATTGTACCGCCGCCAAAACGCCGTACCAGTTGCCTGCTTCTTGGTAGCCTACGGAGGAGGCATCAGTTGTCTGCCAAACGTTTTCCGCAATCGCGCCTGCCGAGTAAGTCCACATATATTGGAAGGCAAACCAGCAGAAGAATTGTACCAAAGTAACCGTCCAAAACGCTTTAGGCGCAGTTTTCAAAAGTTCGAACCAGTTGGCTTTTTCCTGATTCGCGGCGACATCGATGCCGTGATAGCGGGCGTAGGTTTCCGGATCGTATTCTTTGACTTTGAAGATGGTGAACGCACTGGTAATAATCAGCAACGCTGCGCCCACATAGAATGCTACGACCACGGTCTGCGGCACGACGCCTTTTTCGGCCGTGTTCGCCAAACCGATATACGCAAACACAAACGGCAGAATCGCCGCCACAACCGCGCCCGTATTCGCTAAGAAACTTTGAATCCCGTAGGCGTAGCTTTTCTGCTCCTCGTTGACCATGTCGCCGACCATCATCTTAAACGGCTGCATCGCCATATTGGAGGATACGTCCAACAGCGCAATCATCAGCGCGCCAAACGACAAAGCTGCCAAAGAAGCGTAACCAAAACCGAAGCTTCCCGAGTTCGGCATCAGAATCATGACGATAACCGCAATCAGCGTACCGTAAAGCAGATAGGGCAGGCGACGGCCGCCCAAGCGCGGCATCCAAGTTCGGTCTGAGTAGTAGCCCACAATCGGCTGAACCAACATACCGGCCAATGGGGGCAGAATGAAAAACCAGCCTAAATTGTGCGGGTCAGCGCCTAAAGTTTGAAAAATTCGGCTCATTTGTGAGCTTTGCAGGGTAAAGGCCGTCTGAACGCCGAGATAGCCGAAGCTCAGCATCCAAATCGTACTTTTTGCCAGTGACGGCAAACCTTGTTTTGCTGTTTTTTGCGTATGTTCCGACATGAGGTAAATCCTTTTTTTGAAAAGTATTTTTATTGAGAAATCTGAAAGGTTCCTTGGTGTGGTGTTCTCTGTCGTTATTGTTTGTGTGCGTACTTTCAAGGATATAGGTGCATTTTATGAAGCGCGCCGGATATTGGCAATGCCAGTTCGAGGATAAACTGGCTTAAATCAAATTTTCTGCGGTTTGGCATTGATACCGTCGGGCAATGAGGGTATCGGTTCGGCTCGGTGTATATGTTGATGCTTATTTCTATTTTCAGACGGCATTTGAACAAGCAAGTATTTAGGCAATAGGTTAAAATGGGCCGTCTGAAATTTGTCTGACGGAAACGAGAAAACTATGTCCCAACAATACGTCTATTCTATGCTGCGCGTGAGCAAGGTTGTGCCGCCGCAGAAAACCATCATTAAAGACATTTCCCTTTCCTTTTTCCCCGGCGCGAAAATCGGTTTGCTCGGTTTGAACGGTGCGGGTAAATCTACTGTACTGCGGATTATGGCAGGTGTGGATAAAGAATTCGAGGGCGAAGCCGTGCCGATGGGCGGCATTAAAATCGGCTACCTGCCGCAAGAGCCTGAGCTTGATCCTGAGAAAACCGTGCGTGAGGAAGTGGAAAGCGGTTTGGGCGAAGTAGCTGCTGCACAAAAACGCTTGGAAGAAGTGTATGCCGAGTATGCCAATCCTGATGCGGATTTTGACGCATTAGCGGAAGAACAAGGTCGCTTGGAAGCGATTATTGCGGCTGGTTCATCTACCGGCGGCGGTGCGGAACACGAATTGGAAATTGCTGCTGACGCGCTGCGCCTGCCTGATTGGGATGCCAAAATCGGCAATTTGTCCGGCGGTGAAAAACGCCGTGTGGCTTTGTGCAAACTCTTATTGAGCAAGCCCGATATGCTACTGCTTGACGAGCCGACCAACCACTTGGACGCAGAATCTGTCGAATGGCTGGAGCAATTCTTGGTACGCTTCCCAGGTACCGTGGTTGCGGTAACGCACGACCGCTACTTCCTCGACAACGCCGCCGAATGGATTTTGGAACTCGACCGCGGACACGGTATTCCGTGGAAAGGCAATTACTCGTCTTGGCTGGAGCAGAAAGAAAAACGCTTGGAAAACGAGGCAAAATCCGAAGCTGCGCGCGTGAAAGCGATGAAGCAGGAATTGGAATGGGTGCGCCAAAATGCCAAAGGCCGCCAAGCCAAGTCCAAAGCGCGTTTGGCGCGTTTTGAAGAAATGAGCAACTACGAATACCAAAAACGCAATGAAACGCAGGAAATCTTTATCCCTGTTGCCGAGCGTTTGGGTAACGAAGTGATTGAATTTGTGAACGTTTCCAAATCGTTTGGCGATAAAGTGCTGATTGACGATTTGAGCTTCAAAGTACCTGCTGGCGCGATTGTCGGCATCATCGGCCCGAATGGCGCGGGTAAATCTACGCTGTTTAAAATGATTGCGGGCAAAGAGCAGCCTGATTCGGGCGAAGTGAAAATCGGGCAAACCGTGAAAATGAGCCTGATTGACCAAAGCCGCGAAGGTTTGCAAAACGACAAAACCGTGTTCGACAACATTGCCGAAGGTCGCGACATTTTGCAGGTTGGCCAGTTTGAAATTCCAGCCCGCCAATATTTGGGACGCTTCAACTTTAAAGGCAGCGACCAAAGCAAAATCGCAGGTCAATTGTCTGGTGGTGAACGCGGTCGTCTGCACTTGGCAAAAACTTTGTTGAGTGGCGGCAATGTGTTGCTGCTAGACGAACCGTCCAACGACCTTGACGTGGAAACCCTGCGCGCGCTGGAAGATGCATTGCTGGAATTTGCCGGCAGCGTGATGGTGATTTCGCACGACCGCTGGTTCCTCGACCGTATCGCTACGCATATCTTGGCTTGTGAAGGCGACTCTAAATGGGTGTTCTTTGACGGCAACTATCAGGAATACGAAGCCGATAAGAAACGCCGTTTGGGCGAAGAGGGCGCAAAACCGAAACGTATCCGTTACAAACCGGTAACACGTTAATTAGGTTTGAACCAAAAGGCCGTCTGAAACTTTTAATGTTTCAGACGGCCTTTTATTTTTGATGTTTATGATTGTTTTCTTAATTGCGGATGGTTTTCCAATGTATCAATGATGATTTCAATCATGCGTGGGGCAGTTTGCGCCAAATCGAAGCCTTGACCTGAAGAAAGCCAGCGCCAAATCAAGCCGTCTAATGAAGACTTGATGAAGATGACTGCCATATCGATATCCAAATTATCCGCCAACGCTTTTTGTTGTACCGCATCAGTCAGGACAGCAACGATTTTTTCACGCCATAGTGATTGGTGTTTTTTAGCGATGGCAATGACCGCCTCGTTTTGCTCGGTGTGTTCGCATTTTAAAAACAAAATGCTGTGGAATTTATAGTGAAGCTCGTTGTGTTGCAGGCGCTCGAAGAAACGGGTCAGAGTCAGGCGGAAGCTTGGCCAAGCCTGTTCGTTATTGTTGTTCGAGTCTTCTTTCATGCAGCTTTCGATGTCGTCGCAAATCCGTTGGAACAAGGCGTCAAACAAATCTTCTTTGTTTTTGAAATGCCAATATAGCGCGCCGCGCGTTACGCCTGCAGCTTGGGCGATTTCGTTGAGCGAGGTGCGGGCAATGCCTTTCTTATAAAACGTATCCAATGCGGCAAGCATAAGATATTCTTTGGTTTTTAAGGCTTCGGTTTTGGTTCTTCTCATGGTTTTTTGCAGGAAATGTAAATTTATGGTTCGGATTATAAAAAATTACTTCTGAACATGCAAGAATGTATGTATAATTCAATTTAGTACTTGATAGTGTTTATCAACACTATATAATCAGCCTGTTTTTCATGAAAACAGGCAATTTCCGTTTGTGAAATATGAGATTAAAGTAATCAATTTTTAATTAGTCAAACCCTTATTTATCATAGAGATAGGAAAATTATGGCTCTTTATGCTTCTAAAATGATGCGTGTCGCGGCAATTGCAGCAGCTACTGCATTGGCACTTTCCGCTTGCGGCAAAGGCGATGAAAAAGCAGCCGGCCAACAGGCGCAAGGCAGTCAGCAACAACAAAAACAACCTGCGCCTGAAGTCCGCGTGGTCACTGTACACCCAGAAACCGTTGCATTGACAACCGAGTTGCCGGGCCGTCTGGAATCATTGCGCACTGCGGAAGTTCGTGCCCAAGTCGGCGGTATTCTGCAAAAACGCCTGTTCCAAGAGGGCAGCTATGTGCAAGCCGGTCAGCCTTTGTACCAAATCGACAGCTCAACTTATGAAGCAAACTTAGAAAGCGCACGCGCCCAGTTGGCGAGTGCGCAAGCTACTTTAGCCAAAGCGAATGCCGACTTAGCCCGCTACAAACCGCTGGTTGCCGCCGATGCCATCAGCCAACAAGAATATGATGCGGCCGTAACGGCCAAGCGTTCAGCAGAGGCAAGCGTCAAATCCGCTCAAGCAGCCATCAAATCTGCCGGCATCAACCTGAACCGCTCCCGCATTACTGCGCCGATTTCCGGCTTCATCGGTCAATCTAAAGTTTCTGAAGGTACATTGCTCAATTCCGGCGATACTACTGTTTTGGCCACCATCCAACAAACCAATCCGATGTATGTCAACATTACCCAATCTGCGAGTGAGGTCATGAAACTGCGTCAACAGGTTGCCGAAGGTAAATTGTTGGCGGCAAACGGTGCGATTGCAGTGGACATCAAATTTGACGATGGTACGGTTTACCCTGAAAAAGGCCGTCTGCTGTTTGCAGATCCGACTGTCAACGAAACGACCGGTCAAATTACTTTACGCGCCGCCATTCCTAACGACAGAAATATCTTGATGCCGGGCTTGTATGTGCGCGTATTGATGGAACAAGTGGCAGTGGATAATGCATTTGTGGTGCCGCAACAAGCAGTTACCCGCGGTTCGCAAGATACGGTGATGGTGGTGAATGACAAGAATGAAATGGAAGCGCGTGTCGTAACCGTTGCCCAACAGCAAGGTACTAACTGGATTATTACAGACGGCCTGAAAGACGGCGACAAAGTGATTGTCGAAGGCATCAGCATTGCCGGTATGTCGGGTGCTAAAAAGGTAACGCCGAAAGAATGGACGCCGCCTGCAAACGCTGCGGCAGCAACCCCGGCAGTTTCAGACGGCAAGGCTGCATCCGAGGCCAAGCCTGAAGCTAAAGCTGCATCTGAAGCCAAATAAGGAACGCATGAATGTCTAAGTTTTTTATTGACCGCCCCATTTTTGCATGGGTTATTGCGATTTTTATCATCGCAGCGGGTATTTTCGGCATTCAAAAACTGCCGATTT
>ERZ773024.682-NODE-682-length-12290-cov-13.128729_pt1 | contig 12290 bp, 5 predicted proteins | sample MGYA00511667_ERZ773024 | MGnify/ENA primary metagenome ERZ773024 (study PRJEB29015, sample SAMEA2738117) | human oral metagenome | biome: human oral; feature: human-associated habitat; material: saliva | place: China | collected 2258 ... | reverse complement strand
ACTTTCACGTCTTTAGCCTGATCGCCCAATTGTTTCAAAGTATCGCTGTAAGTCAACAACTCGGTTGGGCATACGTCAGGACAGTGGGTATAACCGAAAGACAGAATGACCACTTTGCCTTTCAAATCGCTCAGGCTGAAAGGTTTGCCGTCGCCATCGGTCAATGTGAAATCGCCGCCAATGTCTTCTTTGCGCATATCGGTACCACGCGCTTGCACTTTGGGTGCAGCCTCACCAGAAGCAGCAGGCGCAGCAGAAGCGGCAGGTGTCGAAGAAGCCTCTTTAGCCTCCTCTTTAGGCTGACAAGCAGCCAGAGCGGCCAACGCAAAAGCACTGAGTAAGAAAGTTCGTGTAACGGAAAGCATAAATTTTCTCCAAAACCGTTTCAAATTAAGTGAAGCCAAACAACCGCCCGGCCGATATAAAAACAAAACATCTTCATATTAACGCGTTTGACACATTAAATGTAGTCCTTTTTGCAGATAAATACTGCTTTTTTTGTTTTAAAAATCTGCCTTCCATTTAGATAGCCATCAAACGCAAAAAGTTTAATTCATTAAAAATCAAACAAATATAAAAATAATCCAATTTTTTTTCAATTACTGCTTTACAAGATTCGAGAACTCGCTATAATGACGACTTCTTCGCTAGCCCAGGTGGCGAAATTGGTAGACGCAGGGGACTCAAAATCCCCCGCCGCAAGGTGTGTCGGTTCGAGTCCGACCCTGGGCACCAAATTAAAAAAAACCTCTTGATTTAATCAAGAGGTTTTTTGCTATTTATCATTTGCAAAACCTTCTCCTTATTCAAACTGTCAACAATCCACCCACATCAAGCTCAATAAAACTGTTTTTTTATTTCTTTAAAATCAAACGATAATCTATTTTCACTCCTTAAACGTTAAAAGATGAAAGATTTTGTCTTGCTTGTACAGTCGGATTGCGTTATCGTTTCTACTCTTTTTCACAAACTCTGTGTTTCTTCCCAATTGCTTGGATAGTCTGACTGTCATCGTATTCCCTCAGTGCGCGTACCCTAAATCGCTGCTTGGTGGAATTGCATTACAGGTGCTGTGGTGAGGCGGATTGTTCCTATTGGTTTGAGGCCATATAAAAGAGGTCAATATGCAATTATCAGGCGCACAAATCATCGTGCAAAGTCTCAAAGCCGAAGGTGTCGAGTATGTATTCGGCTATCCGGGCGGCGCGGTTATCGAAATCTACGATGCCCTTTTCCAACTCAATAAATTCAAGCACATCCTGGTTCGCCACGAGCAGGCAGCCGTACATGCGGCAGATGCATATGCTCGTGTCAGCGGCAAAGTCGGCGTTGCTTTGGTGACTTCCGGCCCAGGCGTGACCAATGCGCTGACCGGCATCGCCACCGCTTACAGCGACTCCATTCCGTTGGTAGTCATCAGCGGCCAAGTGGGCAACTCCCTTATCGGGACAGACGCATTCCAAGAAGTGGATACTGTCGGCATTACCCGCCCTTGTGTCAAACACAATTTCTTGGTAACCAATATCGCTGAGTTGGCAGACACCATCAAAAAAGCTTTCCAAATCGCCGCAAGCGGCCGTCCGGGTCCCGTTGTTGTCGATATTCCTAAAGATGTCACCCAAGCAATGGCTAAATTCAGCTATCCGCAAGAAGACATCTTCATCCGCTCTTACCAACCGGTTGTACAAGGCCACATCGGTCAAATCAAAAAAGCCGTACAAATGCTGGCTTCCGCCAAACGCCCTATTGTTTACTTCGGCGGCGGCGTGGTTTTGGGCAATGCCTCTGAGGAAATGACCAAATTCGTCCGCATGATCGGCGCTCCTTGTACCGGTACATTGATGGGCTTGGGTGCATACCCTTCCAGCGACCGCCAATTCTTAGGCATGTTGGGCATGCACGGTACTTACGAAGCCAACCTCGCCATGCAGAATGCAGACGTTGTACTGGCAATCGGTGCGCGCTTCGATGACCGCGTGATTTCCGTACCGTCCAAATTCTTTGAAAAAGCCAAAAAAATTATTCATATCGACGTTGACCCGTCCAGCATTGCCAAGCGCGTCAAAGTGGATATCCCGATTGTCGGCGACGTGAAAAACGTATTGTCCGAAATGATCCAATTGTGGGGCAAGCAAGAATCTGCACCTGCAGCCGATTCATTGGATAAATGGTGGAAAAGCATTGAAGAATGGCGTTCGCGCAACTGCCTGTGGTTTGATAATGAAAGCGAAATCATCAAACCGCAATACGTCATTCAAAAACTGGCCGAAATCACCAATAATTCTGCCATTATTACTTCCGACGTTGGTCAACACCAAATGTTTACCGCCCAATATTACCCATTCGAGCGTCCTCGCCAATGGCTCAATTCCGGCGGTTTAGGCACAATGGGCGTCGGCTTACCATATGCCATCGGCGCAAAACTGGCCGCTCCTGATCAAGATGTATTCTGTATCACCGGCGAAGGCTCGATTCAGATGAACATCCAAGAGCTGTCCACCTGCTTCCAATACCGCGTTCCGGTTAACATCGTTACCTTGAACAACGGCTACCTCGGCATGGTTCGCCAATGGCAAGAACTTTATTACGGCAACCGTGAATCAGAAACCTATTTCGACTCATTGCCTGATTTTGTCAAACTGGCTGAAGCCTACGGCCATATCGGCATCCGTGTGGACAAGAAATCCGATGTAGAAGGCGCGTTGCTGGAAGCATTAAACCAAAAAGACCGTCTGGTATTCCTCGATTTCTTGACCGACAAGAAACAAAACGTACTGCCTATGGTCGGCAACGGCAAAGGCTTGGACGAGATGGTTCTGCCGCCGCATATGCGCGAAACATTGTCAGCGTAAGGAGAGAAAAATGCGACATATCTTATCTATTCTGATGGAAAACGAATCAGGTGCGATGAGCCGTGTGGTAGGTTTGTTCTCCGCGCGCGATTACAACATCGACTCCCTGGCTGTTGCACCAACCGAAGACAAAACCTTGTCTCGCATGACCATCGTTACCCATGGCGACGAACACGTTATCGAGCAAATCACCAAACAACTCAACAAACTGATTGAAGTTATCAAAGTGGTCGATTTGAACGAAAGCCGTTTTGTCGAACGCGAGCTGATGTTGGTAAAAGTCCGCGCCGTCGGCAAAGACCGCGACGAATTCCTGCGATTAACCGAAATCTACCGCGGCAGCGTCATTGATGTAACAGACCGCAGCTACACCATCGAAATCACAGGCTCCACCGAAAAACTCGACTCTTTCCTCGAAACAGTCGGTCGTGCTCAAATTTTGGAAACCGTACGCACAGGCGCAGCCGGTATCGGCCGTGGCGAGCGTATTTTGAAAATTTAACGCTGTATCGTTCAGACGGCCTTTTACTTTCCACAAAGGCCGTCTGAAAAACAGTAGGAGACAAACATGTCAAGCATCCAAATCGTTGCATTAGTTACCGTCAAACCCGAATACACCGAGGCTCTGGCTGCCCAGTTTAAAGAATTGGTCAAAGCCAGCCGTGCAGAAGAAGGCAACATCAGCTACGACCTGCACCAAGAAATCGGCAAACCCAACCGTTTCGTATTCGTAGAAAGCTGGAAATCCCAAGCAGCTATTGACGAACACAATGCTAGCGAACATTTCCAAAACTTCGTCAAATCCATCGAAGGAAAAACCGAAGCATTGGAAATCGTCTTGATGAACCAAGTCCCCGCTTAAGCCCCTATTACTTTTAACTCAACCCGGATTATCCGGAACCCTCTTACACTAAGGAAATAAAATGCAAGTTTATTACGATAAAGACGCTGACCTTTCTCTGATCAAAGGCAAAACCGTTGCCATCATCGGTTACGGTTCACAAGGTCACGCACACGCAGCAAACCTGAAAGATTCCGGCGTAAATGTCGTAATCGGTCTGCGCCAAGGCGGCTCTTGGAAAAAAGCCGAAGCAGCCGGCCACGACGTGCGCACCGTTGCTGAAGCAACCAAAGCAGCCGACGTTGTAATGATTCTGTTGCCTGACGAAAACCAACCTATCGTATACAAAAACGAAATCGAGCCTAACTTGAAAGAAGGCGCAGTATTGGCGTTCGCTCACGGCTTCAACGTACACTACAACCAAATCGTCCCTCGCGTCGACCTCGACGTTATCATGATCGCCCCTAAAGGCCCAGGCCACACCGTACGCAGCGAATTCCTGAAAGGCGGCGGCGTACCTTCCCTGATCGCCGTTTACCAAGATAAAAGCGGCAAAGCCAAAGACATCGCCCTGTCTTACGCAGCAGCCAACGGCGGCACTAAAGGCGGCGTAATCGAAACCAACTTCCGCGAAGAAACCGAAACCGACCTGTTCGGCGAACAAGCCGTATTGTGCGGCGGCGCAGTTGAATTGGTGAAATGCGGCTTTGAAACTTTGGTTGAAGCCGGTTACGCTCCAGAAATGGCCTACTTCGAATGTCTGCACGAGCTGAAACTGATCGTTGACCTGATGTACGAAGGCGGTATTGCCAACATGAACTACTCCATTTCCAACAATGCCGAATACGGTGAATACGTTACCGGTCCTGAAGTAGTGACTCCTGCAACCAAAGCAGCGATGAAAAAAGCGCTGTACCGTATTCAAAGCGGCGAATATGCCAAAATGTTCATCCAAGAAGGCGCGACCAACTACGCCAGCATGACTGCCCGCCGTCGCCTGACTGCCGACCACCAAATCGAAAAAGTCGGCGCGCAACTGCGTTCCATGATGCCTTGGATCGCTAAAAACAAACTGGTTGACCAAGACAAAAACTAATCTGTCTTTCAAGCAAATGAAACCTGCCTGATCACTCAGGCAGGTTTTTTATAATTTTAAAACCCAATACACTATAAATCTTACTCAACAAGGCCGTCTGAAAACAATATAAACAACATTTACTCCCCACCCTCAATAAGCTGTCTTTTATGGTTCTCCTAAAATTTCCTTTTAGAAAAACATATTACGAAATAAACAACCATTTCCCATACCAACTCTGTCTGCAAAAAACAACGTTTCCCAACAAAATACGCCTAAAACAAGAGGAAAATTTGTTTTCTTAAGCCATAACCTTTATATTATGGTTATGGAATCGTTGAAACAGAACGATATCGTAATAAGAAGAACGAATGCTCGCTTCTTCACACTTAAAAAAGGAAAACAGCAATGAAAAAATCCCTGATTGCCCTGACTCTGGCGGCTCTGCCTGTTGCAGCTATGGCTGACGTAACTCTGTACGGTCAAATCAAAGCCGGCGTTGAAGTATCCAAAGTAAAATTGGGTGAACAAACTGCTGCTAAACTGGGTCATGAGAAAAGCTCTAAAACTGCTACTGAAATCGCTGACTTCGGTTCACGCATCGGCTTCAAAGGCCACGAACACTTAGGTAACAACCTGAATGCCATCTGGCAAGTTGAACAAAACACTTCTATCGCCGGTGGCGACAAAGAGTGGGCTTCTCGCGAATCTTTCATCGGTTTGGAAGGTGGCTTCGGTAAAGTTCGTGCCGGTAAATTGAACTCTACTGTTAAAGACTCTAGCGACAACGTTGACCAATGGGAAAGCAGCAACGGTGCTTTGAACATGTCTGTATTCACTCGTGTTGACGAACGCACAGTATCTGTACGTTACGACAGCCCTGTATTCTCAGGCTTCAGCGCAAGCGTACAATACACTCCACGTGACAACGCTAACCCTTCTGACAAATACACTCACAACGACGCTACCCGTGACACTTACTACGCTGGCCTGAACTACGAAAACTCTGGTTTCTTCGGTCAATACGCTGGTGGTTTCCGTAAAAACGCCGTTTCTGAAAAAGACGGCCACGTACACCGTTTGGTAGGTGGTTACGATGCTAACAACCTGTTCGTATCTGTAGCCGGCCAATACGCTAAAAACTGGGAAACTTTGGGTGACTATGCTCAAGCTCAGTCTAACGGCGTTGTAACTAAAGAAATGCGTGAAAGAACCACTCATCCAGTTAACGCTTCTAACGTAGTATTCGGTACTGATACTAAATTGGATGGCAAAGGTGTTGAAACTGTTGAAGTTGCTGCTACTGCCGCTTACCGCGCTGGTAACGTAACTCCTCGCGTTTCTTACGCTCACGGCTTCAAAGCTAAAGTTGACGGCGAAAAACTGAAAGGCACTCAATACGACCAAGTTATCGTTGGTGCTGACTACGACTTCTCTAAACGTACTACTGCTCTGGTTTCTGCCGGCTGGTTGCGTGGTGCTGAGTCTGGCCCTCACAAAGTTGAAACCATCTCTGGTTTGGTTGGCCTGCGTCACAAATTCTAATCTTCGGATTAGTATGAAAAAGAGCCTGTTTTATGCAGGCTCTTTTTTATTCATATTCCCTACCCTCAACGAAAATTAATTTAAGCGTTAATATATAAAAAGGCCGTCTGAAACCAATCGGTTTCAGACGGCCTTTAGTCTATCTATCCTTATTGCCAAATGACAATAAGGCTAATAGAACAAGCTTTATTTTTCATTCAGAATCTTACCGACAATCTCGCCCACATCTTTGGACAAACCTTCTTGTGCATGGATGCGTTGCAACTCTTTGGTCATAATGGCTTTGCGGTTGGCTTCCAATTTGTTGCAGATGTTGAAAGCCTGCACCAGTCGAGCAGCAACTTGCGGGTTAAAGCGGTCGATTTCCATCACTTTATCGGCTATAAAGCGGTAGCCGCTGCCATCTTCTGCATGGAAGTGCGGAATATTACGACTGAAGCTCATCAATAAAGAACGGGCTTTATTTGGATTTTCAATACTGAACTTAGGATGGCTTAAGGCCGTCTGAACTTGCTGTAAAGTATCTTTGCGGCGGCTTGAAGCAATCAGGGCAAAGTATTTGTCCATTACCAAAGCATCATCGGCGAATTTATTGGCAAATTGCGTCAACAAATGATCGCGGATTTCACTTTCATTGCTGTTGATTGCGGATAAGATACCCCATTCGTGGGTCATGTTTTGCGCCATTGCTTCGTAATTCTCCGCAACGTGTTCGATATGCGCTGCGTCAGCACGAAGGATAAATGCCCTGCAAGCATTACGCAAAGTACGCCAGCCGGCTAATTCAGGGCTGTATTCATAACGAACAGCAGCATCGGCTTGATTTTCTTGCTCGGCAGCTTGACGGTTCAGCTCACGCCATTGAGGCAGGAACTTGACGGCAACGGCATTGAGCAAGGCTTCTCGCGCTTGATGAACCTGAATCGGATCAATATTTTCTTCTTCCGCCCATACATCGGTTTCAGACGGCATTTGCAACAAAATGGCGCGGAATGCTGGGTCGAAATCACCGGAAACCACCAAAGCCAAAGCATCCATCAATGCTTTGTGTTCCGGCAACGGACGGCCTTCCACCAATGCCTGACGGTTGGCATTAATGGCGCGATGATACAGGGTTTGAGCAGCTTCCCAACGGGCAAACTCATTTTCATCTGCCGCCAGTAAAGTTGCTAATTCTTGCTCGCTGTACGGATAGTTCAGGGTGACCGGCGCAGAGAAATCTCGCAGCAGAGACGGGATAACCGGCTCATTGACGCCACTCAACACAAAAGTCTGCTCGGCTTCAGTCAATACCAAAACCGCCTCTTTCACCCGTTTGCCTTGATATTCAAACTCAACCGCTTCGCCTTTTTCGTTCAGCAAACCGGTTTTGACCGGAATCATCATCGGCTGTTTGTCCGCCATATCGGGCGTGGCCGGAATGGTTTGTTTGATGGTCAATTCAAACACTCCATCTTTCAGACGGCCTTGAACATCTAAAACCGGCGTGCCGGCTTGGCTGTACCACAAGGCGAACTGATCAAGATTGATACCGTTTGCGTCTGCCATTGCGGCACGGAAATCATCACAAGTCACTGCCTGACCGTCGTGGCGTTGGAAATACAGCTTCATGCCTTTTTGGAAGCCCTCTTCCCCAAGCAAGGTGTGATACATGCGCACTACTTCCGCACCTTTTTCATAGACGGTCATGGTGTAGAAGTTGTTCATCTCTTCATAGCTGGCCGGGCGGACAGGATGCGCAGTCGGGCCCGCATCTTCAGGGAATTGGAACAAACGCAGCATGCGGACATTGTCGATACGGCGTACCACGCGGCTGGCTCGGTCGCCGGAAAACTCTTGATCGCGGAATACAGTCAAACCTTCTTTCAGCGACAATTGGAACCAATCACGGCAGGTCACGCGGTTACCCGTCCAGTTGTGGAAATATTCATGGCCGACAACAGATTCGATGCCTTCAAAGTCGGTATCGGTCGCGGTACGGCTGTTGGCCAGCACAAACTTGGTGTTGAAAATATTCAAACCTTTGTTTTCCATCGCGCCCATATTGAAATCGCCCACGGCAACGACCATGAAAATATCCAAGTCGTATTCCAAACCGAAGCGTGTCTCGTCCCATTTCATCGCATTTTTCAACGATTCCACTGCAAAACCGACTTTAGGTTTGTCTGTCTCCGTGGTGTAAAACTCGATTTTTACCTTACGGCCGCTCATGGTCGTAAAATAATCTTCCGTTACCGCTAAATCGCCTGCTACCAAAGCAAAGAGATAGCTCGGTTTGGCAAACGGGTCTTCCCATTTCACCCAATGACGGCCGTCTGAAAACTCGCCGCCATCGATTTTATTGCCGTTAGACAGCAGCACCGGATAGCGTTTTTTGTCTGCAATAATAGTGGTGGTAAATTTAGACATGACATCCGGACGGTCGATGTAGAAGGTAATTTTGCGGAAACCTTCCGGTTCGCATTGGGTAAACAGGTTGCCGCCGGAAGCATACAGACCCATCAGAGATTTGTTCTCAGCCGGCAGAATTTCGGTTTCTACTTCCAGCGTGAAGTTTTCAGACGGCACGCCGACAATCGTCAGTTTTTCGTCTTCCAACACATAATCTACGGCCCGGCCGTTTACTTTCACAGACAGCAGTTTTGCCGAACCATCCAGTACCAATGGCTCTCCTGCTCTTTCAGGTTGAACGGTCAGACTGGATTTGACGATGGTTTGCGGTTCTAAAATATCGAAATGCAGGTCGGTTTTCAGAATACGGTACGCTGGCGCGGCGTAGTCTTTCAAATAATGGATGGTTTTGCTCATTTGTTCTCTTTCAGAGTCATGCGGTAAATAGATGAAGCATATCGTTTCAGATAGCCTAAATTCAAGTGTTTTCAGAAAAAAAGGCCGTCTGAAACCTAAAATTTCAGACGGCCTCCCTATTCAGGCAGCAAATCTAGTTGCCTGTCATTGCCAACTTACCACTGATACAGCGCACCGGCACCGACACCGACATGACCGTCGGTATTGGCCGAGAAGTTGCCTTTGACAATCCAGTTGCCGCCGTCGCTCATCGCAGATACACCGATGGCCATGGCAGACTGACCACCGTAGTAGCCGCTGCCGACACCGATACCGGTCGCACCCGGACGGGTTACTTGCGGAATCGAACCTTGGGCAATCGCACCGGCCACACCCGCGTAGGCTTTCTTACCTACTTGGTTGATGTTGTTCTGCAACTCGGTACCCAAACCAATCAACTGGTTCACGTTTGCCGCGTCTGTACCGTCTTTACCCGGAGCCACATTGGTAATGCGTTGGCCGCCGTTGTTCAGACCGACAGGAGACAATTTGACTTGGTTGTTCGGATTGTTTTCAGTCGGTGCAGCGATGGTTACGCCATCGTTGTTGACCACGGTGTTGCCTGCGGTCAGACCGTCTTTGTTCAATGCAACTTTATCGCCGACTTTCACGCCGTCGTTATTCATCACAGTATTACCTGCTTTGAAGGTATCGGCATTCACTGTCTTCACGCTAATTTCGTCAGCCAACTTCAGTTGAGCGCCACCGGCAACAGTTTCGCTGATGATGTTGCTGTCGCCTTTAACGTTGATGGTAGAACCCAACGCGTAGTTGTTACTGCCGGTCGTACCGCCGAAGTTGATGCCTTTGGCGATAGTCGCAGCATTGTTGGCTACGTTTTGGTTGGTTGCGTACAACTGGCTGCCGTTGACGGCATCTTTGCTGTCTGCATTGAGATCGCCATCGGCTACGTTGGTTACTTTGTTGCCTGCATTGTCCAAGCCGTCTTTAGTCAGGTTTACCTTGCCTGCTTTCAAGCCGTCTTTGTTCAACGCAACATCATCACCCACTTTGACACCGTCAGTATTCACTGCGGTATCGCCGGCTTTCACGCTGTCAACGTCCAAGTCTTTATCGGTAGCAACTTCATAAACGGTCTGACCTTTGTCACCTGTTTTTTCAGTCACAACGATGTTCTTACCTTGAACGACTTCAGTCTTAGACGCAGCGGCAGCTTGTTTCAGTTGAGAAACATTGACTGCATCGGTGTCATCCGTACCGGCTGCAACGTTGGTAATCTTATTACCGCCATTGTTCAAGCCAGCTTTGGTCAGGTTCACATCACCTGCTTTCAAGCCGTCTTTGTTCAATGCAACATCATCGCCGACTTTCACACCGTCATTATTCATTACGGTATCGCCTGCGGTAACGCTGTCGACTTTCAGGTTTTTATCGGTAGCCACTTTGTAAATGGTTTGGCCATTGGCGCCGACATCCTGAGTAACAACAATGTTATCGCCTTGAACGACTTCAGTCTTAGCCGCAGCCGCAGCTTTATTCAACTGAGCAACATTCACCGCATCAGTGTCATCGGTACCGGCTGCAACGTTGGTAATCTTGTTGCCGCCGTTGTTCAAGCCGGCTTTAGTCAGATTGACATCGCCAACTTTCACGCCGTCAGTATTGACGGTGGTATCGCCGGCTTTCACGCTGTCAACTGCCAAGTCTTTAGCCAATTTGACTTCCAACTTATCAGAGCCATTCGCTACAACACCGATATTGCCGTCTGAAAGTTTGGCTGCGTCGGTTTGACCGCCAACAATATTCAGCTTCGTACCCGGTTTGCGTTCAACGTCTTTGCCGCTGTCGCCGCCGAAAGTCAAAGGCAGATTGGCAGTTGCATTAACGGCTTTGATTGCATCGTGGATGTTGTTCTCACCAGTACCGCCAATATCAGTCATGCTGATGTTGCCGCCATTATTGGCCGCATTGCCACCCAATACATTTACCAGCTGATCTTGGGCTGCATTCAGCTGCTCTTCAGTCGCCGCACGTTTGCCTTGAGCAAAATCGTTGCCGCCCAAAGTCGTATTGCTCAAGCCGCTGACTTCGCCTTTATCGCCATCGATTTTCACCGGAGCTGCTTGACCGACATTCAATACATCGGCCAGTTTCAGCTGTGCACCACCGGCTACGGTTTCGCTGATGATGTTGCTGTCGCCTTTGACATTGATGGTGTCGCCCAATGCGTAGGTGTTGCTGCCGCTGGTACCGCCGAAGTTGATGCCTTTGGCGATATTGGCGGCGTTGGTCGCTACGTTTTGGTTGGTCGCAAACAGTTGGCTGCCGTTAACGGCATCTTTGCTGTTGGCATTGAGGTCGCCGTCGGCTACGTTGGTAACCTTCTTGCCGGCGTTGTTCAAACCGTCTTTGGTCAGTTTGACATCACCCGCTTTAACACCGTCTTGGGTCAATGCGACATCGTCGCCTACTTTCACACCGTCGTTGTTCACGGTGGTGTCGCCGGCTTCGACGCTGTTCACTACCAGGTCTTTTTTCAGCTTAACGGTCACTTTATCGTCTCGGGCTTCGGTGGTGATGTTGTCGTCGCCGGCAACGGTCACGGTGGAGCCGAGTTTTTCGATATTGGTGCTGCCGCTGTCGCCGCTAAAGGTCAGGCCTTTGCTGTCAACGGTGGTTTTGGCATCTACGCCTTTTTGGATTTCGGCTTTGGTGCCGTCAGCCAAGTCGATGCTGTAGTCGGTCACGTTGTCGGCCTTTTCAGCGGCGGTAACGGTCAATTTGCTCGAACCGGCGCTCGCAGTCGTGCCTTTGGCGTTGACGGTGTAAACGTCTTGGCCTTTATTGCCGACTCCTTTAACTACGTCTTTGATGTTGGTACCGGCTGCAACTTCAGTACGGGCGGCGGCGCTTTGCTGTTTCAGCTGGCTGTAGTTGACGGCGTCGGTGTCATCGGTACCGGCGGCAACATTGGTGATCTTGTTGCTAGCGGCATTGATGCCTGACTTGGTCACACTCGGGCCACCGGTAATGGTGAGGCCGTCTGAATTCAGTTTGCTGTCGCCTGCGGTCACGCTGTCAACGGTGATGTCTTTGGCCAGTTTCAACTGTGCGCCACCGGCTACGGTTTCGCTGATGATGTTGCTGTCGCCTTTGACATTGATGGTGT
>ERZ773024.680-NODE-680-length-12319-cov-2.910877_pt1 | contig 12319 bp, 20 predicted proteins | sample MGYA00511667_ERZ773024 | MGnify/ENA primary metagenome ERZ773024 (study PRJEB29015, sample SAMEA2738117) | human oral metagenome | biome: human oral; feature: human-associated habitat; material: saliva | place: China | collected 2258 ... | reverse complement strand
ATATATCCACTAAACTTTTACCATCAAAAACTTTAGCTTCCATAGCTTCATCAATTGTATCAAACTGCTGACCTTCATAATCATAACCAACTACACATATACTCGATAAAAAGCAAGCACCTCGGCTATTATAATTAAATTCAAGATCTTTGTCTAAATATTTTTTAATTTCATCCTTTTTCATATAGGACCATCCCAACTAAAACAATCTCAACAAACAAGATTTTTTCCTTAGATTCTATTCCCACTACTAGCTTTCTATGATGCTGACGATTTCATCTTCAAAATATTCATAAAGAGTTCCATCAACATCTACCAGCAAGGAGTCAATCTCCTCGTCATTGTCAGAGGCGTCACAATAGTCTTCTACAAATCCTCTAACTACCGCGCCATTTTTTAACGTGATAATTACATCTGTACGGTTAAATTTCCAGAGTGTCATTTAAATATTCCTTTCAATATTGGCTAATTGCTTTGCTTTTTCGTAGTAAGGTGTTAAGAAATCGATAAAACCTTGTTTGTCGCTTGGATCATGTTCCTCTAAAAATATCATCAACTCAAAGTCATTGAGAGCGTCAAACATTTCAGAGTTTTCATTATCCCAAGCCTCGGAAAATTCCGCATCTTCTCCAAAAAGAGCGTTAAACGTAAAGGAAAAATCCCAAAAATTATCAATCTGACCACTGACTGTTTGCTGGAGCATGTCTAATACTTGTTGACTATAACCCATTACCCTTCCCCTCCTAATAAGAACGTTGTAGCATATTGAGCTACGTTCCAAAAATTTAACAGACAAAATCTAATTTTTGGGGTGCAGTTCATTCATCAAAGATGATTTTTATTTTAATAATACTGCACTTCAATTCCATCCATAATTTCTACTAAAGTGTTATCGTCAATTTTTAGAGAAATCAGATCAATGAATGATGATACCTGGTATTCCTTATCTCCAATCACCACTACAATATCATGAACAGAATTAGGAAAAATCCCACATACTTGACCATTATAATCAAAAGAGGCGTCCCAACCATTGTCATATAACTCTTGTAAATCATCTAATATTGCCATATAAACTAAATCCTTTTCCATAGTGTTTTCTTTCAAATAAGGCAGGTAAAAGCACCTAGATTGTTCTAAGTCCTATGAGATTGTTTTAATCGAGACAATCTCACTCTCAAAGAGAGAAATTTCAGTAGCTTCATCTGGACTAGGATTAGCAATGAGAATAGTGATTTCATCTTGCTCATCATTGTCCATTTCGTCAACAAAGTCTATGACACGTCCCTTGATTATCTTATCGCAATTAGTGACTATCTGAACCCTTGATCGAAGATACTTCCAAAGCTGTTTACTCATTTATTTTCCTCTCTGCTATTTTTTCGATAGTTCTTATACTTTTTATAGTTAGTCGATAAAATCGCCTAGGTTGAACTAAGCACTAATAATTTTGATTTTCTTGATAATATCTTCAGGATATGAGCGATCACCTATAACTATTTCGTCAGGACCATCTAAATCATAACCGTCAAACCAATCAACCACCCTACCCTTGATGGAGGTCCCATCTTCTAAAATAAGGCGAACATTTTTATCAACATATTCCCATAATTTCATTAAGTTCCTTCTCTCTAACATCGGAACAATATGACCCAATATTAGTTATTTACTAATGGCTTTTAGTTCCTGTTAAAAGCATTATAGCACACCTTACTTGCTAAAGTACAACAAGCACCCCATTAGACTAACCTGCTACTTTGCTTTCTTGTAAAAATGTTGTATACTTAAGTAAATAAAGGAAGTAATCTTGTTCCCCCCTGTCTACTATGTGGTCGGAATGATGGTTACTTCTTTTTTCCCCCTTACTATCTCAATAGCCTTGTATTTAAAAGTTTTTTAGGCTATAATTAAATTAACGAATAGAGGTTTTCCATCTCCCCTTGAAACAGATTATTATGCGGTAGGAGGTGGGACACCTCTATTTTTATAATTGCTAACCTTGGATTATACTTGTACTAGAAATTTTTTTGAGTTATAATTAAGTTAAGGTAAAGGTGGTCTAACGCCCATGAAGCAGCTTGCTGTGGAGGCGGTGGGTCACCTTTATTTTTTATTTGGTTTTAAAATATCTATCAATTCTTCGCCGTCTTTTATAATTGCGATGCCTAATCCGCGACGGTTCAGGTCGTATACTTTTTCAAGCTGAGAAAGTATTTCATCGTTGGATAATTTTGTTCTTGTCACATCAAATACAACATTTTCGGATTGTTGTTTCGCCTTCCTTAAATTTCCATCTACAACACCCTTTCCTGAACCAGTTATCTCTTTTAAGTCAAATTTCAAACCATCAACTAAATAGTCTGGACTCGGTATTTTTTCCGGGAAGTTGACCCGTGGTGCCATTTTGACGTGTTTCCCAAACGTTTTAGACAGCCATTCTCCTACTTCTTTCTCTTTTTGAGAATAATCTAGCACTACATGTTTTCCATCAACTTGATATTTCTGGCCGTTATGTTCCCAGAAATTCATTTCTGTGACCTTAGCTTTGTTCGGATCTGCATTTGACAGCCATTTCTCTTTTACAGAAACATAAGACTTATTACCAGCAGGTTCAACGCTTGCTGGTTTTTCGTTTTTCTTGAAGAGTTGTTCCCTTGCTTCATTACGTTTCAGAAATGGGTGTTTATCGATGTAATCTTTTAAAGCAGACTTCTGAGTACCTATCTTGCTCTTGTACTTGTTTATCAGGTCATCATCACCTAACTTCTCAGCGACGTGGAGCTTTTCCTTATTCGCTCTGATAGACCTCTCTAGCGCCCTCTGTTTAGCTTCTGCGTTGGCATTTTCTTCTGCTTGCTCTGGGCTAACCGAAGCGACATCCTCGCCCAAATCGGGCTTATAATTGGCTCCTGGGATGAATGGTGTCATCATGTGACCGCAGTTAACACCCAAACAGCCTTCTGGACGACCGTATCCGTAATCAGACAAAGCAAGAATATGCTCTCCATGCTCTGTTCTAGCGCGGCCAGTTGTGACTATATGATGTTGTAGAGGCGCGCATGACTTACGAGCTGATGACTTCTTTGAGAAATAAAAGGTATCAATACCTAGCTCTTCAGCTGGTCTAGTTCGCATTTCTCGATAAGTACGATAGGTTGTCGTCTTGATAACCGTCCGAGCGTAGTTGTCAATCTTCCAGTTACGCCCAGCTCTATCCTTAAAGCCTTGAAATCCTTTCTCTTGCCACTGCATGACCGTGTCAGAGATAGCCTTATCAGCAGTAGAAAGACCAGTGACCACTCTAGCGACAGATTGTTCCACAATCCCTTTATATGCGCCAATTACAGACATCGGCAAAGTAGTATTGATTAAGTTGTGGATATCTCCGACTGCTTGACTAGCATAATCAGCAAGAATTTCTTGAATGTGATTGCTATTTACTGCGGAATCTCTGCCCAAATCTTCCAAAAGCTGCTGTTTGGTGTCCGTGTAGAGCTTCAAACCCTCATTTTCGACGATATAGCGTAGTTGCTCTTCAGCTATTCCAGAGTATTTAGAGATTAGCCTCAGGTTTTCCTCGTTCAGCATGTGCATCTGTTGCATTTTTTCGAGTTGCCAGATGTAGGGTTGTTTATCAAGATAGACAGTGCCACGTTCCGTCACACGTTCAACCACATTATCAAACAAATCCAAGGCTAACTGATGGTAGATGTCTGCGACATTGCTCGCTTGAAGCAACAGTTGCTCGTCATTGAACTGGATCGGTGGTCTTTTTTTTGACATTTAATCACTCTCCGTATAAGTCGATGTCCTCTTGCGTTCGCTGACTGTTAGCCGTGTCCATTGTCTCCTGATTAATCGCCTGAATCATCTTCTTAGCATCGGCCTCTGACATATTGAAAGCCTTCTGGATAGCGTGAGCCTTGCTGACAATGCCACTGGCTAAAGCCTTAGTCCAATAATCAAGCTCATTGTTCTTGTCTGTGAATACTCCGTCATCAAGATTGATTGAAATCTTTTCCATTTGAGGAATGGGACCGCTATACAATCCATACAGACTACCAAGCTCGCAGATTGAGATAATCAATTCTTTCAAAGACTGCTCGACCAGACTGACAATACTGTTTCTCATTTGGTAAGTATCACTATTTTCAGATACGACCTCTGTCGCAGTCTTCAAGCTCTGCCCGTCAAATGTGAACATCCCAGCAGATACACCTAATAGCATTTCAAAGAGCGCTAGACCCTCGTTAATAGTCTTGATGTAATCATCTGCCCTGATTGCAGTAGTCAGGTCTGTGATTGTTCCGCCATCCATATCGCTTGTTGACAAGCGTAAGTAGACATTCTGCTCTGTTTCAAATCGCTTGACAAGTTTAACGTCTCCGTCTTTATTAACCATTCGAGTCTCTGTGAGGTTCTCAGGAACAGCCACTCTGCGTTGGCCCATCTTGACTTCCCACTTGAACTCGTCATAGGTCGTATTAATGAAATCAATCGTGCTCTTGGCATTGTCAAAGATAGACAAGCCTAAAGGTGAATTGATGTCCTTGTTGTTCATTCCAGGAGGTTTTAGGTAAGAAAAAAGCGGTCTTGTTAGACCGTCAAGTTCAACTTGTTCTTCTAAATCCTCATAGACTTCAGCTAGAGGAACACGTCCACCTACTTGTTCAGAACTTTCAGACCTGTATAGCTCATTTGAAATGATGTACTTCCCATCCTTGGCCCACTCATGGAACTCAATTAAGGTGTAGTAGATGTTCTTCTGGCCTGAAGCCTTAATCGTCTTAGTCACGATAGCAGCGCTTGAAATATCCTGCGTGTTAGATTGAAGTGGTAAAAAGACTGGCGCTTGAATGAATGACACTCTCACTCGTCCATTATCCACATAAGGTCTCATGGCAAGACCTCCAAGGGCCAAACAGCTCTCAAGATAGCGCTCAAAGTTCTTGTTAAAGCGGTCATTCTTCAAGGTTTCTTGAATGAATGTGTTTGCTTCTTTATCGTCCAATTTAATCGAAGCTTGTTCATTGAATACCAGGCTTGCAATCTTCTTAGCAGCGGTTCGAGCGATTGGCAAATGAGTTGCTTCTCTTTGCTTCTTGGCTCCGTCTGTATTTATGTAAGTGATTTTGTCAGCGTTGCTCTGATAGTATCTTAAATTCTCGTTGATCCGACGATACTCTGCGCTTGTCACTGCGATTTTAGGATGGTCTGTGATACTTGCTAGACTTTCTGTAGTCATTGCGTACTGTCCTCTCTTCAATAGATTTTTGACAAATTGAATAATGCCCATTTATCGGCTCCTTATTGCTAAAAATTAGCGTAACGCTTATAGAATACGTTCACACTATATCTGAACTCGTCCATTGCGTGGTTATCTTTATCAATTGGTCGGCCGTTATCGTCACGACTATATAGACCAATCTCTTTCAAAAAGTGATAATGATCATATACTCTTCCTCTGAATGATTGATAAGCAAGAACTGACCTGAAGATATAATGTTCTGGCCACGTTCAATCCCTACCTCGATACCTTTGGCTTTGCTGCTAACATCATGGGCGTTGTTCAAAGCCCCTCTTGTCTGAATTCCCAGCTTATGCAATTCCTCTCGTAAGGATCTACATGCTGGATCAATCCAGACATCGGTATAGCGCATTTGATACTTGCTCACGCACCACTGAATAAATGCTCGAAGCTCGACTGCATAGGTAGACATAGCCTTTACTTGCCCAGTCTCAGCGCCACTGTGATAGTAATGAGCTACACGATTGAGTCTAAAGAAAGTCTTATTGCCCTCTCGATGTTTAGTAACGATGTTACAAGACATCGAGGTGGCGTCAGATTGTCCACCATCGCCATTGAAATACATTTCTATAGGTTCGCCTACCAAACTATCCTTAATGTTCTTTTCAAGGTCAAATAGGCCATAAATAACGCCCTGAGGCATGACACGTTGGCCGAGCACGTCTCTCTTATAGAGATAAGGATTTTTCTTGAGCGATTGAATAATAGACTGCTTTCGTTCCTCTGACAGAATCGGATTATCATCCATGGTCCAATGCGTCCAGCGTGTGTTTTGAACGTCAAATACATCCTTAATCACTGGATGTTGAGGTGCTGGAGGGTTCAGGTCAGCTAGATGATAGCGTAGTTTAGCAGCCCACGTCCGTCTGAATGCCTCCTGGATAAAATCCATATTCAACAAATTGATTTCACAAAAGACCACTGAACCTAAAGACATACCAGTGATAGCACCTACACTATTTGCTTTACCCCCGCCTTTATAATAAACACGCTTAGTTCCATTTGGTGTATCGATTAAGAGGTGGTCTCCGTGCTCATCATGCTTGATTTTGCAATTACCATCGAAGATGTGCATCAGACCTGTACCGTCACCGTCAATGAATAGACGGTAGGCTTGCTCTTGATTGTATGCAGCTATAAGATGGTTCTCGTCTGGTGACTCAATCAAATATCTTGCGTATCTGAAATGACCAGCGGTTGTCTTACCACTTCGAGGCGTGCCCTCGTTTACCTCAAGCTCATAGTTGAATGGTCTGCGAATGATGTCTGCTTGTTTGTTTGAAAATTTAATCTTCAGCCTCGTCACCACCCTTCACGGCATTCAACAGAGCTTCCATAAGGCTTGTATCAGACTTAGAACCTTGATTGCTTTCAATCTTGATTTTGAGCAATTCAATTCGTTGTCTCTGCTCCTCAGTAACAAGAGGGGAGCGTGTGAGCTCGTCATAGGTCTTAATCATGCTTTTAAGCTCTGACTGAGCCCTTGCCATTGCAGCTAATGCCTTGCCTTGCTTATCCCATGCTGTATGAATTTCATAGCTTGCTCCACCTTTTGCCGTGCTAGCTATAAGTACACTTGTAGTATCCTCAACATCCTGAACGTAAAGAATGCGCTGAGCATGCAAAAGATTAGCATAGGTCAGCGTGATATTTTCCCAAAGGATGTCAATAGGCTGTTTTTCTGAAAGCTCTTGCGCTATCTCATATACCTCTTGAGGAAGATACTTAGCAAAGAGCCCATGTTTAAGGGCGTTTCTATTACCTATACTTCCGCCTTTGCTATTCTTATTGCCTTTCTGAGCTCCCCGTGTTCGTTTGGTAGTACTACTTTTGTTTTTTGTAGTACTACATTCGCTCCATTTGTCTCTTAACTTCCAAACTGAGATAGTTTTTTCAGGCACGCCCAACATGTCACCAAGCTTGCGGTTAGTGATGTTTCCGTTATTCTGCTTATAAATCTCAAAAGCTTTATCTCGGTTTGGGTCTCGTGCTCTGCCCAACCTATTACCTCCTATTCGTCCGTTTTGTAAATCAAAAAAAGCCACTCAAAGAGTGACTGTATGCGGTAAGTGGGTGCCTCCCCCACCAGAGCCTTATATAGCGCTACTTTATCTCTGTCCTACAGGTTAATCAGCCTAAATCTAATTACCGCCCTGTACCCCTATTGTGATAGCTACTCACAGAGATACAATTGGAACGACAGGACTCGAACCTGCCTACGTTTCAGACCCTTTATAGTCATATCGCTCCACCAACTGAGCTACGTTCCAACTGCAAGCAGACTACAGACTTGCGGTGTTAATTAGTAATCAATTTGAAAGTTTTCCTTTTTTTATTTTTTGTAGTCATTTAAGATGGTGTCTGGTATTGAACCAGAGACAGTTTTAAGGGAGCAACATAAGATAAGAAAAACTGCCAGAACCTTTCTCACCATCACAAGAGGACAAAGCCTCATGTATATAGGAGTACCATCTGCCTCAGCATTTGATACTACCATTTTAGCAGATTTTAGGCTTCATGCCTGTACTGTTACTATCATTTACTATCAATTCTGAAAGAATAACATCAAGCTCCTTTACTGCCTGTTTCTTTAAACGATAGTAAGTGGGGGAACTCATCCCCCCCATGCTGTCACAGATGTCATCAACGTACATCTTATTGATGTAGGTCTTTCTCAAAATAGTTCTATGTTTTGGATTTTTAAGCCTATTGATCATTCTACCTAATTCAAGTTTCCTGTTAATAACTTCCTTAGTGTCTTGCTCTATAGCCTCTTTCATCACGACAAGCTGAGTATAGACATCATCAACTTTTCTAGTCTGTCCACCTTGGACTTTGACATCTGACCACTTAGGACTTGAGAGCAAACCTGCCTCAAGCTCATTGATTTCATCTATACGGCTTTGGATGTCCATATCCAGATCCTGCAACTCTTTCAAGAGTTCTTTAGCCTTGTTCACTCTCTGTCTCCTTTGTGATATAATAGTCTTTGCGAGAACTATTAGCTGAGGCAGAGGGTGCCTTGGCTTTTTTGTTTTAGTAGCTATTGAGTATGCTCATCGTCTTTTCATAGCTTAGATATACTTTTGCTCTTTCCTCCTCGTATCCGAATACTTTGGGAATTCTGAAGTAAATGATTGTAGCGTTGTCATGTTGTTTGACAACTGAGAAAATGTGCTTGAGCAAGCTTTTTCTAAAAGCTACATTAGGGAAAACTACAAGCTCTCGAGCTCCTATTCCTGTTGTAGTCGCTTTATTTATTCGGCTCCCTGTGTACGGATATTTTTTAGGTCTCATTCTTGTTCTCCATTTCTTCAATCAACCAATCAAGGTTCTTGCGTGCTTTCTTCAGGTCTTCAAGACCGTTTTTCTTTTGGTGTCTTAGTAGGTATTTTAAACTATTACCTAAAAAGAAGCCTTTCAATTATTCTGGTGTCATGAAGTTCCTTAAAGCATCGATAGATTCCATGCCGTATCTTCCTTGGTAGTGGCTCGGTTTGTTTACGTTGTCGATTTGGTCTGTTTTCATTCCTTCTCCTCCAAAAGCTCTGGACTTTCGTAGATGTTGCCGATGATTTTAAACTCAAAATCTTTATCATTTACCAATTCAGCGAACGAAAGATGTTCATCTTCCATATGAATGAATAGAGATGATTCGGGGTATCTAGTTTTACCGAATTCAAAACAAGCTTCACCTTTCACCACTTCAACGCAATTAACACCTTCGACCGAGCCATCTACATAGCCTTCGTGACAATATTCATTCCACTCGTCATTAAATTTTAAAATATCCCCCTCAAAGATTTCCTGACTGTTCTTATCTTTGAGTCCTGTTGATTGCATGAGTTCTAAATCTTCTGCTGAAACCATGTAAGTAATTCCATCTCCAATACAGTATAGTTCATCCTCAAGCCAACTGATATGATCGACATCATTATCCATTTTCTGTTCTTTCTTTAGCCACGCTCTAAATTTTGGTGTCATATCAAATCCTCCTTAAATAAACAAGCTAGCTAACCATATCAAAAATGCACATGTAATGATTTTTGATATGCTACTTTTTACAGCATATGAATAATCCTCTTCAGATTCTTTTTTGCTAGATAGCACAGGCCAGATGAAAGATAGTAGTGCATCCATCCCTAATGCTTGCCAGACTGTAATTTTACCAACTGGAACAATCGTTGTGATAATCTCATTCCAACCATACTGAACCACGAATGGCGATACAACGATTACAAATACCACCCCAATAATAATTCCTAGTTTTTTCATTTTATAAATCCTCCTCTTTGACAAACGAGCCATCAATCCAACGACCCTTGCGGTCTTTAATTTCTTGGTAAGCCAGTTCAAAACATTCTTCGAAGTCATAACCTAGCGACTTGCTGATTGATTTTAACCAATAAATTGAACGAGTTAAATCGATTATATATAACTCTTTATCTTTAAATCCATCAGATAACTGAATATTGCTGATTGCCCTATTCAAAAAGACCAGACATTCTATGACATAGTATTCGTCGCTAAAAACTTCATCAAAAATCTTATGCACATCCTCTTTTATTAGCAAGGCTAGCCCTACAATCACGACTGCGCAATCTCCAATACTATCCTTGGTCAGTTGCTCATTCTTCTTGAGATAACCTGCGCATAACTCACCGAACTCTTCACTGAGTTTCAAAGACTGCTTGTCCAGCCGTCCACCATTTTCTAAATCACGGTCTATAAACCATTGTTTTACATTTTCTAGTGTGTTCATGATAACTCCTAAAATAATTTTATTTTCTTCTCGTAAGCGTCTAATCTCTGTTTAGCAAGATTAAAGATGTCTCTATCTAACTCGCAACCTACATACTCAAATCCTAATTCTTGGCAAGCAATCAAGCTGCTTGCTGAACCGACGTGAGTATCGAGTATTTTATCACCTTCTTTTGCGTAAGTTTGAAGTAACCAAAGATAAAGATTTATCGGTTTTTGTGTCGGATGGATTCTAACCTCATTTAAGGCCTTATTTCCTTGTTGTATATGACCTTCAGAGATTGACTTCCCTTGCATCATACCATTCCACATGAAACGAAATAGCCGAGTACTATCATGATAACTGCAGTACGCTATCTCACAATCCGAGAAACTTGACTTGCCATTAACTTTGTCCCAAACGATACGGCCAGGTCCAAAAGAGTAGTCGAAGTAGTTCACACCCCAAATGATTTGATTTTTTGAAACTCTAAAAAGTTCGTCGAAATAATCTCGATTTGGAATTTGCCACTCTGAGGTTTCTCCGTACAATCTACTGACCCCAATCGGACTAACTTTTCGACCATAGTATTCTCTTTTTTCTGGACCAAAAAAATATGGAGGATCTACAATAGCTAAATCAAAATAGTTGTCAGGATATCTTTTCATGACGTCCATACAATCTTCGTGAAGAAATAATTTCACAACATCACCTCATCCCCAACTTTCACCTTATCCCACTGCTCTTTAGTGACCACGAACACTCCGTAGTCACGAATAGTAAGCGTGTATAGCTTCCCATGTCGTCCTTTCTCGACGACCTTGCCGAATATTTCTGCGCCTTGATTATCCGCCTTGTAGATAACCATTGGACGCTTTTCTTCTAGTTTTTTAATATGGATACTCTGCCAAATGTTTAGTCCAGCAGAGACGAGGATACATACTGTAATGAATCGTTTCACATTACCACCTCATATATAAATATTTCGTATCAATATCTTGTTCTAAAATACACTCTTTCAGCGACTTTAAAACCTCCAATGCACCGCTAACTGTTCCCCATCTATTTTCAGGTTCATACTGCACATACTTTTCAGGGTACCGCTCTAATTCAGATATACCGCGTTGAATGTTATGTAAAACGTCAGCAATGTTGTACGTAGTGTCTTGGTCAAAATCCCAATCCATAGCAATTCTAAACATCTTCCCGAGATTATAGGTTGGAGAACTATATTTAGGTTCAGCGATACAAATATAATCTCCATTCTCTATTTTCGCTAAGATTTCCAAATCATAACTCATCACTCAACCTCCTCATCTTCGTAAAAATCAACTTTTGCAAAGTGTTTAGGGTTGATAGTAATCATTCTTTCTTCTGGTTCAATCTGATGTAGTTGAATACAACATATATGCCCAAAATTTAGTTCCTCTATGCGGTTTAATATATGTTTACAACTCTCTTTTACCTTGATGTTTTCATCCATGTATGGATTTTGTAATCTAATATTTGTCATTTATTCTACCTCCTCAATCTCAATCCCTTCACAAGAGAAGACCCATCCGAAACCAGCTTCTTCTAGTTCTTTTTTTGTAAAACGGCCTTCGAATGCTAGAGAAAAAAATATTTTTCCATTTCCATCTTTTACAAAGTAGTGTTTTGTCGCTTTAATTTTAACCAAATACCGCTTCTCTTTCTCGACCTCGTAGCCGTCAAGCCATGCACGAGCGAAATTATTTCTATTTTCAAGTTTTCCAAACCATTTGCGTAACTCTCCGGTGGCTACTTCCCAAACATACTCGAACGCATCTTCCAACTCTACGTTTTGTTCTCTTGCTCCTTCAATAGCATCCGCCACAAACTGTGGGATTGTGACTGTTTCTGATTCGTCTAGTTGTTCAAAGATTTCTTTAACATCTTCCCACCAAACTGCATAACCTTGGAAATTGCCAATTATTGTTTTTCGTTCTTCAAATTTCTTAATCAATTCCTTAAGTTTCATCTTCCAACTCCTTAACTTATCTTATGGCTTTCCAGCTCTCCAAATTCATGCCCTTGGTTTACAAAATACGAACCAATCAGAACAGCATCTGCCTCGTCATCTTTGACGTTTAGGTTGAATTCATCGGACACTTTAGCAATAGCCTGTAGCTTCATTGATTTCTTACTTCGGTCTTTGTAGCTAAATTTCCAGTACTTGCGCCAGGTCGACACGTTCACGAAGTACACATTGTCAGCAATCAGTCGGCCAAGGATGATACCTGTCACAATTC
>ERZ773024.679-NODE-679-length-12327-cov-6.208360_pt1 | contig 12327 bp, 8 predicted proteins | sample MGYA00511667_ERZ773024 | MGnify/ENA primary metagenome ERZ773024 (study PRJEB29015, sample SAMEA2738117) | human oral metagenome | biome: human oral; feature: human-associated habitat; material: saliva | place: China | collected 2258 ... | reverse complement strand
CTGTATAAATACCAAGAGAAAGTAGATCCTCGAGGGCATCCACGTGGTTCGTAATCTGGCATATCATCTGGTGTTTTAGGATAATCAGTTGCTTGATTTTCCCACGCAACAACACCATTTTTAACGTAAATGTTCCAGCTACAAGAACCAGTACAGTTTACGCCATGTGTTGTGCGGACTACTTTATCGTAAGACCAACGGTCACGATAAAAATTTTCCCATTCGCGACCGCCTTCTTCTGTGATTTGGTGACCGCTTGGAGATACGTCCTTCTTGCGAAGAAACTTGAATTTCTGAGACAATAAACTCATCTCGTGTCCTCCTTAAAACTACAAAAAAGCCCTTGCGTTAGCAATGCCAACAACAAGGGCGAATATCCACAATTATTCGATATTACTGATATTAGGATCGATCGTGTCGCTATCTAAATCGAGTAATCCGATTAATGCATCTAAGTCACAGATTACCAGATGGTGTTTATCATAGGCTACATAGCCTAATTTTCGTAACTCACTGAGCATGCGGTTTAAACTTTCCCGAGATGTGGCAGCAAATTCAGCTAACTCTTGATTTGTTAACGCGATGTCTATATAGATACCGTCATCACGTTGAATACCATAGCTATTAGCTAAACGCAATAGTGTCGAATAGAATGCACCTTTTTTGCCATACAACAACAAATCTCTGTATTTGGCTTGTTGTCGCCGCATATGAAGTGTATAGATTTTCATCATTGCAATGGCCAGTGAATGGTCCTTTGCAATGGCTGGTTCCAACACATCATAACGGATGGAATATACCGAGCATTTTTCACGTGCAATCGCATTGAACACGTAAGTCCGGGTGTTCGTCTCGTACAAAGGAATTTCACCAAGCACATTATTTGGCCCCACCAACCGATGAGCAAAAATATGACCACTTGCCTCAAATTTCTTAATACTAAGTCGCCCTTCGCGGACAATAAAAAAATGATCTGCTATATCACCTTCGTGAAACAAAAACTCGCCTTTTTCAAGGTGAATTGTTTCTCCTGGCAATGCAAGTAACTGGTTAATTAACTCCTGTTCCATACTATCACCGTGCATCTTTCAGTGTCATTTGTCCATATTGATTGTGAAAGTAGCTTTCACAATCAGCCATACACAAAAGGCACATATACTATATACTTTACGTATATTATCCCTATTATAACCGATTAATTCTCATATAAGTGTGTTTTTCGTCACATTCACATTATATTCTGTCCTATATAATAATGGTGTGATTTTAGGCACACTCTCTATTATTATAGTACCACATTTTACAAGGCTTTTAAACGAGATGTGCCACATATTCGTGTGAAAAGATCTACCCTTTATCACATGTGTTTTAGTTAAAGGAGAGCTCTCATGTCAGAACTGAAAATGCCTCAAGTAGGTGCAAGTCGCAAAGAGATTGTTGCGAACTGGCAACCAGAAAATCCCGAATTTTGGGAAAAGTTTGGTAAAAAAATCGCCAAACAAAACTTGGTAATATCCACTATTGCCTTAACCTTAGCCTTTTGCGTATGGTATCTATGGGCTACCATCGCAGCACAATTAAATGGCGCAGGTTTCCACTTTACAACTGAACAATTATTTACACTCGCAGCCTTACCAGGCCTTGTAGGTGCTACATTGCGTTTCGTCTACACATATATGCCTGCACTTATGGGCGGTAAGAACTGGACCTTTGTATCCACACTCATTTTATTAGTTCCTGTTGTATGGCTCGGCTTTGCAGTACAAGATACAACAACTTCTTATACGACATTCATGATCTTAACAGCCCTCATCGGTTTAGCAGGTGCTAACTTCTCGTCCTCCATGGCGTACATTGGCAACTTCTTCCCTAAATCCGAAAAAGGTACAGCCCTTGGCATCAATGGTGGTGTTGGTAACCTTGGTATTTCTGTAATCTATTTCTTAGCTCCATTTGCTATGGGTTCCGCTGCACTTGGTAATGTATTCGGCGTAACACCAGCCATTATTAAAGGCAATGCAGTATACCTTGCCAATGCGGCTTTCATGTGGATTGTGCCACTCGTAATTATCCTTGCACTTATGACGCGTTTCATGGATAACTTGCCATTGGAAAAACCAAATCCTAAAAACCTTGTACAAATCTTTGGTAACAAACACACTTGGGCACTTACATTGTTATATACATGTTCCTTCGGTGCTTTCTCCGGTTATGCGGCAGCACTTGGCTTATTAGTAGGTAAAGAATTCCCTGAAGTTCCATTTGCTTCTATCGCATTTGTTGGTCCTCTTGTTGCCGGTGCCCTTCGCCCTGTAGGCGGTTGGTTATCCGACAAAATTAACAGTGGTACAAAAGTTACCTTTGTAAGCCTTCTCGGTCTATGTGCAACAACAGCACTAATTGCAGTTGGCGTAGATATGCATAACTTCCCATTCTTCTTTGCTATGTCCGTATTGACTTTCGTATGCTGTGGTTTCGCAACAGGTGCAACATTCCGTATGATTCCACACGTATTTGGCAATCCGTTGTTATCCTCTTTAATCACTGGCTTCGTTGCTGCTGTAGCTGCATACGGTGCCTTCATTACACCTAAAATCTTCGGCTTTGTATATTCCATGTTTGGCAATATTCACCCAGCCTTTGCTGTATTGTTAGCCTTCAACATCGTAACTGTAGCTGTGTGCTACTGGTTCTATGTGCGTAAAGCAGCTAATATGAACGTATAATTTTCTGAAAACAGAAAATTTACGTTCACTGGACGGTACAACAAAATATAATTCACTTTTCTAAACTAAGTGATAAAAGAAACCCCGCATCTCTCCTCCATACGTATCAGGTCTGCGGCCTAGGGCCTTGACCTCGTAAGTCGGATCGATGCGGGGTTCTCTTTTATGAAAATATAGTTGTAAATAAGATACTCAGACACAGCGAATTATATTTTACACAGTACGGTGCATACATTAAATTTTCTGTTCAAAATTATAGCCTTCATTTTGAGAGGAAAAAATGGACTGCTCAGCAGTCCATTCATTCTAATTTGACGATATATATCTTTATCTCTATAATATAAATAGATAGTCAGACGAGTAGGAACGTCAGGCGCATCTCAAAAACTAATTATCTAGGAAATGGCCTTTCTGTTTATCTAATTACACTTGGTAACGGAGGGCTATTTGCTTTTTGTGAGGCAAATAAGCGCTATAAGTGCACCAAAGGAAACGACTAATGTCAATATTCCAATGATAACTGTAATAAGCTCAAAGTCACTCATAAGCTCACCCCCTTCTATAACGAAGAGAGACCCAACCTCGCTGACTACCTTAATAGTATTATAATCTGAACAAATATACGATACAATAAGCAGTTATTTATCTATATATATGAATAAAAAGAGCCTGCTCAAGCAGGCTCTTTTATTATCCAAAGATTTCTTCTAGTAGTGCATCGTCGATGATGGTACCAACGTAGAAGTCGCTGAAGATGCCGTATTTTGCACTGGCTACTTCAAAGCGCATGTCGTATACGATTTTTTTGAATTGGATGTCATCATTACTGAAAATTGTAATGCCCCATTCCCAGTCGTCTAAACCAACGCCACCTGTGGTGAATTCAGATAAAACGTCTAAGTATGTTTTACCAAGTTCGCCATGAGATTTCATTAACATACCGCGTTCTTGTGGTGGTAGCATGTACCAGTTATCATTACCTTCGCGTTTTTTAGACATATTGTAGAAACAGATGTATTTATCGCGAGGTACATGAGGGTAAAGTTTTTGGTTAACTTCTTCTGTATCGAGTTTAGCCTTAACATACGCACTTACTTCTGTTACAGATGTATAAGAGTAAGTTTGTACTAATACGCTAGCAATTGCAAGGCGACGGAATTTGCGTTCTACTTGTGCCAAGTATTCAAGGGCTGGACCAAGGATCCATAGAATCAAATCCCCTTTTGCACCATTACAATCATAGAATGCATAGCTACCTTCTTTAGCTTGATGTGTAGCTTCAAGATCCGCTAAAAATGCTTTTAATTCGTTGCGCGCTGCTGCTTTTTCATCAGCTGTAAAACAGTTCCATGCGCTAAAATCCATGGCGAATACCATGTGTTGACTATGCCAACCTTCTACTGTAGGGATTGCTTTTCCCATTATGATCACTCCTATCTATGGTGATTATATTAAAATGATATATTTCTATTACTATAAGAATCGAAAAGACTCCATATACTATTATAGCATATGGAGCCTTTTCTTATAATTATTTATTAATATTAATTTTCATTACTATCCACAATAGACTGTACTAATTCTTTCGCTTGCTTCACACCATCAGGAATACCGATGCCATCAAATGGTGTACCAATGAGATGTAAATTTGGATAGTGTTTTGCCACATGTTCACGCACTGCTGTGATCCCTGCGCGATGGCCCACATTATATTGCGGCATACAGTGAATAAGACGATTGATACGCACCCATTCTGGTTGCGTGGAGAAACTCATAATGCGTTGAATTTCTTTTACTGCTAACTCTGAAAGGTCCTTATCATCAAGATGCTCTACTACATCATTACCAGGTTTACCAATAAAGACGCGCAATACGATTTTATCGTCAGGCGTTGTTTGAGGCCATTTTTGATTAAGAATAGTACACGCTGTAAGAGGCGTATCTGTGTTGCGTGTAATCAAGAGGCCCGAACCTTTTAAGTCACCATCAAAGGTAGCTTTATCAAAGGCCATAATAGCAATAGCACAGCTCGACTGTTCCATGGAGCGCAAGAAATCAAAGCCTTCATCATCTTTAAACCATTGATTATACGTCGCCGGCGGTGTAGATATAATCACATGATCCGCCATAGCAGGAGCTTTATCAAGAAGTACCTCTGTAGCTGAATCTGTAGCTAAATCTGTAGTAGAATTGCTAGTTTCAACCCTGTTATCAGCGTTAATAGAATCAGTTTTAATGGAATTGGAATTGGATTTGAAATTAGAATTAAAATTAGCACTAGCATTAGCTTCACAGCCACAAGCATCATTTCCAGACTTCACCACATCGATAGCATACATACCTTCAACATAGCGAATATTAGAAACTAGTGTCCCTGTATGCAAGTGCACATTACTAGGCATAGCCTCAACAATAGCGGTAATCACACTTTCAAGGCCGCCTGTTAACTGGCGGAACATACCAGATTGAGCAGCAGTCCCCTTTCGACTTGCCATATCTGCTTGAACCTTACTAGTTTGTTGGTGTGGACTAGTATTTGTGGCATGTCCAGAACTATTTGAGCTATTATTCATAGATGCAGTTTGACTAGATTTTGCTTCATGGTTTTCAAATTGGCGGTCTGTCATAGTCCCTTTACCAGCACGCGGTACGTCGCCTTCAGCTACGGCGCCTTTAGCCGCTTTAGTAACCCCCGCTTTAGAGTGGCCCATCTTAGCAGCCATCATGCCTTTTACCATGTTCCCATATTTTTGTTCTACTTGAATAAAATGAGGGAATGTAGATAACAAGCTAATTTTATAAATGTCGCCGCCATAGATCCCCGCCAATAGAGGCTCGATGAGCTTATCCATCATTTCTTGACCTAAATGGTATTGAAAGAAATGACCAATGGATACATCTCCATTTTTATCTAGCTGGTATGGCTTTTTAAAGTAATCTAAACCAGCGCGCAATTTGCCAGGCCAAGAAATAAGCGTTGCTTTCACAAAAGGCATCATTTCCGTAGGGATGCCCATGATAGAGCCCCCTGGAATAGGATGAATAGAACCTTTGTCATATACAAAGGCTTGCCCTGTTTCATTCGATACAAGGGTGTCCCCTAAGCCCAGATCATAGACGAGATCCGTCATTTCCGTTTTACGGCCTAAGTAAGAATCAGGTCCGAGCTCTACCACGAAGTCATCGACGCGTTGTGTTTGTATTTTCCCACCAAATCGTGGTGCTTGTTCATAAAGAGTGATGGTCCAGTCCGGCTTTGCATGGCCTAAATAATAAGCCGCTGTCAATCCTGTTAGGCCACCGCCCACTATTGTTACATTCACGAATGAATCCTTTCTATTATTGCACTCGCCATCGCTTGCAAGAATGTTTCATCACAATTCGGCATTTCTGCACGCATATATACAGCGCCGCCAGCATCAACGAGTTCTTTACACTCTACATCATTATCGTACAATACCTCTACATGATTGCTTACAAAGCCAAATGGTACAAAGGCTATATGTATCGCACCACTACGTAGAGCTTGATTAATTGCTTCTGCTACGGTTGGCCCTAACCATTGCCCATGAGGGGCTGCGCTCTGCCAAGCTACAGACCACTGTTCTAAATCGCAACGTTGAGCGATTTCTTTTGCACTTTCCTCTAAGGCCAAAGCATAAGAGTCTGCATTATGACTATTAATAAGAGGTATGCTATGAGCACTAAAAATGACAAATACATCGTTAGTGTCATTGATGCAGTCTGAAACTGCTTTTACCCAATACTCGATAAAGGAAGGTTGATCCCACCAAGCACGAATAACATCAAAGGTTACATCTTGAAAGTCACCAATTGCAGCCTGCACTTGTTTCTCATAAGCACCAGTGCCAAGAGACGTAAAGAATGGGGCCGTTACAATAGCAATAATATGCTCTACACCTTGTTTGACTAATACATCCACTGCATCCGCAACGGACGGCTTCATATGAAGATATCCAATGGCCGATGGTATGGATGGCAACAAAGTAAGCAGTCTATTATATTGACGTTCTGCCATCGTTTGTAATTCTACGTTGGACCACTGACCAATGACATCATAACGATGGGTAAGATTTGCAACTTCAGCATCGGTCGGCACGCGACCATGACGAATACTCGTCATATATGGCACTAAATCATCCTTACTTGAAGGGCTACCATAGGATAAGAATAATAATCCTTTTTTCTCGATGTTCACTAGCTTACCCCTCTTGTGCCCATAATTCACGACTGCGTTCATGTACATAGTCTGTGAGCCAATGGAGCTTTTTAGGATCCGCCTCTGGGAATACGCCATGACCTAAGTTAAAGATATGACGCCCATAACGAACACCATCAAGTAAGATACGATCCACTTCGTGAGCTAATGTTTTTTCATCAGCGAATAAGTAGGCTGGATCGAGATTACCTTGTACCGTTTGTGTTACGCCTCGTTCATTAGCCATAACGATGGAACTACGCCAATCAAGAGCGATTACATCCAATGGTAAATGAGACCAAATAGATACGAGATGATCTGTACCAACACCATTCATAGCCATAGGCAAGTGAGGGTATCGCTCCTTTACAGTCTTAATAATGCGTTCCATATGAGGATAAATACCTTGTTTATATTGGTCCGCATTCACTGCACCAACCCAAGAGTCGAAGATTTGTAATGCATTCGCACCGGCTTCGGCTTGCATAGACAAATATTCAATGGACATATCTGCTAACTTTGTCATCAATGCATTCCACACATCTGGTGCACCGATGAGCATGCCACGGGTCTTATTATAATTCTTTGTTGGTCCCCCTTCGATGAGGTAAGACGCAATCGTAAATGGTGCGCCACAGAACCCAATGAGCGGTACGTCGAGCATACCGGATGTTAATAGAGTAATCGTTTTTCCAATATAATCTACCTTTGTAGGATCAAAGGTATCTAATGTGTCTACATCAGCCATGGAGCGAATCGGTGTATTAAACACAGGGCCCACACCAGCCTTGAGTTCTACGTTTACATTCATCCCCACCATAGGACTCATAATGTCCTTATAAAGGATGGCTGCATCTACGCCGTATTCTTTTACAGGTAGCTCTGTAACACGAGCACATAATTCAGGCTCTTTTGTAATTTCAAAGAGTGTATATTTTTCTTTAATTTTGCGATATTCCGCTTGGCTACGACCAGCTTGGCGCATATACCACACAGGTGTTACACCAGGGTTCTTACCTTGGATCATATCTAAATATGCTGTATTCAAGTACTCAACCCCTTTCTTTCTAATCAATACTAACACACTACGATAACTAAAACAGTTACTTTAGTTACATCATTTGTAACGTTATCATTACTATTCCCTGTGAAAGCTATATACCTTCACAGGGGTTACATTTAATTGCGACTTAATCTATGGCAATCAATACCTGTAACGGATTGAGCCATATCAAATACAGAGCGTTGGCATGTAAACAACCAGATTTGTTGGTTCTTGCCTATTTCTGCTAATAATTCTAACGCACTACGTTGACGGTTTTCATCAAAGCGCACAAGAATATCGTCTAGGATAATTGGCAAGGATTCAACTTGGTAAGAGAATACCTTAGCTAATGCTAGGCGCAATGCCAAGTAGACTTGATCGGCTAAGCCACTAGACCAGAACTTAAGTTCTAAGCGTTCTCCATTACTATTAACCAGTGCTACCCCTTCGTTGACCCCGAAGACATCAAAGGTATAAATACCGCCAGTCAAACGTTCTATATAAGAAGATGCAAGCTCTAACATATGAGGCTGTTTTTCTTGCTCATAGGACTGTTGAGCCTTATCCATGCAGTGGCTCATCAACACTTGAGTAGCCCAATCTTCAAGAGCAGATTCTAATTCATTTTGCAACGCTTCCCGTTCTTGAAGCATTTGGTGTTGCTCTTGGTCAGAACCTAGGGCACGCATAGATTCTACAATTTGACCACGACGTTCATACAAGACAGCCAACTTATCTTCAATGGAAGCTATTTCTCGTTCAGAATGAGCTAACTCATCTAACCAATTATCCTTATTACCTTCACGCAAGCGGCGATAGAATAAATCTTTATTCTCCGCATCAGGAGCTAATAAATCTAACTGTACCTGACTTTGCTTGTAAATGGTTTGCCATTGCTTGTATTGGTCTTCATCGATAAGATGTTGACGATACTCGTTAGAGCTTTCCATACCAGCCTTGTGCAATAGCTCTTGTTGACGAAGTAGCAATTCTTTTTCTTTGCGGTGCCAATTATCGTATTCATTACGGAAGCTTTTACGTTGTGCTTCCTTTTGTTCCCATACAATTTTATTTTGTTGGAAGTTTTTATATTGGTTATAAATACGTTTTAACTCTGTAGGAGATACAGGCGCCTCAACACCAAGGTTATACCACAAGGTCATGGCTTGGTCTTCGATAACACGTAAGCCTTCTTTATGTTCTGCTAATCGTTTTTCATAACCTTCAATAGTACGTAACTGTTCATGGTACTGATCGTACTCTTGTTTGAGACCGAAGAAATCATCTTCGTTAAGGCTCTTCGCCGCACCTTGAGGCAACCAATTCTGCCAAGCTGCAAGGGCTTCATCATAAATAGCTTGCAACGTATGACCTTCTTGAATCCAACGATCAAGATGCGCTGCACCCTCTATGGATGGAATTGGGCTCACCACAGGTGTTGCGGCTTTCACAAGTGCCTCTAACTGATGTTCTACATCAGATTTACGAGATGACAAGATTTGTAACTCATAATTCAGTTTAGATACATCAGAATTGCCGTTATGACGTCTCCATGTAGCATACCAGAACAATGCCATAGATAGGATTAATAGTATAAAGCCGCCAATCGTATAGAGTACAGACTCTAATACTAATAAGCCTGCTAATACGAGTAAAACGCCAATCACTGCAGCTACGCCACTAATGCGTTGTAACCACTTTGGCAAATTGCTCGGTTGTGCATCAGGACCATAGCTATCCCGTTTTTCTGTAACCCGATCTATATCCATCAAGATAAGCTCTAGTTCACGTTCGAGATGCTCTTTTTTCGCCAAATCCTCTTCGCTGTAATTTGGTAACGATGCTCCGTCGAGATTGGCTGTTGGCAAATCATCAGAGGCCTCAGCAGGCTTGCGATCTTGCCAATGTAATAATTGATCTTTAGCAGTGCGCAAGCGACTTGCTAAGCGCTCTCCTTCAAACCAATTCACATCATCAGCCATCGGCTCATCATCACGCCACGCAGAATGCATAGAACGAGAAAACTCTAATTGTTCTCGTACCTTAAAGATATACGCATCCCCTTCTTCACACTCACGGCGCAATTGTTCCCACTTGGCGCCTTGTTGGATAAGGTCTTCAATATCTTGACCATACGTACCAAATGGACTATCCGGGCTAAAGTTAGCTGGCATCAAGGCCGCTTCCTTTTCCTGCCACAACTGCATATTATCTCGAGCTCGTTTGATTTCCTCATCGATGCGAAGGAACTCATCACGACTCAAGGCAAGCTCACTATTGTACTGTTGCATATGCATACGCGCTTCTTCGCTACGGCGATACGTATCCCATGCGCGCAATACGACGTCTATACCATCGCGGTATTCCTTCCATTCTTGCAACTGACCTTGCAATTCTGCCTCAGTCTGTTCCGTACTGTGAAAGGCTTTTTGCAATTCTACATATTGCGTTTCATGTTCGGCTAAATGGCTTAACTTTTGACGATTTTCTTTAAGCTCATCCATCAACACATTGATGCGGCGTTTACCATTGGAGGAAGCTACTAATAGATCAGTAGCGCCTTTTTCCACATCTTTTACGACCGAGCCTAAATGCTCGCCCCCTTCAGCACCGAAGAAACGAGACCTAACCTCTACCTCTTGTAGAACATCGAGACCTTGTAAATCATCAAGGGTCAATGCAAAAATTCGATTATATGTTTTTTTATCAATACCATGCCACCAGTGTTGAGCTGGCTCCTCATGAATGGCTGGATTTCCAGGACTGTAAAAGTCTAGTTGTTTACCCTTACGACCAATGTAGTAGCTTTCACCATTACGCTCTACATCAAGGGCACCCGTCATAGGCCCATAAGTCTTATGTGTACCACCGAATAGAAGTGTGCGCATCCCTTCAAGCAAAGAGGTTTTGCCACTTTCATTAGGGCCATACATGAGCTGAACACCATGATTTCCCGTAGTGAAAGACCAGTTGCGATACGGGCCAAATTCATCAAATCGTATGCGTTTAATGTTCATCGTTAGCCCCCATCAATACAGTAACACCTTCAATTTCACAACGCTTCAAGGCGCGAAGCAATAATTCATCACTTAACAAATCTGCATATACACCTAAGCGTTTAAACTCAGGTCGTTCTGCCAAAATTTGACGTGCCGTCTGTACCGCATTGCCATCAACCATATCATCATAGGCGCGTAAATAATCCCCTACTACATCGGATAACAATCTACGTTCAGCCAAATTAATGCTAGGTCGCGTATTACACATCATGCGATACGGCATAACAAATATAGACTTACTTTTCTCTTCACTTTGGGACTCTTGCAACCATAATTTGCGCACACCTTCTTGTGTACACAAGCGATGCAATGGACCTGTACCTACGAGAACAATGGAAAGCAAGATATTTTTCTTATGTTGCTTACGGAGATTCTCTTTTTTATGGCGTAAAATTTCTAAGAATTCTGCTTCCGTTTTCATGCCTGCAATATCAATTTTGATTTCTTCAAAACGGATTGCACTTGTTTCAATGAAACGAGGTTCACAATGACCATTATGAGATACAGAGACGAGATAGCACCCCTTAGGGCCTATTTCCTTGCGGTGTAAACCTTGGGGATTACCGGAATAGACAACAAGAGGTTCCTCGCTAAGAACTTGAGATTTGTGAATATGTCCTAACGCCCAATAATCCATAGCCGCCTCTGCAAGATCAGTTAAACTGCACGGGCCGGTCACATTATGGTTTTCAGAGCCTGCACTAGAACCGACTGTGCCGTGCATGACAGCCAAAGAAAACTCATCTCGTTCAAAGGCACGGTATTGGCGCGCATAATTGTCGCTTTCATTACCATGGCCACAGCTAATGCCGTAAACGCCACCAATTTCTATATTGTTAACAATTAATGGGAAACGTTGTACTTGTTCACTAGAGAATACATGCACATTATCAGGCATCTGCAATTGCGCCTTCCAACTTTCAGCAGGGTCATGATTACCTTGCACCATATATACTGCAATGCGATGTTCCGCCAAACGATACATGGCGCGCACAAAGCGTACTTGAGCCTCTAAATTATGATCTTCGCTATTATAAATATCACCAGCTATGACAACGGCATGAATATGCTCATCAATAGCAGTGTCAATAATTGTATCAAAAGCTACATAGGTAGCTTCGCTCACGGCACGATCAACGGCGCGGCTAATACCTGTAGCATATTGAAAGGGTGCCCCTAAATGCAGGTCACCACAGTGTATAAATCGAAATGGCTGCATCTATATCCACTCCTTGTATTAGTACTTTTATTATAGTTATATATAGTAATTACAATATT
>ERZ773024.678-NODE-678-length-12329-cov-8.373635_pt1 | contig 12329 bp, 13 predicted proteins | sample MGYA00511667_ERZ773024 | MGnify/ENA primary metagenome ERZ773024 (study PRJEB29015, sample SAMEA2738117) | human oral metagenome | biome: human oral; feature: human-associated habitat; material: saliva | place: China | collected 2258 ... | reverse complement strand
CGGAGAAGCGTTGTACCAATTTGTAACCAATGTTAGCAGCTTGAAGATCAGGGAAGATCAAGATGTTAGCTTTACCAGCTACGTTGGAGCCAGGAGCTTTCTTTTCTGCTACGGAAGGAACGATGGAAGCGTCCAATTGTAATTCGCCGTCGAATTTGAAGTCAACATTGCGTTCTTTCAAGATGTTAACAGCTTCAACCACTTTGTCTACTTCTGGAGTGGAAGCGGAACCTTTAGTGGAGAAGGACAACATGGATACGCGAGGGTCAGCCATGCCAACAACTTTGCGAGCTTTTTCTACAGTGGATTCTGCGATATCAGCCAATTGTTCGCTAGTTGGGTTAGGCAATACGCCGCAGTCGGAGAATACGAGCATACCGTCGTCGCCATATTCTTTTTTGCTTGTGAACATGAACATGGAAGAAGATACAGTTTTAAGACCTGGTTTAGTACCTACAACTTGTAATGCAGCACGCAATACGTTTGCAGTTGGGCAACCGGAACCAGCAACCATACCATCTACTGCGCCAAGACGAACAAGCATAGCGCCGAAGAATAAGCAGTCACCTTTCATAGTTGCGTCAGCTTTTTCAGGAGTCATACCTTTTTTAGCGCGCAATTCTACGAATGTATCAACCATTTCTTGGTAACGATCGTAGTTAGCTGGATCGATGATTTCAGCACCTTCTACGGATACGCCAACAGCTTTAGCAGCTTCTGCGATTTCAGCTGGGTTACCTACTAATACAGGTGTTACGAAACCTTCTTTCAAAATGATTTCAGTTGCTTTCAATACGCGTTCATCTTTGTATTCTGGCAACACGATTTTTTTACCTAATGGTTTTACTTGGTCTTTTAATTTTTGAATTAAATCCACGATTTTTGCCTCCTTAACATTGGCTTATGCCATATCAATACTATTATTATAGCAAGTTAACAGCTCTCTAACAACCATTCTAAAACATTTCGTTGTTGAATTCCGTCATAATTTGCATTTTTATTTAATTCATCCAAGGTGAGCAAAAACTTAGGATATTGGTCATTAATAGCCTCAAGAGGCGCCAGTTCACGGTTTAACGTATTTGGATCAAGCACAGTTTCACTAACCTGATAGTATTCAGTAATGCCAGCTTTTTCTGCGACAAAATCAATCTCACCCTTAGCTAGCTGACCTACATATACAGTATATCCACGACGTATGAGTTCTAAAAAAACAATATTTTCTAATATATGACCTGTATCGCGGCCTGTATTGCCAACAATCAAATTCCTCAAGGTTGCATCAACACTATAATATTTCGCATTAATGCGTAGTAATTCTTTACCTCGTACATTATAGCGATTTACCTTGTATAATAACAAACTATCTTGTAACCCTTGTAGATATCGTTCTACCGTTTTATTATCAATCTTTCGGCCAGCACTAACAAGAGATTTAGCTATTTTATTTGGTGAAAGTAAGCTACCTACATTAGCCATAATATACCGTACAATATCTTGTAACATTGTAACATCATTAATCTTTAATCGAGCCACAACATCATGTAACAACAAGGTGTTATATAAACCGCGAAGATATTCTTGAATATCAAAATCTTCTCCCCCTAATTGCTGAGTATAAGGGAAGGAACTTTCACGAAGATACTCCTCGTAGGCAGGAATCAAAGAATACTGCTGCTCTTCATATTTGCTATAGTAAAATTCAGCAAAGGACAATGGTAACATCTGAATTTCTACATATCGACCAGTCAATAATGTAGCAATATCAGAAGACATAAAATATGCATTTGAACCGGTAATATAAATATCCGTGTTCTCTTTTACAAATAAGCTATCTACAACACGATGAAATTGATCTACATGTTGAATCTCATCAAGAAAAATATAGTTCATTTGATTAGGCTGCATTTGATTTAATATATATTGATACAGCGCATGATATTCTCGTAAAGGTTCGTATTCTAACTCCTCAAAATTTATAGAAATAATCTGTTCCGGTTTTACGCCCTCTGCTAGTAGCTCATCCTTAAACAGACGAAACAATGTGGATTTACCACAACGACGTATGCCAGAAACGACTTTAATAATAGACCGTTCACGATTGCGTCGCAAAAACTCTATATACCCATGGCGCTGAATCAATTTCATAAGGGCCTCCTCATCTATGTACGTGCTCATAGATGGAACCCAATTACGGTTATTATCAGTCATCATATGGACTACCTTATAAACTTGGATTCCATTCCAACTTTATATTAATATTACCATAAAGTTGGATTTCATTCCAAAGTTTTATTATATAGATATATAATTTGGATTTTATTCCTATAATTAATCTAATAAATTGTAATATCGCACCTCTATTCGTTCTTATACCAAGGAAGATATATAGCTTTCATTGAACTCTAATCCTATAAAACGATACAATAGTAAATAGAAAACACTACTAATCGAAACATTAACTTCTAATCCTAAACACCCATTCAGGAGAAATCATGGCAAATACAAAAGCAATAATCAACGCAGTTATGTATCCACAGCCTAACGAAATACCCATAGATATTGAAAAGACAATCAAAGCGTTAGAGAGAAATAAATTTGTAGCTCATTATTTTGAAACGGGTGCCGAAGCCGTTGCGTATCTAAAACATCGCATCCAAAACAAATGTGTAGCCATTGGCGATTCTCGCACTTTATTAGAAATAGGTGTTCATGATGCTTTATCTGAGGTCAACGAGGACATAACAGACATTCAGCGTCCACTGCCTGGTGAAAGCTTCCGCGATACGGCGTTACGCACAATGGGACGCGATGTATTTCTCACCTCGGTAAACGCCCTTTCACAAACGGGAGAGATGGTGAATATCGACGGCACAGGTAATCGTGTGGCGGCCTCTCTATTTGGTTCTCAAGAGGTATTCTTTGTATTAGGAGTTAATAAAATAACGCCTGACTTAGCGTCTGCCATTTATCGAGCACGAAATGTAGCAGCCCCACTTAACAGTAAGAAAAACAAAAAGAGCTCTCTCAATCCGTGTGCTACCTTGGACGAAAAATGCTACGACTGCGGCTCTCCAGATCGTATATGTAATGCCTTAACGATTTACTATAAAAAAATGCGTAACATGCAAACCATGGAGATTATTATTATCAATGAATCCTTAGGCTTCTAATGGTTTGTGGACCATTTAGAAAATCTTGTACGCTCATTTGTCCTAATCCAGATACAACCCTATAAATTGTGGACCACCGCGGATCAATAGCACCACTTTCAAGATCACTTATATAAGATTGAGCTAGACCTGATTTATCTGCTAATTGATACTGTGTCATGCCCAATTGTCTACGCCAAAGTAAAATTAATACTCCTAGCTTGTGAACTTCTTGTCGAACCTGTATATCACGACAACATAGGATAGGATTCATAGCAACCTCTATCTACTTTCACACTCAACACATGGTTATGCCTTTACTATACGTCTAGCCCAAGGCCGTGACTAGTAGCAGTTGAAAAGAGATAACGTAAAAGCCTTAATAAAAACTAATATTCACATTAGTTCTATTAAGGCTTTTTTCTACGACTATTAAATTATGTGCGATTTCATCAATACGTGGAATTTTAGTATATCTAGAGGTAATTAAGACTAAAAATACAGGTATTACACTCAATAACCTCAGGTTTTATAAGCATTTATCGTAATTTCTATACATTATCTATACAGGAAACACAAATTTGAATTCTAATATTACACTGGATTAGCCTACATCATAATAGGTACATATATACATGCCCCTCCACTTTGACCGTAAACTGAAACCAATAATAAAACACTATTAAAACACTATAATAATCAAATCCTTATAGTAAAAAGAGTCCTATACTAAGTATAGGACTCTTTGATTATCTCTATAAGATTATTGATTAGCACTTTCTTGAGCTTTTTTGATTTCCATGTATTTAACCATGCCGTCAACAGCTTTTTTAGCTTCCCGCATAGCGAGTACTACTGTAGCCGGTTTATGTACAACGTCACCGCCAGCAAAGACGCCAGCGCGATTAGTCATGCCATATGGATCTTCAGATGTAATGATATAGCCTTTTTCGTCTACCTTTAGGTTATTACCTTCGCCGATAAGACGTGCATTTGGTTTGTGTCCAGCAGCAATAATGATTTTATCTACAGGCATTACTTGGAAGTTACCTGTGCCGTGAATACCTGCGCCATCTTCGTTGAGAGCCATCACTTCGTATTTGAAGCCTTCTACCTTGTCTTTACCTTCTACACCCACTGGAGAAGCGAACCATTGGAATTGAACGCCTTCAGCACGTGCTTCTTCGTATTCAGACAATAGTGCTGGCATTTGTTCTTGGCTACGACGATATGCTACAGTTACGGATTCACAGCCTAAACGTACGCATGTACGAGCCGCATCCATCGCTACGTTACCGCCGCCAATGATGATAACACGGTCGCCTTTTTTAACAGGAATTTGATCCTTGTCAAGCTCGCCATTTTCTACTAATTGTACATTAGTCAACAAGTACATCGCTTGGAATACACCGTGCACTTCGTCATTTTCCATACGTACTTCTTGAGGAATATGAGTACCAGTACCGATAAAGATGGTATCAAAGCCTTCAGCGAAGAGTTCATCCAATGTTTTATCTTGACCGATAAATGTATTACATACGAATTTAACCCCTAAGCCTTCAAGACGAGCGATTTCACGACGTACAACAGATTTAGACAAACGGAACTCAGGAATACCGAATAAGAGTACACCACCTGGTTCAGATTGACCTTCAAATACAGTTACATCATAGCCAAGTTTAGCGATATCGCCGGCTACGGACAAGCCTGCAGGACCGGAACCTACAACGGCAACCTTACCAAGATCTTGCTTGATTTTCTTAGGTTTGCGAAGTTCATTGATGCTTTCAAAATCAGCAGCAAAGCGTTCCAATTTACCAATGTTAATAGGCGGTTTTTTCGCCTTATTCATGATACAGTTACCTTCGCATTGGTTTTCGCGCGGACATACGCGACCACAAATGGATGGCAAATTGGTACGTTCTGCCAAGATATCGTTGGCTAAACCGAAGTTACCGTGCGCAATAGCTTGGATAAAACGAGGGATTTCGTTTTCAATAGGGCAACCCATACGGCACAATGGTTTTGGACAATTCAGACAACGTTTCGCCTCAGCGAGCGCTTCCTCCATTGTATAATCCGCATCAAAATGTAGTGGTTTTAATTCGTTACTCATGGCACATGCCTCCTAACAAGGATCCAGTACTATACTTATACAGCGTTGCATGTACCTGAGCAATCCGATGAGCCCTCTCACATAGGGATGCCGCCACATGCTGCTAAGATTTATCTTTTGTAACCATTCGATAGACGTGTGGTCACTGGTCAGACACACACTATTCTATAGTATATTCTAAATTGTGAAAGTCCCAACAGTCAAGCAAATATAGCACCTTTTGTATACCAATATAGCCCCTATTCATGCAAGGATTGCATAGAAAAGAAGGATGCAGTAACACCATTTTCTAAGTGTATATTTACATATACATCTATGTATGTATACTGATAATAGATAAAGTAATTAATTCTCACCACATTAACATACACGTATAGAGGTTCACTATGAACACAATAGACTTTACTGAAACATACTATATCGATCGCCGTGGTTCCCATTCTCGCAAATGGGACGGTCAGCATTTGAAATTCAATCGCACAGATCTATTGCCTCTATGGGTAGCAGATATGGATTTTATGCCACCTCAGTGCATACAAGAGGCTATTTGTACCTATGTAAAAGCCCAACCTTTAGGCTATACCATGACAAATCCCAAGTATCTTGAAGCAGTCATAGATTGGTATAAGCGGCGCCACAACTGTATACTTTCTAAAGACTGGCTCACCAGCGCTCCAAATGTCATTACAGGAATTATGTGGTGTATTGGGGCTTTCACAAAACCAAATGATGCCATTGCCGTTCTAAGTCCTGTGTACGGCGCCTTTGATACGAGCGCCAGCGATGCACAGCGCCAGATCATCGCTATTCCTATGAAACGCAGTGACGATAATCGCTACACCGTAGATTACGAGGCCTTTGAAACGGCGATTACCATGCACGATGTTAAACTGTTCATTCACTGCAATCCTCATAATCCTGTAGGTCACGTATGGACTGAAACAGAAATGGATCGATTATTCAATATCTGTAAGCAGCATAATGTGCTCATCATCAGCGACGAAATCCATCAGGATCTCATCACAGGTTCAACACCATTTACATCGGCTCTAACAGTAGCTAGCGGTGCCTATGCGGATAACATTATTGCTATGTCTTCCCTGTCAAAATCATTTAATATGGCTAGCTTGCATCACGCAGAGGTTATCATCCCAAACGAAAAACTGAGGAGCCAATACAATGCCTATAAAACCCATGTGTACCATACGGACTCCGACGTTATTGCCGAAACGGCCATCACTGTAGCCTACACACATTTAGAGGCGGAGGCATGGCTCACAGATGTACTGGCTGTTATACGTGAAAATTATGAATATCTGTGCCGAGAGCTTTGTACGGCATTACCACAAATCCGCATCAGCCCTATGGACGGCACCTATTTAGCATGGATTGATTTTGGTGCCTATATTAAGGCTGAAGATATGCACGACTTATTCGAAAACAAATGCCGCATCGCACCAAGCTTTGGCGAATGGTTTGGAGGCAAAAACTACACCACCTTTGTACGCCTAAACTTGGCTACTAGCCTTGAAAATATTAAGACTGCAACCCATAATATTATCAAGTACGTACACCCTTAATGGGTACCTCTTATCAAAAATACATTAATTCAGGAAATACATTAATCATATTAGAGAATTCATTTCGTACAAATAAAAGAGGCTGCTCTAGCATCATTCAATGTTAGAGCAGCCTTTTTGTATCAAAGTTTCACTGTATCACACAACTAGTATTACACTAGTTTTTATTTAATTCTATCGAAATGTTCCTTAGCAAATTGCATGTCTTGTACGAGTTCTAATGTACCGATATAGTTATTATTTTGGTCGCGTACAGCCATGTAGTTTACATAGAATGGACGGCCTTGTTTTTCAAGCCATACGGCCACATTATCGCGGTCACCTTTACGGAAAGAATCAATGATACCGCGTACAATTGGTTCTACCTTTGGCGGATGACAGGAATACACGTCGCGGCCAATTGCTGTAGTAGGACGTTTGAATACCTTTTCACCATCGTTGAAGTAACGGTTAATATCTTCATGGTCAACGAAGGTTACCTCCATTGGCATTGTATTGAGCATAGCATCTAGTTGGTCTACAGTTAAAGTACCACCAATTAAACCGATAGCATTATTATCATCACTTGGTTTTGTAGTTTGCGCAGCTAATGCGGCATCAGCTTCTGGCCAAGCAATGCGTGTTACACCAAAGATGTCTTCATACTGCGCTGTATCTTTGTAAATTTGATACCAATCTTCTTTGCTGAAGTTTTCTGCACAGATTGGGAACAAGATATTTTGTTCTTTATAGATCATTTCTTGAGCACGTGTAAGAAGCTCATCAAAACGTCTATACCAATCATCTACACTTTGGCTAGATTTTGCTAAATCACCTAATTGGTCGCGAATATCGCCATCAACAGTCCACATAACCATGGATGGACCACCGATTGCATAATCCACTTTCAATTTTGGATATAATAAATCGCCTTTTTTGGCATAGTGAACAGATAGTTGACGCACTGTATTCACATCATCATAAGTGGCAGTTTTGTCTGCTACTTTTGGACGAATAGATTCAATCAACTCATCGAGCGCTTTATTTTCTTCTGTTAATCGGTTTAACGGATGACCTGCAGTTTCTACCAACCCCACAACGCTCTTGCTCTTTTCTTGAGCTTCTAGAACCGCTTCTACTTTAGCATGTTCTGCATCCATTTGTTCATGAATGGTGGAACCATGGAACAACGCAGAGTGAAGGTCACATAATTGTTGTACCTCTTCTAGAGGTGTACCTTCACGCATAAGACCTTGTTCAGCTTTCATGATTTCACTAGCCTCAACATGTTTGAATTGGCTCGCAAAGTCTTCACGAACAGCACCAAGCTCTTCACCAGTACCTAACCGTTTCAAGAAACCTTTCAATTGTTCTACACGTTCGCTATCTGTAACAGTATCGTCTTCATTAGTTTCTGTATTTTGGCTAGCTTTAGGCTCCTCTACTTGCGTAGCAGCAGTCTCTACAGGAGTATCCTTAGCAGCTGCTGCTTCATCACCGTGTAGATTTGGCATTTCACCTTCCAAGGTAAAACCAGCTTTCATGAATGCGCTCACGATATCAATCATGGATACGCCCTTCATTTTAGCCCCTTTCGGGATGGTCATGATTTTACCAACAGAGTTCAACATCACCTTATTAGTGATTTCGCTGAACCCTAACCCCTTCATAATATCTATTACTTCAGGATATTCTGTTACCAAATCATATACAGATTTGGATAAATCTAATTTCTTTTCCATTTTGATCCCCTCGTGTCAAAAATATTGTTTATTACTTATGTGAGTAGCCCTCTATACGTACCACTGTGTATACAAGGCAATATATACTGTGAAAGGTTTATCTAACATAACCTATGACCCTATGATAAACGATATCGATTATAAAATCTGTATCCATGGCTATACTTTTGAAAGTTCTTTCTAAAAATATCAACATTTTTATATAAAAATAACGGATAGATAATATATCTCCAGTCAAGTATGGAGGAGAATATATGAACTATCCGTTATCTATTAAATTATGTGCCTAATGTAAATGATTTAAGGATCTAAAGGGGGCGTAGTTTTAAGAGAGTTAGTAAATTTGAGAGATTTATATATTTCTGAGATCAACTAATTTGAGAGATATACCAATGTCAAAAGCTATCTTATTGATGATGCGGCTTCAATGCTTTTTCGTAGTTTTCAGACACTTTCTCCCAATTAATTACGCGGAAGAATTCCTTGATATAGTCTGGACGACGGTTTTGGTAATGCAAGTAGTATGCATGTTCCCAAACGTCTAAGCAAAGGATAGCTTTTTTACCTTCTAATAGAGGGTTGTCTTGATTCGCAGAAGATGTTACTTCTAGTTTGCCATCTTTGTTTACGACAAGCCAAGCCCAGCCAGAACCAAAGCGTGTAGCTGCCGCAGCGGAAAAGCTTTCAACAAAGGCATCATAGCCACCAAGTTCAGCGTCGATAGCCTCTTTCAAAGGACCTTCTAATTTGGAAGTATCTGGTTTTGTCATGATGTAATTTCATTGTTTCTACGTCGATAACAGGCTCAAGATAATCATAAGCATACGGTAATGGTGCAAGTTCGAAAGGTTTCATAATAGTCCTCCTTAAATTTAGGGCATGGAACGATATGTATCAGCACGTATCGTTCTTGTGAAAGCGTTTCGATGCACCTACATCAGTTATTTATTATTGATATGAATTATCATTCTTTATTCATTGTACATTCTATATAGAAAATCGTCAATGTAAATGCCCATAGAAAAAGGCTATAGGATAACCTATAGCCTTTGGGTTCGTTTACCAATATAAAATTCTAATACTCAATGCTATATGTTTACTATGCATCAATAGTATATGTTAATCACTATACACCGATGTAATTTAATCTACTATAGTGATAACAAGATAATTATTCAACGATACATTGGCACATTTTCATCGTAGTTAATGCCGCTTGGTGAGACTCTTCTGTGACGCCTGCACAGCAGCTAGAGTCTACATAAACAGGGATTTCTGGCAAGCCTGCTTTCAGTATAATAGCATTAGAAACAACGCAAATATCTGTACAGAGGCCAACGAGCGTAATAGACTCAATAGGATTTACCGAGTTCATGCCTTCCAAACGGGATAATAATTCAAAGGATCCAAAGTTTGGCTTATCGATAAAGGATACAGGGCTCATGACAGGACGACCTTCTGCTGCTTCGATTAAGCTCGGCACAATATGCCAGCCCTCTGTATTCTTCACGCAATGTGTAACAGGCAAGAACTTGCCCTCTTGGCTTTCAAGATAATTAGTATCATGCGTATCGCGCGTAAAGATAATAGGCCCGTCAAAGTTCTCAATTTTTTGGCGCACATTATCTACGATTAACTGCGCCTGTGCTGAGCCAAGGGCACCATCTACAAAATCGTTTTGCATATCGATAACAACCAGAACCTTTTGCATAGTTCCTCCTGTATATAGTCTACAAAGAATACATTAATTATTCACTACACTACTAGTTATACTATTAATTCTAGATAACATCAATAGCAGTCATTTATTCTTTTTCCTCTGCTAACGCATGGCGCACTCGATGAGGTTCGTTATGTGCAAGTTTCCCCGCTGCAGCGGCCGCCACGGCACCTACGAGATCATCGAGGAATGTATTACAGTGACCACCCTCTTTACTATCTAGCTTTTTGATAATACCCGGCTTCACCTTATCTATATAGCCATAGTTCGTAAAGCCAATAGAACCATACAGATTAACGATGGAGAAGGCTAGAATTTCATCGATACCATAGAGGCTTTCATCATTAGCCACAATGCGTTGCAAAGGCTGAGACAATTTATTTTGTTCCGTTAACTTATCTAGCTCAATGCCCGTAATAATCGCATTGTGTACCTCTCGTTTTGAAAGCACGGATGCCACATGCTCACGACACTCTTCAATCTTTAAATTCGGCATATACGGTTTTTGAACGTATAAAACGAGCTCTGCAATATCCTCTACCGTAACGCCACGCTCCGCCAGTAGGTCGTAAGTGTATTTCTCTAAATCTTTTGTAGATTCCATAAGTGCTCCTTTATTTTTTCTTAGGCTCATCTGTAGGCTTTAAATCAGCCGCCAAAGGACTAACAGTTCCCATCGTAGAAGCCAATAAGGCTAGTAACACAACACGTTTAAACATAGTTTCCTCTCGCCTAAACACTCTCACACTACACGCATTATACGTTGATTATACCATTTATGATATGAAAAAATCCCTACCGAATATATCGGTAGGGATTCCTTATATTAGATTTTTTTAACCATTTCGGATTTCAACGCCATCGCACCGAAACCATCGATTTTGCAATCGATATCGTGGCCATCGCTGGCACCAGTGATGAGGCGAATATTTTTTACGCGCGTACCTTGTTTCAAGATGCCTGCACCTTTTACTTTGAGGTCTTTTACAACAACAACTGTATCGCCATCAGCTAGCTCGTTGCCGTTAGCATCGCGAATGATACCTGCTTCAGCTGCAGCTTGCGCGTCAGCCGCTGTCCATTCATTGCCACACATAGGGCAGATAAACATATGACCGTCTTCGTATGTGTACTCATCGCCGCACTTAGGGCAGTTAGGTAAATTTGCCATTTAGATCTCCTTTTCTCACTACATAATGAAAGTATTATACCATACCTTAGAAGCCGAGCTCTATATTGATATAATAACCATTGGCGCCATATTGATATAAGAGCTATATAAAGGCTATATAATATCTACAATAGAAGCCTAATCAATCTCATTTTTCTTTATTACAGTTTCATACAACTTCAATTTATCTTCTAGATTATTCTTATAACCTTCCAATCGTTTGATTTCGGCATCAATAAATCGATAGTGTTCTTGCAACAGTGTCATTCTTTCATGGACCGTATGAGCTCCGGCATACCGCAAATCCGCATATTTCTTGATATTCGCAAGCGGCATTCCCATATCTTTCAAGCGTTTAATAAACTGCACAAAGCCCACATCCTCCGCATGGTAATTGCGAATGCCGTTCTGTCGCTCGATGTGAAGGAACCCTTGATCCTCATAATATCGCAATGTAGAAATAGACAGCCCTACCAATTTTGAAAATTCACCGATTTTCATACTTTCACCACCTTGACCTCAAGTATACTCGAGCATATATCATACGTCTAGACGGAGGTAATAATTATGAAAGAAACACGTTTTAACATCGGTATGAACACATTGAAACAGATTGACGGGATGCACGGCGAGGAGGTGTATAACACAATTCAAGAAATTTCACCAGCCATAGCCGATTTATTGGTCGAGATATTCGGCGACATCTACACACGCCCCAATCTGGATTTCAAGGAACGAGAACTGATTACACTCGCGTCCCTTTTAACGCTGGGCGGTTGCGAGGCTCAGCTGAAAGTACATACCAACGCGGCACTCAATGTCGGTATCGCACCAGAGCAAATCGTAGAGATCTGCACACATTGCATCCC
>ERZ773024.677-NODE-677-length-12340-cov-2.984208_pt1 | contig 12340 bp, 11 predicted proteins | sample MGYA00511667_ERZ773024 | MGnify/ENA primary metagenome ERZ773024 (study PRJEB29015, sample SAMEA2738117) | human oral metagenome | biome: human oral; feature: human-associated habitat; material: saliva | place: China | collected 2258 ... | reverse complement strand
TCGCCAGCCTTCTTTGCCACGTACACCTTCACAACGTCTTTCTCACCCTCTTTGAACTCTTGTACCTCATCAAGGGGATTGTTGTCGAACTCGGGTACAACCTTTTCGATGGCAGCAATCTTGTTACTAAGCTCTGTTTTGGCAATAGGCTCATCAGTAACCGACTTCATAACTCCTAGGATAGCCCCCACAAGCAAGCAAATGAGGGTAAGCGATAGGAGCATATTGGGGAATGTAGATGCAAGCTTTTTCATTTCGTAGCCTCCTTCTTTATCTTTTCTCCAAAGTGTTTAGGTTTCGCATAGAGGTTAATGATGGGCGTAAAGGCATTCATAATAAGAATGGCAAACGACATCCCCTCCGGATAGGCTCCCCATGTACGGATAATCACAGTTAGCAACCCAATACAGCAACCATAGATGAGTTGACCACGATGCGTAATGGGAGAAGAAACATAGTCCGTAGCCATAAAGATGGCACCAAGCATAAGACCTCCGGTTGTTAGGTGCTGGATAGGATCGGGATAAACTTCGGGATTAATGAGCCAAAGAATACCACCAAAAACAATTACCGAGAGGAAGATCGAAATAGGAGTATGCCAAGTAATAATCTTGCGACAGAGCATATACACAAGGCCTATAAGCAATGCTATTGCAGAAATCTCTCCCATCGAACCCGGGTTTAACCCAAGGAAAAGATCGAGATGAGAGGGAAGTTGCTCAAGGGCACTCGTATCGCCGTGAATTGCCTGCTTCATAAGAGACAAAGGTGTAGCCATCGTCTCCCCATCCACCATCGCAGTGAGCTTATTGGCAACAGGCCAAGTAGTCATCTGTGCAGGGAAAGAAATAAGGAGGAATACACGACCTACCAAAGCAGGGTTGAAGACGTTATTCCCAAGCCCCCCGAATGCCATCTTGCCAATAGCAATGGCAACGAAAGCGCCAAATACTACAATCCACCAAGGGAGCTCCGCAGGAAGGTTAAACGCAAGGAGCACCGCCGTGAGGATAGCCGATCCATCCAAAATATAAGTCTCGCGGCGGAGCATAAAACGGGTAATAAACCACTCAGTTAGGCAGCACGTAACGACACATATAGCCGTTACCAAAAGAGCATGCCAACCGAATTGATACACCGAGAAGAGGAACGCCGGGATAAGTGCGATAAGCACCCCGTACATATTCTTGCTGATGCTATCCCCACTATGGATATGAGGGGAAGGCGTTATGATTAATTTATTTTCCATCACTCTTGAATCACTGTATGAGGTTCTTATTGTTTACGAGAACGCATGATACCCATTACCGTCTGCTTACCGATACGTATGTGATCTAATAGAGGACGATCTGCCGGACAAGTGAAGCTACACGAACCGCATTCGATACAGTCCGCTACATTCATCTTCTCACAGCTATCCCAGTTCTTAGCCACGGTATCACGCATAATAAAGGCAGGGTTAAGCCCCATAGGACATACTCCCACACACTTACCGCAGCGGATACAATCACGCATAGGACGACGAGTAGACTCCTTACGATTAAGGAGGAGCAAACCACTAGAGCCCTTAGCTACGGGTACTTCCGTATTAACGAGAGCGCGTCCCATCATAGGACCACCCCCAATTACCTTACCGGTATCCTCGGGCATTCCACCGGCATGATTGATAAGGTCAATCATAGGAGTACCAATGCGCACAAGGAGGTTAGAGGGCTTCTGAAGCATCTTACCCGTAACTGTTACAACGCGCTCAAGAAGAGGTTTATTCTTCTGTACAGCCTCGTAAACAGCATATACCGTACCTACATTTTGCACTACAGCACCCGTAGAGATAGGAAGAGCGCCACTTGCAACTTGGCGGCGAATAACAGCATCGATAAGTTGCTTTTCACCACCTTGCGGATAACGCTTCTTGAGAGGAACGATCTCAATACCCGAGAAAGAGGCTGCAGCCTTCTCCATTATGCTGATAGCTTCGGGCTTATTAACTTCGATACCTATCTTAGTTTCAGTTACCCCAATTGCCTTCATAATGATGGTACATCCCACCATAATCTCTTCGGCATGCTCACGCATCAGAGCGTCGTCGCTCGTAAGGTAGGGCTCGCACTCTACGGCATTGATGATAAGTACAGTAGCCTTTTGTCCTGGAGGAGGAGAGAGCTTTACATGGGTTGGGAAGGTAGCTCCCCCCATTCCTACAATGCCCATCTCGGCAATCTTATCTACAATTTCTTTAGCAGAAAGAGCACACTCACGCTTGAGATCAGGCGTGCGGTCTATAGACTCTTCCCACTCATCTTCTATTACATCTATAAAGATGGCCGGCTTCTTATACCCACTTGCATCATAGATAGCATCTATCTTTGCTACCTTACCCGATACAGAAGAATGGATATTAGCAGAAACAAAGCCTCCTGCTTTTGCTATAAGAGTACCCACCTTTACTAGGTCTCCCTTGGCAACTACTGCCTGTGCAGGAGCACCAATATGCTGCCCCAAAGGAATCACAGCCTGCTTAGGCAAGGGCAATGCCTCTATAGGGCGCCCGGCCGACAACTTACTTTCGGGAGGATGAATACCTCCGATACGAAAAGTCCTCTGCATAGTATCTATAAATGATCGATGTATTTCCTTCTAATAAATTACGTATGTCACGCATTAGCTCGTGGAGCTTCACTCTGAGGGGCAGTAGGCTGAGCTACAACCTTAGGAGCCTCACTAGTGGGGGCTTCTGCGGCTTGCTCGGTTTTGGGAGCAGCAGGCTTAGCAGCAACTTCTTCCTTTGGAGCTTCAGGTTTGCGAGGAGGGAAATTCTCCTCATGAATGGCGTGAGTAGGACATACAGCCACACACTTACGGCACAAACGGCACTTAGTGTGGTCTATATATGCTAGGTTGTTTTCTACGGTAATAGCACCAAATGGACACTCCTTAGCACACTTACCACAGCCAATACAAGCGTTCTTACAAGCCTTCATGGCTACGCCACCCTTGTCTTTATTGACACAAGAGACAAAGACACGACGATTCTTAGGCCCCTTCTTGCGCAGCTCAATAATGGTCTTAGGGCACGCCTTCACACATGCTCCGCACGAAGTACACTTATCTTGATCCACAACGGGCAACCCTGTAGTGGCATCCATATGCAAGGCATCGAACCCACAAGAGTCTGCACAATCGCCTAGACCAAGGCAACCAAAAGAACACCCTGTTTCACCAGCATAGAGTACAGAAGCAATTTTACAGCTTCGGGCACCCTGATACTCATTTACTTTAGGGCGGGCTTCGCAAGTACCATTACAACGAACTACAGCAACCAGGGGATCGGATGCTGCACTTGCCATACCCAAAATCTCAGCCACCTTGCTCATCACAGGGGCTCCTCCTACGGGACAAAAGAGACCATCGAGCGATTCTGCTCCTGCACATGCCGATGCGAAGCCGCCACACCCGGGATACCCGCAACCGCCGCAATTGGCTTGAGGTAGTACCTCTGCCACTGCACCAATACGAGGATCCTCTTGTACTTCGAACTTCTTCGACACAACATAGAGTAGCAATGCACTGATAATCGCAATTGCTCCCAGTACAATAACTGTAAGAGTTAGTATCATATCGTTTAGTTAGATTGGATTTTCTCTATATAGAAGACAAACTTTTTACTCAGCGACTTGCGGAAGAAAGAAAGGATAAGATAGTACACTCCCACTCCCCCCAAAGTGCAAAGAGCTGCATAAAGATCGCTGAGGTGCAAAACATGCACAGCAAGCAATGCAACAACGAGCAACAATACCAGAGGTACAACGAAGCTAATCACCACAGCCGTATTACCCATGGCATAACGGCCTTTGAGTAATACTGGCTCCCCAATTTTATACTCTCCCATCGGGCGATATATCGTAATAGGGCGCTCTTTATGGTCTGCAGCAGTGCAAGCTTTGGCGGCATGGCACCCACTGCACGCACTCGATTGCGTGATAGTAACTACCACTCTATCAGCATATACAGCACTAACTACAGCCCTATGCTCCAATACACTACTCTCCATACTAAATGGTTTATCGCAGATCTACACTTGTCTTTTGCTCCACAAAAGTAGGTATAAAAATCTACTTTCACCACATTTTGGGTAAGAGGAATTGATAAGTTTGGAATACACACTTGGCAAACGCGCATTACAAAATGTAGAAAAAGCATAGAAAGGGAATGAGTGAAATAATACACAAGAAGAGAAAATAAGACAAAAAGAAAGGGAGAGGGGCTGTTATAAATAACACTGATACACAAGAGAATAGGCTGTAGGATTCTCTCTAACAGAAAAGGAAAGAAGAGAATAGAATCTTAGAATATAGTTCATAAAATGCAGAACAATCCCCTCCTCTCTCCTAGGTAGCAACTAACAACTAGACACTTGTAGGTATCTTATAGCACTAGATATCGGTAATCCCCAAGAAAGGAGGAGGCCCTACTCCATTTAACCAATTTGTTGCATCACTTCGAATAGCCGAGTTCTACTACCTGCACCCCTTCTAGTGTCATAGACCTTGTAGTAAGCTACCTCAACTACAGGTGAGGGCAAGAGCTTTTTGGAACCACGCTCTAACAATAGCTTTCCTGCAGATTTTCCTATCGGAAACATTTTACTTTTCGTTTTCTCTCCCATAAGTAGCCGCTGCAGTCAAGAGCATATAAAGCGAAAAAGGGACTTGGTCAAAGGCCAAGTCCCTTTTTCATTCAATTCTCAAACAAAGAATATAAGAGGAGAGTACAACCTCTTCCCTACAAGCTATTGCTTGATAATTTGCTTTTTATCAGAGCCAACCTGGAGGATATAGCATCCAGGAGCGAGAGCAACTAGCTCTATAGAGGTAGCACCTACAGCGGAAGTAGTGCTTTGGTATAGGAGTTGACCATCGAGTGCATGTAGAGATACGGAAGCACCTGGAGCAGCTCCCGTTATGTAGAGCCAATCTGTAGCTGGATTCGGGTAGATAGCTAAGTTAGACTCTGCAACCTTGTCTACAGCGACGTCACTTCCCTCGAAGGGAGCTCCTTCTTCTCCGAACTTCCCACCACAAAAGTCCTTGACAAGCCAATGCTTGGCTATTGCCTTATCTACAGTACTCTTATTTAGGACATTCTTGTCACTTGGGTTGCACTGGGTATCTACGGCCATAAAGACTCCTGCCTCTGCAGCACCAGGAATGGTGGGGAGCGCCTCAACGAATTGCTGGAAGGCCTCGTCTCCGATATTGTTGCGCATACAGTTTACATAGGTAATCTTGGGACAATTGCTGAGCCCTATACCTTGTAGCTTGTTACCCCAGAGGGATATAGTCTCAAGGTTATCACAGTTTGAGACGTTCACCTCGGTAAGGGCGTTTTCACTCAGTAGGAGTCGCTTGATATTCTTGTGATTAGAGATGGTAAAACTGGAGAGTTCATTCTTGTAAGCGTGCAGATCCTCTAGAACTGGGCATTGAGAAACGTCAATTTTTTGGATCTTCTGCCCACTGCATACTAGGACTTTGACGTCACCTTGTATCGTGAGCTTGGTATCGGTCAGCGTATACTCTTTGTAGTAAGCTTCAAAAGGTTCGGCAACACCTGTTATAGCTACATTATCTGATCCGCTGATCTCTAAAGCAATCTTGTTTCCTATGGCTAGTCCGGTCTCTAGAGTAATGAGAGCGTCAGAGATAACAATGTCAGTTATTTGAACGGCATTGCCAGCTGCCCAGTCATACACATCCCAGTTTTTGCCACGAGCAGAGGTAATAATCTCATTGGTGAGCTTATTGCGCTCGCGAATCTTATTATTCTTTGTGTCAATGACAACCAATATACCGTGGCTATCTTCTTCACAACTTCTCAGCCCATCAACGAAAGTATTTAATGCCTCCGTGGATAGGTTGTTGAGGTATACATCACATCTGCTGAGCTTGGGACTATTTTTGATGCTGAGTTGAGTCAGTTCGTTGTTAGAGCTATTGAATTCTGTCAACTCGGCATGGTTGTCTAGGCTTAGCTGAGCTATCTTGTTGTTGAGACAGATGAGCTTCTCGAGTTTGGTATTATTGGAGAGATCAAGCTCCGTGAGTGCATTAGAGCTACAGTCTAGTCTGGCAAGAGAGGTAGCTTGAGAGACGTCGAGTTTTGTAAGCCCAAGTATGGAGCAGGTAAGGTCAGTGACCTCGCCACGTATGGTTACCTCTTGTTTTGTAAAGGTGTAGCTATTTCGATTGGGGTCATAAGCCTCCTCTACACCATCAATAGAGATCTCTCCAACCCCCTTGATGGTTATAAATTTAGATTGTCCTACAAAGTCACTTCCAATAGTCATAGATACCTGTTGGGTGACTACCTGAGGGTCTTCTATGCCCTCATAATCCCCAATTTCGCCTTCCTCAGAAATGCCATTGCAAAGGTAGCCTCGTTGCTCCTTGGCTTGGACTATGTCGGAATGCCATGCCCAATTCTTTTCGTCCTTGTTCCTCTGATTGACCAATAATATGCTCGCCCACTCCGAGGAAGCACTGAGGTCGGGTAGTGAGCGAAGAGTCGCTCTCATTGCCTCTCCATAAATTTGGTTGTTTTCGCACCTTATCTCCTTTAGACCGCTTGCTTCTGAGGGGAACAGTAACGAACCTAGACAGTTAGTCGAGACGGAGAGGAACGTGAGAGCATTACACCCCTCAATATTTATTGTCTCAAGAGAGTTCCTATCAGCGTAGATGAGCGAAAGCTTGGGACAGTTGGCTAGATTGACGTGCGAAAGGAGATTCTTCGTGACAACAAAGGTCTCTAGCTTGGGAGCCCCAGAGAGATCAATGGTGCCAACCATTTGATTGAAGTTGCCCCATACCGCTTTCAGGGTACTGTGCTGAGGGGAGAAGATAGCAGACGTGATGCCACAATTAGTAAAGCGTAGTTCCTCTACATCACCCACGATAGAGAAGGTACTGGAACCGACAGTGTAGTTGCCACTGGCATCTTCCTCCAACCCCTCATAGGATAGAGAGGCGCCCGGTACAGACTTGATCTGCAGTTTAATCTGCTCTCCAGCGGTTTTCTTGGTAGTCAAAGTAATCTTGTTCTGACCATACAAAGTACATTCCACCCCAAAGAAAAGGAGGATAAAGGTCAGAAGTAAAGAAGTAGTTCTTTGCATCATAATTCTTAGTCTATTGAGTTTGTTAGTAAAGTAGTCTTAGGATATTTGGATCTTATAGGAGTAGCAACCTTTGGGTCCTTTGGTAGAGAGGATGTATAGACCTTTAGGGAGAGGAGCTGAAGTTAGTTGGTGCGATCCGTTACTCAGCACACTCCGGCCTTGTAGCTCTCCTGTAATATGGTATAAATACCACTCAACATCGGAAGAGGTGTCTAGGTCCAGGTAGAGTATACCATTGATGATCGTGAGTTGACTCTGGTTAGAAGGTAGAGAGGAGGAGCTTTGATGGATCGTTGTCTCGACAGAGATATCATCAATCAGTAGTCCTGTGGCTCCGTAGGTCTCGTGCGCTAGTATGAGCTGGATGTTTTGTCCCCGAAAAGAAGATAAGTCGCACTCGACCTTTTTCCAATTGCAAGATACAGGAGTTGTTTGTAGTTTAACCATCCCTGTCCAAGAGAGCGGATTAACCGGAGCCGGCACGTAGTATATAGAGAGGGTGTCCTGTCGATGGAATTGTTTACTAAAGGAGCGAGCATACAGGGTAAGAAGCGTCTCCATCTCCTCGCCCTCTGGTACGCTTATAGGAGGAGGGAGGAGCCAGTTCTTGCTTGAGACTCTATAGCCGACTAGGTTTGTATAGCTCTTAAACTCTGTCGGATAGAAAGACCAAGAGACCATACAATCTTCGCCAGAGTGTGCCATGGTCTTTGCAGAGAGTTGATCTTCAGGTACCTGGAGACGCGAGAGTTCCTGAGAGAGGAAAGTCCATCCGATACGGTCTCCGTCTACATCTGCACGGCTCCAATCTATCAAACCCTCTTTTTCAAAGGATTCGCTGATGGGTAAGGGGGTCTTCTCCTCGCCCAATCGCACCTTAATTTGCTTGGATAAAGGGGTGCTGGCTCCATGCTGATTGACAGCAGTCAGTGCAAGTTCTATCTCCCCTTCTGTTGGCCAATTCAAGATTAAGCGAGGCTCTGAAGTAGTCGCATAGTCCTGACCATTGACTTTCCAAATGTACTTAGTGATTGGAGTGACAGAGCCAACATAGGCTTGTATCTCACAGGGCGTTTTATTTGTCATGCCCCAGCTGGGAGCATAGAGATCCCGCACAACGGGAGCATCTTGTGCAGAAAGACACTCCTTGCTCTTGTTGTAAACACCCTCTTCACTAATTTGTAATATCTCTTGTACCTCAGTATAAGTACCATGAGCAGAGAGGAGCACGATGCAGGGAACGTAGGAAAGGGGAATTCCTAAGGCATCTGCCATATGGGCATCCGAAACAATCGGATAGGGGACGGTGCCGCCATTTGTCCAGTCTCCAAGAGTATCCCCTTCTTTTCCTTCAATGGTAGCTTTACTAGCCCCAGTAGCCTCAACCCAAATAAAGAAAACCTCATCACTCCCTGGAGGACCGTACTTTTTCCAAAGGCGTTCTGCAGTACCTCGTTGATGTATAGCCCAGCAAGGTCTACAAAATGTACCAGAAAAGTCTAAGACGACTTTCTTACCAGCCCTCATAAGAGAATCAATGTTAAGACGTTGCCCGTCAATAGTCTGAGCAGTGTAGTCAAAGCCCTTGAGAGGCTTCCACTCTGAGTCTGAATCTTGAGCCAGAGCTACTCCACAGACGGATAGTGAAAGGAGGAGAGAGTGTGCGAAGAGTTTCAACAGCGTTCTTACTTTCATCTGATCAATAATTGTTTAGTGTTATTTATGGAGTCTTATATCCTGCAGCAATTTTATTGCAAGCAGCAACAGAACTGAAAAGATAGGGTAAGAATGTTTGTCTCTCTCCTCTTCTTGTCGTTCACCGGCTAAGGTAGACATATATTTTGATTCAAGTGTCAATTTCTAATAGTTTAACCAAATCAAGCGACACAATGTCTCACATTCGCCATTAATACCAACCCATTTTCCAGGAAATAAATGTAAGGATCCTACTTATCGTTTTTCTTAATGAATAGAATTGAAAGTACAGCTGCGGAGAAAGAAGGCTCGGTGTGCTGACGGAGGAGTGCGACACTAGGGGCCCCACATCAAATCTTTGGAAGCTTTTTGAGATTGTCTATATTCAGAGCAGCTTTGAATAATCTCTTCCGTAAGGATAAAATGGTTGTATGTTTTCATATTCAACGCAAACATAAACTTCTTGAGTTCGGCCGCCATCGGGCTCGCCCCACATAACATAGAGATCTTTTATCTAAGCGTTGCACTTACAACTGGAAAATACAACGGATCGGAATTTATGGCTTTTAGATCCATTGAGAGGGCGCTCCGTATTCCTGTCTTCTTTGCCAAACCCTATTGTTCCACAGACAAACCCCATGTTGAATTGCTCAACAAACTCATTCGACAATACATACCCAAAGGAACTTCGTTCAAAGACATTGATGACAAACAAATACGAAATATCAGGATGCTGCTAAACAACAGACCTAGGAAAAGTTTGGACTTTAAATCTCCGAATGAAGTCTTAGCACTACTTTTGTCATACCATTGCACTTGATACTGGAATCTGCAGTTCCCTCTTTTCAAATTCATAGAATGGTCCTGATGTAGCAAACGTGATGAGATTCTCTTTGCCTACTACTCGCCATCTTGGCCGAAGTCCAGTTTAATTTTGAGCGCGAATACACAGGTGAGAACATGTATCAATACATACTCTCACCTTGCTATATTATAGAGTCTACTGGTTATCCACGAATTCAATTTTTTTGTTCGATTCGTCGATTTTTTCTTGTAACTTAGCGATCTTCTTTTCCATCTTGGTTAAAGTCTTTTGGCTCTTCTCTAACTTCTTATTGATGGACTTGACTTTCTTCAATTTCTTGATCGTACTATCCGCATCCTTTACTGTGTTTGACGCATTTGCCGTATTAAATTCAGCGGTGGCAATATCAGCTTCTGCGTTGATATCAGAGACTTTCTTTTTAAGTTCAATATTGTTGCTTTTCTCCTTTTCGTACTCCAACTGTAGTTTGTTCAATTCTGTTGTAAGCTTGAGAACCTTCTGTTGTTCCTTCAGCTTGTCTATTTTAGTATTGTTCTGAGCAAAGCCTGCAACTGCAGAAAGAACCATTATGCCTATTAAAAATAATCTTTTCATATATAACCATCTTACTTACTTTGGTAATACAAAGATATGAAATAGAATACTTATTGGTAATGATTGCTCTGCGAATTAGGTTTGTTTGTACTTATTTTCTTGATGTGAGGAAATGGGAGCTCTTATTGTATCATTGGTCAGAATTGTCTTGTACAGAGTCGTTTATAGATATGATTTCGAAAATACGTTTCTTCAAATCTCTCTCAAGAGGCTTGTACTAGTTGCCATTCTAATAGTTTCTGCAATGAAAGAATAGGACTTACCTTGCTTTAGAAGTCGATCAATTGTGTATCTTTGCTCTCGGCTCAAATGGTTGTAGGTTTTCATAATAACGCAAATATAAACTTTTTGAGTTCAACCACCCTGGGGCTAGCCCCAGGGTGGTTTTTGTTTATCTAAGCGTTGCACTTACAACTGGAAAATACAACATCGTGGACTTCGGCGACATCGACTCGCTCCACCCTTCGTTCCAGAGCAAACTCGTGGAAAAAGGCAAGGAGGAGTTCAACGCCGCCCTGCACATCACCAAACCGGTGGTAAAACTCATGCCTTCGCGCCGCTACTTCACCCTCACGGGCATAACCTACGAGCGCGTGGAGGCTCCGGCGAAAAAACCGCAGGAGTGCCACTCCTGGCGAGATTCCACTTACCAAGAAAAGCATAGCTTTCTGCTATTCCACCGCTTCCGTTTTCGGCACCGCTAATAATGAAGGTGGCGGATTAAAGATATTCGTAGTGGGTGCTGCCAACGGGCTTGTCTCGCTGATGCGCTCGGAATCGGCAGAGCTTTATCATTGCGTGGCACTCAACAGAGAGTTAGAAGCACGGGGCGACAGCAAACCGTTTGCCTTGGCATCACCTTTTCCTGCGGCAGTCATGGGACTTACGGGAGTGGAGCATCCGAGTTTTCAGTTCTATTATTTCGACGGGATACCCGTTCGCCGCTATGTAAATGACAAATTGTTGAAGCCTAAGAAATTGTCACCCAAACATGCCGTTCCGCTTTCAACCACACAGGAAGAGTCGTGGTGGCGATTACCCGATGGATTGGACGAGAAAGAACAGCGATATGTTCCAGGCTTCCCATTCGGCACGGACGACATGGCGCCGTGGCAATGGGATGAACAGCGGAAGCGCCCTGTGCTGTATTGGAAAACGACAGAGAAAAAGAGCGAATAACCCGCTCCTGGCAACGAAAGCATAAACAGAAAAAGGATATGAAGAGGAAAGACAATATCCTACTGGCGACATTCGCAAAACGGATGCTTGAAAAGCAGACTTTCAGTATGGACGAATACCGCAAGGCGGGACAAGCTGGAGTACGAGGCGATGGTAAAGAACCCCGAAACAGCCTATCTGGTCAGCAACGAGGAGTTCGGCAAGAAACTGGATGAACTCGGTATCTCCCCCTCGGATCTGGCGATGATGGCAGGAATGTACGTGGAACGCAGTATGTACAACCTCAAGAAATGGTTCTGCAATATGGTGCGAGAACTCTTGGAGCTGCTTTCGCCGCTGCCGCCCTGCTCATTGACACGCTTCGGACATTCTTCCTGATCGTACTCTCCATCTTGGGACCGATAGTCTTTGCCATCTCCGTGTGGGATGGTTTCCAAAGCACCCTCACGCAATGGTTCACGAGGTATGTATCCATCTATCTGTGGCTACCTGTGGCGGACTTGTTCAATTCGATGCTGACAAAGATTCAGGAGCTGATGTTCAAACACGACATCACGCAGTTGCAGAATGATCCCACCTATACGATAGATGCTTCGAACGGGGTGTACCTCGTCTTATGATTATCGGCATCATCGGCTACTTCACAATTCCGACGGTTGCGGGATGGGTGATACAAGCCGGGGGGCAAGTAACTTCGGCAAGAACGTGAACTATGCGGCAGGAAAGAGCGCAGGTATTGCAGGTGCTGTGGGTGGAGCTGCAGGTGGAATCTGCAACCAGAAATTGCAGTAGATCTCGTTTGTTTTAAGGCTGGGTTTGTCCTACAATATTCTATAAGAGGCGTTTCTCTTCATTCGAATGTATTTTCC
>ERZ773024.676-NODE-676-length-12345-cov-3.361107_pt1 | contig 12345 bp, 8 predicted proteins | sample MGYA00511667_ERZ773024 | MGnify/ENA primary metagenome ERZ773024 (study PRJEB29015, sample SAMEA2738117) | human oral metagenome | biome: human oral; feature: human-associated habitat; material: saliva | place: China | collected 2258 ... | reverse complement strand
TAGATCCAAAAGTACTATCTGAAACTGTGAAAGAAAAGCCTTTCCCATCAGTCCCTTTTGTTAATTTAAAACTACCTTCTTTAAATGAATTCTTGTTGGTAAAAACTTGGTCTTCAAAACCACCATTCATTTTTGGTACTCGAAGAGTTGTTGGTTTTCCTTTCCCCAGTTCGTTCATAGCTGTATACATAAAAAGACTGTTTAGTTTTTCATACCACTCTACTTTATTATTCAATGCCAAGACTGCTGCACGAACTTCGGCGCTATTTTTTCGATTGAAATACTCAGTATAAGCCTCTTTAGGAGATCCTGGTGGAGGAAACTCTGGCATCAGAGTATCCACCTGTACTTTATAACTGTTTCCTGTCGCTTCAGCTGCCGCAGACAACCTCAATGCATAGTCTTTTACGCTTTCTTTATCTCGTTGAGTTAAGGCTGCCATAAAAATTGATAGGTTAGGGACACTCCCATCTTCTTCAGCATGATGAACTTCATACATCAAACGCTCAACAATTATCTGCCCTACTCCTAGGCTAGAATCCTTTGTATTCACATTTGCTAAATCTGTAAAGAATGCTCTCTTATCAGTATAATCAGCCTCACTCAAAATCACTGTCATAATCTTTGCATCTGATTTGCTTTGTATCGCATCAAGATAATAAATCTTATCTGGAGTAAGAGTTTTGTTTTTAATAGAATCCATTACAACATTAGGAGTAACTGCAAGCTTTGCTTGAGCGACCTCAATATTATTTTTCAAATCCATTAGCCCAGAAAGTACGTCAAATAAGGTTGTGTTAAATGTATCATGAGCACTTTGAATTGTATTATGAGTTGCTTGACGACTATCTTTTGCACTTGTCAAACTTCCTTCCGCTGCTGTTTTTGTTGCTTCTAAGCTCTCATTTTCTATCCCAAGAGCTGTAGTTGCAGTATCCAGTAAAGATTGAAGATTTTTTATGGTATCTTTCACGGCATATAATTGACTATCTTCTCCTTCGCCAGTTAATTTAGTCCCTACCTCTTGCGTACCAGTTTCACTAGTCCAGGCCTCCTTATCAAACCCAGCATCACTAATGCTATTTTCAAAGTGTGAAATACTCCCTGAGAAATGCCTTATATACTGAGGAAATGTGTGAAATACTTGATTTTGTAAAGAATTTAAACGCTCAAAAAAGGCTGTCAGCGCAAGTGCTTCATCAGTATTATTCCCTGTCTTAGTATTAAATTGTCGTTCTGTTTCCTCAGATGCTGACTCAACATTTTTAGAAAACTCCTGAATTGCTTTTGCATACCGTTCTATTGCTGGTAAATCATATACTTTAATAACTTCACTCATATTTTCACTCCTTCGTAGCTAACAAGTCAATGCCTAAAAGGAACTTTCTTATTGCCAAATCACTCTTTTCTTCTTCTAATTCTTGAATTTTCTTAGAGACTTTTTCGGAAACATTATCAATTTTTGTATTAAAGTCTCGTTTAAGATTCTTCAAAAGTTCTTGCTCTGAAGTAGTTTGCTCTGAATATTTCTTTCCAGCTAGATTATAACCGCTTTTGATATTTTCATCACTTACCAATACATAACTAATCGTTGTCGGAAATGATGTTAAAGATTTTTTTATTTCAACAAATTTATCAATCTCTGTCGTTAAAGATGATATAGATTGATTTATTTCATTAATTTCTGCTTGTATCTCTGCTCTTCCCATTTCTTCCCTTTCTATACCATTAATACTTTCATTCTACTTGCTAACCCATCGGAAACATAGTAGTGTTCTTGTTCTTCCAACTGTGGCTCACGAACAGGTCTGTTGGTCACTGTCAGAACTGATTGATCACTTAATCGAAGTGCTAAAATAGCCTGCTTATAAGAACGAGCAGTTTTTGAGACCACATCAATATGCTTGGTGATTAGTGGTGAACTCATTACAATTGAACCATATCCAGCTCGAATTCCTTTATCTAGGACATAAGCCAAAGCCTCAAGCGCTTCTGAGTTTAATTCTCCCACCAATTCGGTTAAATTGTAAATGACTACTGTTGCGACGTGTTCTCGCTGTTTGCCTTCTAGTCGTTCCTGAATCTTGAACTCCATCATATCTAAGCCTTCTAGATATTCTTCTGGACTTGCAAGAACCGTTACACCTTCCATTTCAGGCAAATTATGATACTTCGGCGCCAAGACGATAACTTTTTGTTTTCCTTTAGCAATTTGTTCCACCAACGTAGCCATCTGTTCTTCCTTATCTGTTAGGTAGAGGAGATTACCCTTGGCTAGGTTCCAAGTAATTGGCTCAACTGTCTCCATATCTAGTCCTAGAGGTAGGAGACCTTGCTCATAAGCAGCTTGCACACTTGCGCGACTATAGAAGTCTGCCTCTGTCAACTCCTCTGGCACCATCGGAATGGCACTTGGGCGTTGGCCTGTCCAGACTTCTTGGAGCGAAGCGACTGCTTGGCGAAGGTTGTTGAGGACTTGGGTGTCATTGGCTCCAGAAACTGGAAGTGCCAACTGAATGACATCGACTTCCTCACGCTTCATAAGCGCACGTCCCTTGATGTCCTCCATGGTCATAGCGAGTGGTGTAGCGCCTACAATTGCTCTCACTTCGCCTGATTCATTCTGTGGTAGACTCAACTGGTGCTTGAAGTTGGAGTAGAGTTGAGCTCGCAGGTTGGTCTGGCGACCCGCTGTCATCAAGAGGTGAACACCGATGCTGAGACCTTCACGAGAAATTCTCACTAGGAGTTTGAAGAGTTCTGCCTCATAGGCCTCTTCTTTGATAGCTTCATAACTATCTAAAAGAATGACAATAGTTGGTTCTTTCTGACCACTGGCCTGACGGTACAGTTCCAATGTCCCAACACCATAGTCAGAGAGAAGTTTCTTCCGACGATTGAGTTCCTTCTCCATGATTCGTACAAATTTAGAGATTTTCTCCGTTTGGTCCAAAAGCATGGTATCAGCCACCTGCGGAAGTTTAGACAGTGGAGCCAAACCATTGGTCCCAAAGTCCATCAAGTACATAGTCAGGTCCTTAGGACTGAACTTACGAGCCAAGTCCATACCTGCAGACTGAAGGAAGGTTGTCTTCCCGGTACCCGGACTTCCATAGAGAAGGACATGTCCGTCCTTGGCGAGATTGATAGAGACAGCTTCCTGTTTCTGTGCCTGTGGAATATCTGCCATTCCAAGGAGAACGGAGAGTGGTTTCTCTTGTTCCCAGGCTACTGTTGGTTGCACTTCTTCTAACTCCTCAAGCGTAATGCGCTCTTTGAGCGGAGGCAACCATGGCTGCGGTACTGGAGGAATCTCTTGTTCTTCACATAGGAGTTGAATATTGTGCACAATCGCATCTAACTCTGTCGGAACTTCCTTGATTTCATCCGCATCCTCTAAGCCCGATAAGTCTTCGTTTAAGATTTCATATTGTCCCAATTCATTGATCAGGTAGATTGTATGGTCTTCAATCCCCATATCATCTTTTTCTGGCTGGTAATCTGCCCCTGACCATGCTGACTGGAAGAGTTCATAGACTTCGTTATTCCCGACCTGCAGATAGGCGCGTCCAGTCTGTGTAATCTCCGCCGCATCAGGCGTATGAAGCATTTCATTTGAGTCAGAACGGTCCGCCACTTTGAGGGCAATCTTAAAACGTGAGTTGGACCAGATCTGATCATCTACTACTCCTGATGGCTTTTGAGTTGCTAAGATCAAGTGGACCCCTAGAGAACGTCCGACCCGAGCGATAGATACCAACTCCTTGATAAAGTCCGGCTGGTTGGCCTTGAGCTCCGCAAATTCATCCGAGATGAGGAAGAGATGAGGGAGAGGTTCTTTCGCTTCTCCATTTTTAAATTTCTTCTGATATTGATTGATATGATTAACTTCAAATTCTCTAAAGAGTCGCTCACGACGATGGATCTCTGCATTGATTGAAGCTAATGCTCGCATGGATTGGGCACCATCCAAATTAGTGATGGTCCCCAAAAGATGGGGTAGGTTTTTAAAGAGATTGGCCATCCCACCACCCTTATAGTCAATCAGTAAGAAAGCTACATCATGAGGGTGGAAGTTGACAGCTAGAGACAGGATATAAGATTGGATGGTCTCTGACTTCCCTGAACCAGTCGTCCCTGCAATCAAACCATGAGGCCCATGAGCTTTTTCATGAAGATTGAGTTGAACCAGGTCGCCTTGACCTCGTAAACCAATCGGAACAGCCAAACTCTTGTAAGGCGCGTTCTTTTCCCAGCGACTAGATACCTGCAAGTCCTCAAATGTTTCTGCCCCATACATCTCCATGAAAGTCACTGAATCCGGAATCGAACTCTTGAGATTTTGAAGGTGATTGAGAGGTGCCAAGGTTCGAGCAATGCGCTCCTTGTCATAATCGACTGGAAAATGATCCAAGCGGAAGTCCGTTTCTTTCAAAACGCCTTCTTCCATGACAAGTTGTCCTGTATTGCGGTCCTTGATATTGATCACTGTCTGGATATTTTCAGACAAGGAACTCATCACATCCTCTACAAAAACGAGAGAACAACCCAAATCTGTTGGATCTTCTGTAAAGAATTCCATAATGACATGGTCCAATATTAGCTTTTCATCTGTCACTAAAACTACGTAATGAGGGTGGAAAAGTGTACTTTCTTTATGTGATGTTTCTTCCTTTTGACTACGACGTAGTTTCAAGATTTGGTTCAAGCTATTGAGAACCTGATCCCGTGTTCGTTGATTGTATACAAATCCTCGCACATTGAGCTCTTGAAGCTTGGCATGTGGAAGCCAACGCATCCAAGACCATTGTTCTTTTTCCTCTTCAGGCAAGATGGTAATAAATTGTACATCATGATAAGAATGGAAAGTAGCTATCTGCATGACCAACAACTGAAGTTGTTCTAAAACTAGATTTCTTGGACCAATATACCCCACCGGCCCATGGCTTAGATTGGCTGGAATCGGCATATCCGGGATTTTTTTATGTCGACTATAGAGGGCGTATCCCTCTTCCTCTAAAGCATCTTTCTTCCCACTTCGTTCTCGTTGCCCGTAATTTAACTCATAGCTAGTTGGGAGTTTTCCTAGGCCCAAACGATAATAAAGGAAGTCAAAGTGCAAAGGGGTCTTTTCATAGATCCTGTGATTATAACTCTCAACGAGGTCAGTCAACTCCAAAACAGTTGGAAAATGGTAGTTCATCCCTTCTTTTTGCTCTCGCTCCAGACGAGTTAATTCCATGGCCTTGTCCTTTAGATAAAGGTGATAGAGATTAATTCTCTCTTTTTTATCAGCCTTGTACTTTTTCCGATTTTTGAAAAAGCCTCGAATAGAGAAAATCATTGTGGTGATTGACATCCCTACTGTCGCCAGAATATAAATTCCTCGAGGTTGAATCAACGTAATCAGGATTGTTACCCCAATCATCATAAGAGGTGGAATGATCAATTTCAATAGTTCATCACTAGGTTTAACTGGTTCCTGACCTGGAGGGTTTATCAAGATTTTATCTTCACTACCACGATAGATGATTCTTGGAGAACGATGATAATCCGGATACTCTTCATAAAAGGCATAACGAGATGGCTCTCTCAAGGTCAATTGTTTCCCAACTTGAGCCGGTCCTTGAATCCAAATCTCATCTGGATAGAGTTTAATTGTCACCGCTCCTAAGCTCAACTCATCCCCAAAACTAATTAGTTGTTGGTCGTTTTGCTCCAAATGATTATTTCTATAGAACTCCCCTCGCATTCGAGTCAAAATCCATTGATTTTGAGTTTTCTGCAATAATAGCTCAATCTCTGCATCTAGAGTGATAAGAGCACCCTTATGAGAACCTATCTGAATTTCTGACAGATCCAAAAGATCATAAATCTTTGTTTCTCCTTCTCGGAGATAGAAGACGACTTCCCCCAAGCTTAGAGCGTTTTTCAGCAGACCTACTTCGTCACCATACTGATAAAACACCTCTTCACCATCAACTTTAAGTTGAATTGGCATTTCCTGTTGTGAAAGGTACACTTGAGCCTTTTCAGTTGCACCAATCAAGACAGTTTTATCCGCACCTAATTCTACTTCATAACGTAGACCTTGGCTGTAGAAAATGATTTGTTTTTTCATAATTTCTCTCTTGGTCTCCTTTAATTGTTAGAGGAAGTGCTAGGACTAGATTTCTTTTCTGAAGAAGGTTTACTTTCAGAAGTCTTATCTTGTTGATTTGTAGTAGTAGTGGACTTGTTAGCACTAGATTCATTTGTCAATAATTGACTTCGACTATCCCAGTACTTCTTGTACTCACTCTCCAATGTATTCAACTTACTTTCTCGGTCTTTTCCTGACAACTTATCATCTTCTCGAACTTGCTTGATTTCTTGAGTCAACGCATAGAGAATCAAGTCACTATCATTAATCCGTTTAGCAATATCGAGAGCTTCTTCAAAACGGTTGCGCCCAATTTGGATCCAGTAAGTCAAATAAAGTTCATCTGACTTAAGAGTCACATTATTCAAAATGACTTTCTTTTGGTCATCAGAAAATTCCAATCCCTGAATATAAGAGTATGCCAGTTCATACTTTTGAGTATTTGGTAAATTAGCCGGAGTAACACCCTCCAGTTCCGTAATAACCCCACTATAATCCACTTTTATAAAGGCAGTATCAGCCTGTAGCATTTTTTCTTTGAATGGATTTTGCACAAAAATCATATAAATAAGTGGAATGGCCAACAAAACGACGCTAGCTGACAACCAGATTGTAGCCAACTTAAAAATACGATGTTTTCTACTTGGAACCAATACCAAATCAGCCTGTTCTTTCGTGTATTTCTCTACATAATATTTTTCCAAAATTGAAACTGCAGATGCAATATCATTAGCTTGGCACAAATCATTTAGGAAATCTGGTAAAGTTTCTAGTTCCAGAGAACCATTGTAGAGATCCATAAAATCCAAATCTGTAAATAAAGTTACTGTAAAACACTTGGCTTGACGTAGAAAATCTTCTGGAGATATAGCCTGAGGAACCATCAAATCTGGAATTCCACGATAAGCAATTTTAGCTTGTGCATCTTTCGTAATAAACAGATTCAATGGATGCAAAAGAAAGGTTACCGGTAACTCTAAAGCTCCCTCTAGACTAAAAACGTTTAGAGCTAAACGAATTCTCTCTGAGATTGTACGATTCTTCACTTCATCATAACTTAATCCATAAGGCTCTACTTGGTAAGAAAAAGTCACACTGTCCTCATCAGATACCATGGATTGCTCCAAAAACAATGGATGGTGTAAATCCAACAACAAAAGCTCTCGTAGATCTTGACTAGCTACATCTGAACGTTTGAGTTTTAATTCCCAGGTAGTTTCATTTTTTTCATAAATAAATGGTTGTCCACCAAATACAAATTTTTCTTCAGTCACTATATTTCCTCAATTTCTACTAAATCTCCTGTCGTCATTGGATAATCAGACAGATGTTTTCCTTCATCAATCAACAAACCTTTATTGACTATTCTTAATTGGTATTTTTTTCGCTTTATTCCTGGATTAAAAATCGTATCGATTTCTCGGATTAGACGACGTACTTCAATCTTTCGGGGAATTCGAACATCCACATCCCTATCTTTCAAGCGCAGGGTAATATTGATATGTTGCTCCATTACTTTTTGTATCTCCTGTCTGATTTATCCTTTTTCTATGTTTCTTGGACGAACTATTAAAACATCAATCCAAATTATCTGCCATCACTCGGTAACTCATCAAACCAGTGACACCCATCAGCAATAGAACGACTCCTACATAGAACATCTCTGGCATAAAATTATTCAATTCTCCTCCAGTACCCTTATCTAAATTTGTTTGAAATTTAGATAATTTGCTGGAATTTGGTTGAAATAGTTGTTCTTGCAAATTATTTTTTACTGGTCCCTGTATAGCAGAAAACAGTTGTCCCCTTTCTGTGATCAACTGTTCTTCTTGATAATGTTGCATTTCCTGCAACTTCTTTTGAGTCGCTTCATTAAAAAGGTCTTTGACTTGTTCGGACTGAATACCAAACTTCAATCCCTCTTTCTTCTCAAGTCGAGAATCATCAAGCTGCAGACTATTATCCTTAATATCATCTGCAGTAGCTGTTGAAACTACTGCAGACGCTAGCAAGGTAAGAAGCAAAAGAAATATTTTTTTCATTTTCTTAATTTCTATACTTTCTCAGTTTGATTTACTTGAAACCACAAACTTCCAGCTTTGATAAAAATGTTCATAGCAATTAGAATTGCTATCACAAAAATCGTTGCGACAAAAACTATAATAGTGGCTGGGTGTCCATCAAAATATCCTGAGAGCAAGCCTTCTAATATTGATAAAACATTAAGGTTTTTAATAAATGCTGGGAAGCCTGTTAGACTAGCTGTTGTACCGATAGCATTTGATAAGTACACAAAGCTAATCATCATAAAGAAGGCAAGCCCCATACCAATTACACGAAAATGTTTAAGTAAGAAATATTGTCCTTGAATCAGCACAAATCCCGCTAAAACAATTAATAAAACCCATGATGGTTGATACTCACGACCAACTTGTAGTTGAATATTTGAAACGATACCAACGACTAGTCCAACAACAAGGCTTAGAGCAGATAAGATCGTTACAGTCACAAGATCTGTATCATGTAGTTTATCCAACTTAAATTTATCTTTAACCTTACGAATAATATTTTGAGTTGCAAAGAGATAAGCTGTAAAGAGACTCACAATTTCCAAAAGTAGAATCCATGTAAACGGACGATATACATTAACTGTTGCTTTTACAGAAGATGAATTTTGCGAAACTGGATTTGATAGGAAATTGAGCAAGACTTCATTTGGCACTCCATTTTCATAAGCATTATTTAAAACTTTCAAGAAAGATTCAACAAAGTTGCCATTGGCAGTCAATTCCTCGTTAAATTGGGTCATCAACGAATCAGCATCCTGCGAAAGTTTTTCAGTGCTTGTTTGCGCATTTGATAATTCACGGTTAAAATTACTCAAAGTCTCATTCACTGATTCAGCCGCCTTCACATTGCTTTGAGAAGAAGTCTTCACACCTGCTGTTTCTGCTAACAGAGCTGCAAAATCAGTATTTAGAGTTGTCAATTGCGTATTAGTAGTCTCAAAAGCAGTATTTCCGTCTGCTTGAGCCTTTTCCAAATTCTCTAGTTCCTTTTCTAACTGTTTGTACTTCTCAAGTTGGTCCTGGATTTTGGTATCCAACTCCTTGTTTGTATCCAAGACATCTTGCACATTTTTCTCTAATACAGGTTTCAACTCAGTCAATTTTGTTAAGGCCTTATCCACTTTGTCCTTAGCACCATCCGTATCTGTAGCACTGGCAGGAGTAGATAGACTATCTTCATATTTCTTCAAATTTGAAGTAATCGCTTCGTACCAAATATTTGTTAAAGCTGTAGAAACATTACTGTTTCGCAATTCTTTAATAGCATTATGTGCTTTTAATAGTGAATCCACTTTTTGATAAGTAGACTCTATTTTCTGAACCTTTTGTCCGTAAGAAACCGCAGCTTTTTGAACATTTGCCACATCCACCGGAGCGCTAACTGCTTGAACATCATTCAATGAAATATCGATTGATTTTGGTGCAGATGTTGGAGCTGGAGTTGGACTCGGATCTGGAGTTGCAGCTGAAGATGTTTCAGTAACATTATACACTACTTTGAAGGTCCCACCAGTCTTCAAATCAATTTCTTGACCAAGAACTATTGGAGTACCATCATAGGAAACTGATACAACCGTCACTCCTGTTTCGGCTTTCCATGAAACTTTAGCTTTTGTACCCGTTGTACCTACAGGAGTTGTACTTGTAATGGCTTTACTTTCAAGATCCTTCAAATCCGCTAAAGTTGTTGCCTCGCTAGGTGTGCCTAAACTTTTTAATTGGCTATAGTCTAGGGAAGGTATAGTTACAGGTGAAATTCCAAAACCATTAAATACTTTTCCACTAAAATCTTCTGCTGGTAATTCAGATATTGCAGTTCCCAACAATCCTTCAATGGTTTTTTCAGCATTTTCTAGATCCTTATTCCCAGCTTTGTCTAGGAATTGCGCTAGAGTGATGTTGCCCTTTTCAGTTGTTCCGTAATAAGCCACTAATTTTTCATCAATAAAGTTATTAATATCCTTCTTATGATTTTCAAACTTCGTTCGTTCTTCAGTCAAATTAGTTTGTAGTGCATCAATTTCTTTGCTGATGTTTTCTGCTACTGTTTTATAGGAAGGTCCAACTCCTGATGACGTACCATCAGAAGAGGCTGTTGTTCCATCTATATTAGAAGTCAGACTACCTTGAGCGTCAATTAATTTCTTATAAGTTTCAATTTGATTCTGAACTTCTATGTGACTCTGACCGATTAATCTCGTAATAACATCCGCATGATTTTCCTTCTCGGAACCCCTAGCTTTAAGCAAATCAGCAATTTTATTACCATAAGCAGTCTGTGAGACATCATAGCGGTCAAAAATTTGCGTATAGCTTTCCAAACCTGTCTTTAAAGCATTGTTTGAATCTACTGAAGAACTAGACATGCTATAAAGAGTTGGAAAAAGATTTTTCGAGTTGATAGCTGTCCCATATAAGTTGGTACGATAACTTCCGATATTGGTCGCTTGTATCTGTGAGCTAGCTTGGACATTTTTTTGTGCAGTATAAAGATTACTCAAAATGCTAGCCATATACATATCTACTAGTTGGCTATTCAGATCTGCTACAATATCTTTTGCTAGTTTATTGGCATCATTTTCAACCTGCAAATTTCCTTGTGCATTGATCTTATAATTGATAATGGTCTTGTCTACATTAACCTTATTGATATCCAATACTTTCTCAGAAAAGTCACTAGGAATCGTTAAAACTAGTTGGTATTTCCCACTTTCTAATCCAGCATCTGCTGTTCCGCGAGGTACAACGAACCAATTTTGCGAATTATCCCGCTCAATGTTTTTTACATAACTCGCACCTAGATTATACTCTTTCGTATCCATATATACGGGCTTATCTTCATTTACGATAGCCACATTTAATTTAGTCTGTTGGTTTGCTTTTTGATTGCTTTCATTGCTAATAGTAGTATTTTTTTGAACAGAAAGATTCAAAAAAATCATTGAAGCAAGCAATAATAGTGCTAACAGACTACTTCCTACATATTTAAAAATCTTATTCTTTCCCATTTTTTCTTTTAATCATCTCCATAACAAAAATAGGAAGGCTCTCGCCCTCCTAAAGCCACTTATAACAAATTAAATTTGTGCTGCAAGATCTTGGTCATTTTGCTCAACAATTTCAGCAACTTTATTCAACTGTGCATTAATTTCATCGAGCAAAGTAGCGAACTCTTCAATTTTTGGAGACAATTCTGTAAATTGGCGATCAAAGCTCTCAAAAGCAGAACCTTTCCAGTTCTCTCTGATAACTTCTTGTTCGCTGCTCAATGTACGAAGCACTTGTCTCACTTCCTCAGCACCGTTAGTGTATTTCTGAGCAGAAGTACGTAGTTCTTCTGTTGTTAATTGAATTAAAGCCATGTGAAACTCCTTTAAATTAGTTTATAGTTCCATTATATCAATAAATGTCAACGGTTGCAAGTATTTATTCATTTTGATAATGTTTTATTATAATTATTTTTGAACAAACGAAAAAACTATCGATCGACAGTTTTTCTTTGCATACTTACTTTTGTTTCTAACTAAAAACTATAGAAACCAACTTTTTTTATTACAAACTATTTTAGACTTTTCTTTCTTCCACTTGTTTGTAATAGTTTTTATTCTCTTGATGTCGAGCTTCTAGTACATTCTCAATATGATTCTTATGCTCTACATTTCTTTCTATATCTAAGCTCTAAAACGAACTGCTAACTTCAACCGAGCTTCCTCCTAGTTACTCGCTTTTCGCAAGTAATGATTTGGATGCAGTCTCTGTATCTCGCGCAACACCTTTATCCCAAAAACTTGCCCCAGCATCTCCACATAAATTGAAACACACGGGTGCTACTTTAGCGAAACGAGCTGGTGTCTCACTAGAGACTATTTCTGAAGCTCTAACTCATAGCGATAAACAAGTAACAAAAATATATGTAAATACAGCTGATACCGTTAATCAGACAGTCGGTGAAATTGCTTTTAGGAATCTCAAAAAATGATTCAGGGAAATCTCAGGGAAATTTTAAGGGAAATTCCTGATTTTCAGATAAAAAAAGACATCCAAGAGTAAATTCTTGAATGTCTGTAAACGTTGATATAATCGTATTGATTAACGTTTTGAGGCAACTGACTTTGTCAGGTTGCAGCCACATTT